>Ga0207706_10000371_pt1 | contig 48690 bp, 51 predicted proteins | sample KBSC53metaG_FD_184318 | JGI IMG/M metagenome (GOLD analysis project Ga0207706, IMG submission 184318) | Corn rhizosphere microbial communities from Kellogg Biological Station, Michigan, USA - KBS C5-3 metaG (SPAdes) (version 2) | ecosystem: Host-associated > Plants > Roots > Rhizosphere > Soil ... | reverse complement strand
GAGCTATAGCCGCGATGCCGCGGCTGGCAACGCAGGATCAAGCGCGGGCCGCCGAGCGGAGCATCAAGCCGAGGGCGGCAAAGGCGATCAGATCGAGCACCGTCTTGCCGATGAAATCGAGCGACGCGGGGTCGGTGAAGCTGGCGTAGAGCACCAGGCAGTTGGCGACGATCGATCCCGCGACCACCGCGGCGGCATGCAACCGGGTCCAGCCCGACGAGGCGGCCCAGCGCGGCACCACCAGGCAGGCCGCCGCGACCACAAGCGCCAGGGCAACGGCGAGGAGCGGCGGCAGGCCGGGCGCGATGCCGAACGCGAGCAGCTCGACGCCGAACAGCAGTGCTGACACGACGGCCGCCGCCAGGGCAGCGACGAGCGGGCGCGGGGGACCGAGCGGGCGCGTGGGTCGTGTCCACCGCTTGCGCCACGGCCCGACTGCCGCGCCGACGAGCCCGGCGACCAGCAGCGCTCCGCCGGCGACCAGCGGCAACGGCGCGTAATACGGCGGCAGGTGGAACGCCTGCGGGCGAGCGATCACGTTCCAGCCGTACCACGCGGCGAGGCTCGCCGGCACGGCGAGCGCGGCGATCACCGCGTAGGCCCGGCCGGCAAGCCACGGCTGGTGCCTGCGCGCCGGAAACAAAAGCTCGGCCAGCGCTACCGGGACCATGACGACGAACAGGCTCTCGTAAAGGAGCGCCCAGGCGAAATAGACGTAGTTCACCCCGAAGGCGCGGGCGTATTCAACGCCGCGGATCTTGACCACCAGCGGCGCGAACGAGGTCTGCTGGATCAGGCACTCCTCGGCGACCGACAGCGCCAGCGCGAGGAGCAGCAGGTTGACCCACGAAAGACCGAGCCGCCGCACGACATCGCGCGCGATCGCCGCGCCGCCGCCCCAGATGATCATCTCGAGCGGAAAGACCCCGATCGAGCTCATCCGCGTCGCGCCGGGCAGGACTTCGGCGACCAGCGGGGCGAGGACGATCAGCGACAGGCCCGGCAAGGCACGCGACCACCGGCCGGCGCGCGGGCGGTTGTCGGGGATATCGGGAGCGAGACTGGCCATTCGAAGCTTCCCTCTCCAAGGAATCTATCTTATAACTGATTATCTCATGTCTAAGATAAATACAATGCCGAGCGACCCGGGCCGCGAGCTCGCCACGGCGGTGATCATCTTTCACGAAACCCTCGCCAAGAAGGCGGGGCTGACGGCGGCGGAAAGCCGCTGCCTCGGCATCCTCAGGCAGCGCGAGGTGGTGACCGCGGGCGAGCTCGCTCGCGCGACCGGCCTCACCACCGGCGCCATCACCGGCATCGTCGACCGCCTGCAGAAGGACGGCTGGCTGAAGCGCGAGGGGAACCCCAACGACCGCCGCAGCGTGCTGATCCGCGCCGTGCCCAATCCGGCGGGGGAAGCGGTGCTTGCTCCCGGCTACGCCCGCCTGCGCGAAGCCATGGCGGCGCTGATGGGAGAGTTCAGCCGGGACGAGCTTAAGGTCATCGAGCGCTACCTTGGCGGCGCGATCGCCGTGCTCCACCGGCTCACCGAAGAGCTGCGCTGAGAGGCCCGATTCCCTCTCGCCAAAACAATCACGATCGTTAGTACCGCATACAAACACGATCGGGAGAGTCGAGCATGAGCGATGTCGAAGCCCGCCTGGCGGAGCTGGAGCAGAAGGTCGGTGTCCTGGAGGACATCCAGGCGATCCGCCGACTGCACTGGGCCTATGGCTACTACATCGATTTCAACCGCCCGGACGAGGTCGCCGAGCTGTTCGCGGAAGACGGCGCAGTGGTGTTCCTTTCCGGCGAATACGTCGGCCACAAGGGGGTCAGGCGGCTCTACGGCGACTGGATCCAGGGGCGCTTCACCGGCGGGCGGCCGGGCCCGGTCAACGGCCTCCTGCTCGACCATTTCCAGATGCAGGACGTGATCACCGTCGCGCCCGACCGCAAGACCGCCAAGGGCCGCTTTCACGGCATCCTGCTCGGCGGGTGGCACGACGATTTCCAGGAAACGCGCGAAGAGATCATGCCGCAGCAGTTCATGGAAGCCGGCATCTACGAGAACGACTACGTGCGCGAGAACGGCATCTGGAAGATCAAGCGGCTCGACTACATGATGCAATGGCAGGCGAACTACGAGGAAGGCTGGGCGCATACGACGGCCCACCTGCAGCCCGCCGAGAAGACCTACCCCGAGGACCCGCTCGGCCCCGATCGCCTGCTGCCGCCCGAGCAGCACCGCAAGACCTGGCCTTACCGCCAGGACGTGCCGATGCATTTCGCGCACCCCAAGTTCGGCGCGATGCTCGCCGGGCAGGAGAAGCGGTGAGCGAGCGCACGTTCGACCCGCGCGATACCGCCAACCGCGCGAGCCTCTCGGTGCGCGAGGTGGCGGAGCGGTTCATCGAGCTGTTCCACCACCAGGACAACCCGGTCGACGCGTTCACCTGCTGGGTCCACCCGGACTACATCCAGCACAACCCGAACGCCCCGACCGGCCGCGACGCGACGATGGCGTTCCTCGGCAACGCGGTCGCCGCCAACCCCGAGCTGACCCACGACGTGAAGCGGGTGATCCACGGCGAGGAGAAGGACGGCGAAGGCCTCGTCGCGGTGCACCACCACTTCCGCCGCACCAGCGGCGAGCGTGGCTGGGCGGTGGTCGACATCATGCGCATCAAGGACGGCTACGTCGTCGAGCACTGGGACGTGATGCAGCCGGTGCCCGATCCGGCCGCGAGCAAGAACGCCAACGGGATGTTCTGATGGGGGCGGCCGATCCGCTCGACACCCGAGACCGCGCGAACCTGTCTGAGCGCGAAGTGGCCGAGCGGTTCATCGAGGTGTTCTATCATCAGAACCGGCTGGTCGAGGCCTTCCGCGCCTGGGTGCATCCCGACTATATCCAGCACGATCCGAACTCGGCGACCGGGCGCGACGGGACGATCGAGGCGCTCGCCGCGCACATGAAGCGCAGCCCGGCCATGTCGCACGACGTCAAGCGTATCATCCACGGCAACGACGGCACGGTGGCGGTGCACTACCACTTTCGTCACGCACCCGATCAACGGGGCCTGGCGGTGGTCGACATCTTCCGGATCGAGAACGGCTATCTCGTCGAGCACTGGGACATCATCCAGCCCGTGCCCGATCCTGCCGAGACGAACAACCGCAACGGCATGTTCTGAAAAATCGGTCGAAGCGCATCGATTGAACGAGCCCATGCGCGGGAGCGGCCGCCCCTGGAGGGCGGGGGCACGCGTTGTTGCGCGATTGCATCAGTTTGACCGGAGTTGGCGACCGGCGCCCCTCCGGCAATTGCAACGATCGTTAATGTATGCGCAGCATACTAATCGCCGTCTTCCCCCGTGACGGCGTCAGGAACTGAGAGGACATCATGAGCCCTGTTTCGTCACGCCTGTGCGCGCGCCTGCCCTTCACGTTGACCGCTTCGCTCGCTGCCATCGCCATCGCTTCCCCGGCCTTCGCCCAGGACAGCGCGGCCAGGCAGACCCCGCCGGTGAACTCGTCGCCGACCGCCGATGCCTCCGCCCAGGCCCAGGCGGCCAACCCCGATGCCGCCGCGAGCACCGACACCAGCCAGGCCAACAACGAGATCATCGTCACCGCGCAGTTCCGCGCGCAGAACCTGCAGGACACCCCGCTCGCCATCACCGCCGTCAACGCGCAGACGATGGAAGCGAAAAGCCAGACCAACCTCGCCCAGGTGGCCGACAGCGCGCCGAACGTGACGCTGAAGCCGCAGGGCGCCTCGTTCGGCCCGTCGGTAGCGGTCTCGATCCGCGGCATCGGCCAGGCCGACTTCAACCCGGCCTACGAGCCGGGTGTCGGCATCTACATCGACGATGTCTATTACCCGCAGCTGACCGGCGCGGTGTTCGACCTGCTCGACCTCGACCGCGTCGAGATCCTGCGCGGCCCCCAGGGCACGCTCTCCGGCCGCAACTCCGAGGGCGGCTCGATCAAGATGTTCACCAAGAAGCCGACCGGATCGGGCGAGGGCTACGTCGAGGCGACGTACGGCAGCCGCCAGCGCATCGGCGTGCGCGCGGGAATCGACTTCAAGCTGACCGACAACCTGTTCGCGCGCATCTCCGGCGTCTACAAGCACCAGAACGGCTACGTCGACCAGCTCGACTTCGGCTGCGTGTTCCCCGCCGGCGGACCGGCCACGTTCACCGCCAACGACGGCACCACCCAGCTCGTCAATCCGGCCGGCGGCATTCCTCGCACGCAGGCGGAAGGCAATTGCCGCGTCGCGAGGCTCGGCGAAGTGGGCTACGGCGCCGTTCGCGCCGCGCTGCGTTACAACCCGTCGAGCTCGGTCGACATCAACATCACCGGCGAATACATCCACGACGAGCACACCGCGGCGGGCGAAGTCCTCGCGGCGACCGATGTCATCGACAACTACAACACCAACATCGGCACCAACCCGCCGCAGTACGCCGGCGGCTATCCGGGCGTGCCCTACGACAACCGCTTCATCTGCGGGAAGTTCTGCAACTTCTCGTCCTATTCCTCACCCGCCATCAACTACGTCGGCCTGCTGACGCCGGGCGGCCTTGCCGGGCCCGGCCAGCCGCTGCTCGCCACGCAGCGCAGCAACCAGAGCAAGTACGACGGCTACAACCTCGCCGCCAACGCGCACTTCGCGCTGAGCGACATGTTCAGCATCGACAACATCCTCGCCTACCAGCACTGGGTGGCGGACTTCGGGGTGGACGACGATCTCTCGCCGATCCCGCTGTCGGGCGGCGCCAACCACCTGACGCACTGGAACTGGAGCGAGGAGCTGCGCCTCAACGCCCGCCTCTCCGACACGATCCATGCGGTGCTCGGCGGCTACTACTTCGCGCAGGAAACCGATTATTTCTCGTACCAGGACCTGCGTTACATCAACACCGTCATCCCCGGCGTCGGCTCGGTGGGCCTGTTCCCGCTGCAGTTCATCCAGCCCGACCGGACCCCGGCGAAAGCCAAGGCGGGGTTCGCCAACATCGATTGGGAGATCGTCCCCGGCCTGACCTTCAACGGCGGCGCGCGCTACACGGACGAGAGCAAGCACTACCACTACTTCCGCCTCAATCCGGACGGGACCATCAACCCCTACCTGGACCCCGTCGGAGCGGTCAACGGTGCCGGCACTCCGGGCGCGCTCACCGGCCTCGTCGCGAAGTATCACGGCAACCGGTGGGACTGGCGCGCGGCGCTCAACTACCGCTTCTCGCCCGAGGCGATGGTCTATGCGAGCTTCGCGACCGGGTTCAAGGGCGGCGGCACCAACCCGCGGCCGTTCTTCGCCAGCCAGGCCTTACCGTTCAAGCCCGAGGTACTGTACAACTACGAAGTCGGCCTGAAGACCGACCTGTTCGATCGCCGTCTGCGCTTCGACATCGACGCGTTCTACGGCATCTACCGCGACATCCAGATCGGCGTTTCGGTGTGCCCGGTTGCCAATCCCAACGAGCAGGTGCCGTGCGCCGCGCTGGTCAACGGCGGCAATGCGCATGAAAAGGGCGTCGAAGCCGAGTTCACCGCCCGCCCGATCGACGGCCTCAGCATCGACGGCTCGGCCAGCTACCTCGACTTCCACTACACGTTCCTCAACCCGGCGGTCACGACGACGGCGATCGACGACCCGCTTGCCGGCGCGCCGAAGTGGAAGTGGACGCTGGGGGCCCAGTACCAGGCCGACCTCGGCGCGTACGGTTTCCTCACGCCGCGCGTCGATGCGACCTACCAGAGCAAGACCTACACCGGCTTCAAGTACAACGGCGTGCGGCAGAACATCGGCGCTTACACGCTGGTGAACGCGCGGCTCACCTGGCAGAACAAGGACAAGGACCTGTCGGTGTCGCTCGAGGGCACCAATCTCACGAACAAGTACTACTACGTCACGCTGTTCGACCTGCGCGCGGCGGGCGCCGGCCTCGACAAGGCCCAGCCGGGCCGGCCGCGCGAGTGGGCGGTGACGGTCAAGAAGACCTTCTGAGCGAAGGCTTCGCTCCACACGGGAGGGCGGCCTCGCGAGGCCGCCCTTTTCTTATGCCCGGAAGGGAACCGCCAGCGTCGTGCGCGTGGCCGCGCGCCAGAGCCATTCGAGAGGACCGTAGCGATAGGCCTTGAACCACAACGCCGCTGCGCTCGCCTGCGCGGCGAACGAGACAAGGCCGATGAGCAGCAACTGGCCATCCGTGAGATCGTCCCACAAGCCCCACCCGAAGCCATAGAGCAGCGGCGCCGCGACGAGCGACTGGCCGACGTACAGCGTCAGCGTCATCTTCCCCGGCGCGGCCAGCCAGCCGAGCATCTTCTGCAACGAGCACAGGCAAAGCACCCCTATCCAGCCGCTCTCGTGCCGCTCCGCGGCGGCGAACCAGCCGCGCCGCTGGCAAAGCGCAACGTGAAGTCACCGCCGCGCGCCCGCTCGTTGGCCATGATCGTGGCGAAGCTGAAGCCGAACAGCAGCGCGAAGATCGCGAACGCCTTGCCCGAGAATAGCGCGAAGACGCCGTCGAACCAGGGACCGGGCTGCGGATGAAGCCAGTGAAGCTCGAATCGCTCGACGCAGTGAACCAGGAACAGCCCGAGCAGCGCGTGGCCGCGCAGGGCGTCGACCATCGTTATGCGCGATCCCGGCGCCATTCCCTCTCCCCCGCGTGGAGGAGAGGGTTAGCAGGCGAAATCCGGCCGCGCTATCGGCTACTCGGCCATTGCGTGGACCGAGCCCCAGACTTCCTCGGCCACCTCGACGCACAGGCGGATCTTCGCCGCCTGCTGCTCGGTGGTGATGTCGTTCCCATGGACCGTGCTCGCGAACCCGCATTGCGGGCTGAGCGCCAGCTGGTCGATGTCGGCGAACTTCGCCGCCTCGTCGATCCGCCGCTTGATCTCGTCCTTGCTTTCAATTTCGCCGAGCTTGGTCGAGACGAGGCCGAGCACGACCGTCTTGCCCTTGGGCAGGAAGCGCAGCGGCGCGAAGTCGCCCGAGCGGGCATCGTCGTATTCGAGGAAGAACGCGTCGATGTCGCACGCGTTGAACATGACCTCGGCGACCGGCTCGTAGCCGCCCTCGGCCGCCCAGCTCGAGCGGAAGTTGCCGCGGCACAGGTGCATCGCCCGGACCATGTCGGCCGGCGCGCCGGCGAAGCTGGCGTTGATCAGCTGCGCGTAATCGTGCGTGATCGCATCGGGGTTCATGCCGCGGTTCTCGGCGTCCTGCCGGTGCGAGGCATCGCACAGGTAGGCGAGGTTGGTGTCGTCGAGCTGGATATAGCGGCAGCCGGCATCGGCGAGATCGGCGATCTCGACCCGATAGGCGGCGGCGACGTCGTCGTAGAAGTCCTGCATCTCGGGATAGACGTCCTCGGGGATGCCGGCCCGGCCGGCGCGGAAGTGCAGCATCGTCGGGCTGGGGATCGCGACCTTGGGCGTCCGTGTCGTGTGGCTGGCGAGGAATTCGTAGTCGCGCCGCTGGATCGGCTTCACGTGCTCGACCTTGCCCGTGATGACGATCTTCGGCGGGGCGAAATGGACGTCGACCCCCTTGTCGTTCTTGAAGGCCTTCCTGATCCCGCCGGTTTCCTCCACGCCCGCCAGTTGCAGCAGGAAGTCCGTGTGGAAGAAGTGGCGGCGGAACTCGCCGTCGGTGATCGCCTGGAGGCCGAGGCTTTCCTCCCATTTGATGAGCTCGGCGATGGCCTCGTCCTCGATGGCGCGGAGCTGTTCGTAATCGATGTTGTCCGCGGCACGGTGGGTGCGCGCCTCGATCACCGATCGGGGACGCAGGAACGAACCGACGTGGTCGGCCCGCGAAGGCAGCTTGGTTGGCATGTATGGGTCCTGTCTTGGCAAAGAGTGATCTTTTGCCAGGGTCATAACGCGGGCTCGCGCTCGACTGACTTCGTAATCTTACGCCCAATCGCCGGCCTGCTGCAATGCACAATCGGCCCGGCGGTGCCCGCGCTGCGATGCTTGACCGGACTCGCGCGGCGATTGTAGGCGATGCTTACAAAATCGGCGGCCCCCGATCTGTCTTGTTGGGGGCGCGTCGTGGGAGAGATATGGCCGACGTCACGCTCTATCACTGGGAGCCGAACGCCAACTCGGGCAAGCCGATGCTGGCGCTCGCCGAGAAAGGCGTTGCGTACGACAGCCATTACATCGACATGCTCGAGTTCGATCAGCACAAGCCGGAGTACCTCGCCGTCAACCCGCAGGGCACGATCCCGGCGATGGTCCACGGCGAGAGGGTGCTGACCGAGAGCACCGCGATCATGGAATACGTCGACGAGGCGTTCCCCGGTCCAGACCTCATGCCGCCCGAGGCGCAGGACCGCTGGCGCATCCGCTGGTGGATGAAGTTCATGGACCAGTGGCTCGGCCCGAGCTTCTCGATGATCGGCTGGTGCACCTTCGTCGGCCCCGCGCTCGCCCAGCGATCGGTCGAGGAGCGCGAGGCGCTGATCGCGCGCATCCCGCTGCCCGAGCGGCGCGTGGCGTGGCGCAAGGCCATGTTCGCCGAATTCAGCGACAGCGAGCTGGCCGAGAGCCGGCGCCGCGTGGCGCAGGGCGTGAAGCTGCTCGAGGACGAGCTCGGCAAGCGCGGGTACGTCGCCAGCAACCAGTACTCGCTCGCCGACATCAACATCTTCAACTCGACCTACAGCCTGCCTGTCGGCAGCCCCGACCTGTGCAATCCGCAGGCGACGCCGAACATCTGGCGCTGGCTGCGAACGGTCTACCGGCGACCGGCGGTTCAGCAGACCTGGGCCAAAGGGCAGGGGCGCTTCACCGACCGCTTCAACGCGCTGATGGCGGAGTTCGCCTGATGGCCGAGGCCATTCTCTATCACGGCGAACCCAACGGGCCGTCGCTGTCGGTGCTGGCCGCGCTCGAGGAGAGCGGGCTCGACGTCGAGTGCCGGCCGATCGACTTGCTTTCCGGCGAGCGCCACGCGCTTCGCGGCGTGACCGACAGCGTCGCGCTCGATTTCGCGGTCGAAGGCGAGGGCCCGGTGCTCGTCGCCAACGGCGAGGCGATGGCCGAGGCGGTGTTCCTCGCGCAGTATTTCGACGAGGCGGCAGGCGGCTGCGGGTTGCAGCCGGGCGATCCCTACGAGCGCTGGCAGATGCTGATGTGGTGCCGCCAGGCGACCGAGCGGCTCTCGCCCGCCGTCGCCTATCTCGGCAACCTGGCGTGGTCGCAGAAGAAGCTCGCGGCGATGGCGAACGACGATTTCGAGCGCCTGCTCTCGGCCATAGCCAGCGTGGACCAGCGCAAGCGGTGGCAGGAATTGCGTGACGGTGTCGTCGATGCCGCCAAGGTCGAGGATTCGAGGGTCAAGATCGCCCAGTTCGCGGCGCGGGTGGACGCGCACCTCGCCGACGGGCGGGTGTGGCTGATGGGGGTGTTCTCGATCGCCGACCTCGAGACTTACGCCTGGCTGCGGCCGATGCGTGCGCTCGAGCCGGACGCGTTCGCCGGGCAGGACCGCTGCCTTGCGTGGATGGACCGGGTCGGCGCCCGGCCGAGCGTCAAGCGGGCTCTGGCCCGCGCCACTTCGCCGGGCCCCGAGCGCTCCTTCGCGCCGGGGCCGGAAATCAATCGCTGGGGCTAGTCCTGGGAGGGGCGTGGATGCTGCGTAGTCGTTGGATCGTTGCGGCCTGCGCCGCGCTGGCCCTCGCGGGATGCAACAAGTCGGACGGGACGAGCGAAGCCGCGCAAGGCTCGGTCGCGCCGACCACCGGCGTCACCGACGCGATGATCGCGGCAGCCGACGGCAACGAGTGGCTGAGCTACGGGCGCGATTACGGCGAGCAGCGCTTCAGCCCGCTGACGCAGGTGAGCGACAAGACCGTCGGCCGGCTCGGCCTCGCCTGGTCGGCCGACCTCGACACCGCGCGCGGGCAGGAAGCGACGCCGCTGATGCACGACGGCGTGCTCTACGTCTCGACGGCGTGGAGCAAGGTCAATGCCTACGATGCCCGCACCGGCGAGCTCAGGTGGTCATATGACCCGCAAGTGCCGCGCGAGACGCTGCCGGTGGCCTGCTGCGACGCGGTCAATCGCGGCGTGGCGCTCTATGGAGACAAGGTTTACGTCGCGACGCTCGACGGCTTCCTCGTGGCCCTGAACCAGAAGGACGGCGCGGTCGCCTGGCGCAAGCAGGTGGTGCCCGATCACGCCAGCTACACGATCACCGGCGCGCCGCGCGTCGCGCACGGCAAGGTGTTCATCGGCTCGGCGGGCTCGGAATACCGCGCGCGCGGCTCGATCGCGGCGTTCGACTGGGCCACGGGGAAGGAGCTGTGGCGCTTCCATACCGTTCCGGGCGATCCCTCGAAGGGGTTCGAGAACGAGGCGATGAAGAAGGCTGCCGGGACCTGGGGCGGCAAGTACTGGGAGCTCGGCGGCGGCGGCACGGTGTGGGATGCGATCACTTACGATCCGGCCAACAACCTCGTCATCTTCGGCACCGGCAATGCCGAGCCGTGGAACCCCGCGGCGAACGGCCGCGACAAGGCCGGCGCCGACAACGCCTATGGCGACAACCTCTACACGAGCTCGATCGTCGCGGTGAACGCCGACACCGGGCAATACGCCTGGCACTACCAGGAAACACCGGAGGACCGCTGGGACTACGACAGCGACGCCCAGATCACCGTCGCCGACCTGACGATCGATGGCCAGCAGCGGCACGTGGTGCTGCACGCGCCGAAGAACGGCTTCTTCTATATCCTCGACGCGAAGAGCGGAAAGCTGCTTTCGGGCACCGGCTGGACGACGCAGAACTGGACCACCGGCATCGATCCCGCCACGGGCCGGCCGAAGGTCAATCCCGAGGCGCGTTACGAGGCGACCGGCAAGCTGTGGGTCTCGCTGCCCGGCGCGGGCGGGGCGCACTCGTGGCACCCGATGAGCTATTCGCCGGCGACCGGACTGGTGTACATTCCCGAGAACCTCGCCGGCTTCCCGTACATGGCGAAGAAGAACTGGCAGCCCTCGTCGATGGGCTTCCAGACCGCGCAGGATTCGGCCGCCGTCGCGTTGCCGGCGATCCAGGCGGTGCGCGACCAGACCCTGGCCGCGACCACCGGCGCGCTCGTCGCGTGGGACCCGGTGAAGAAGAAGGAAGCATGGAAGGTCACCTACAAGGGCCCGTGGAACGGCGGCACGCTGGCGACGGCCGGCAACCTCGTTTTCCAGGGCACCGCGACCGAGCAGTTCGCCGCCTACAGCGCCGACACGGGCAAGCAGCTGTGGAGCTTCCCGACGCAGACCGGCATCATCGCCGCGCCGATCACTTATGCGATCGACGGCGAGCAATACGTCGCCGTCGTCGCCGGCTGGGGCGGGGTATGGGACATCGCCCCCGGCCTGCTCGCGGCCAAGTCGGGCTTCCCGCGCAACATCAGCCGGGTCCTTGTGTTCAAGCTCGGCGGCACCGCCAAGCTGCCGCCGGCGCCGCCGCTCAACAAGCTCGTGCTCGATCCGCCGGCGTTCACCGGCACGCCGCAGCAGGCGGCGCAGGGGGGCGAGGTCTACGGGCGCTATTGCTCGGTGTGCCACGGCGACGCGGCGATTGCCGGCACGCTCAATCCGGATCTGCGGCGCTCGGGCGCGCTCAACAGCCCCGAAGCGTTCAGGCAGATCGTCATCGGCGGCGCGCTGCACGAGAACGGCATGGTCTCGTGGAAACCGGTCCTCTCGCCCGGCGATGCCGAGGCCGTGCGCCAGTACGTCATCAAGCGCGCCAACGAGGACAAGGCGCTCGAAAGGCAGGGCAAGAAAGCATGATTCGACTTCGCGGCCGGGCGACTGTAACGCCCGTTAGGATGGACGCGGATCTGATGCCCGTCGCGCCACGATCTGCTAGAATTTAACCAACAGGGATTCGCTTCGGGAAAAGGAGCCTGACCACATGAACGAAGTCACCACAATCGACCGCACGCAGCGCGAATACTCGCAGAAGGCGAAGGACTTCCTCGCCCGCAAGCCGCAGCTTTTCATCAACAACGAATGGGTCGATTCCTCGCATGACGCGACGATCGACGTGGAAGACCCCTCGTCCGGCAAGGTCATCGGCAAGGTGGTCGACGCCTCGGACAAGGATGTCGATCGCGCCGTCGCCGCCGCGCGCGCCGCGTTCGACGACAACCGCTGGTACGGCCTGCCGCCGATGGTCCGCGAGCGGACCATGCAGCGTCTCGCCGACCTGCTCGAGGAGGACGCCGATTTCCTCGCCGAGCTGGAAGCGATCGACAACGGCAAGCCCAAGGGCATGGCCGGCGCGGTCGACATCCCCGGCGCGATCAGCCAGATCCGCTTCATGGCCGGCTGGGCCAGCAAGACCGGCGGGCAAGTGATCCAGCCCTACACGATGCCGACCGGCACCGTGTTCAGCTACACCACCAAGGAGCCGGTCGGCGTCTGCGCGCAGATCGTGCCGTGGAACTTCCCGCTGCTGATGGCCTGCCTCAAGATCGCCCCGGCGATCGCCGCGGGCTGCTGCACCGTGCTGAAGCCGGCCGAGCAGACCAGCCTCACCGCGCTGCGCCTCGCCGACCTCGTGCAGAAGGCCGGGTTCCCGGACGGCGTGATCAACATCATCACCGGCAACGGGCACACCGCCGGCGACCGGATGGTCAAGCACCCCGACGTCGACAAGATCGCCTTCACCGGCTCGACGGAGATCGGCAAGCTGATCAACAAGAACGCCAGCGACACGCTGAAGCGGGTGACGCTCGAGCTCGGCGGCAAGAGCCCGGTGGTCGTCATGCCGGACGTCGACGTGAACGCGGTCGCTCCCGGGGTCGCCGGCGGCATCTTCTTCAACGCGGGCCAGGTGTGCGTCGCCGGCTCGCGGCTCTACGCGCACAAGAAGGTGTTCGACCAGGTGCTCGAGGGCATGGCGCAGGCCTCGGCCTTCTGGGCTCCGCGCGCCTCGCTCGACCCCGAAGGCCACATGGGGCCGCTGGTGTCGAAAGAGCAGTATGACAAGGTGCTCGGCTACATCGAGGCCGGCAAGCGCGATGGTGCCAGCGTGGTGCTCGGCGGCGATACGCCGGAAGCGCCGGGCGGCTACTACGTCAACCCGACGATCCTCGCCGACGTGAACCCGCAGATGAGCGTGGTGCGCGAGGAGATCTTCGGACCCGTCGTGGTGGCGCAGCGCTTCGAGGATCTGGACGAGGTCGCCAAGGAAGCCAACAACACCACCTACGGCCTCGCCGCGGCGATCTGGACCAAGGACGTGAGCGCGATGCACAAGCTGGCCTCGAAGATCAAGGCCGGCACCGTGTGGGGCAACTGCCACGCCGTGATCGACACCGCGCTGCCGTTCGGCGGCTACAAGGAGTCGGGCCTCGGCCGCGAGCAGGGCGAGAAGGGCTTCGAGGTCTACCAGGAGACCAAGACGGTCATCGTTCAGCTCTGAGGGGCGGACCCGAAGGCCGGCCATGCTGAGCCCCTACGTCCGCAGCGCGTGGTACGTCGCGGGCTGGAGCCATGAGCTGGAGGCGGGGAAGCCGTTCCCCGCCTCCATCCTCGACGAACCTATCGTCATCTACCGCGCGGCGAGCGGTCGCCTGGTCGCGCTGGAGGACCGCTGCGTCCACCGCCTCGCACCGCTCTCGCTGGGCCGCTGCGAAGGCGACCGCCTGCGATGCATGTATCACGGCCTGCTCTACGATCCCGACGGCACGGTCGCCGGGATTCCCGGGCAGGAGCTCGTCCCCAGGAACGCGCGGGTCAGACGTTATGCCGTGTCCGACCGGCACGGCTGGATCTGGGTCTGGATGGGAGATCCGGACTGCGCCGACGAGGCGCTTATCCCGCCGGCCGTCGGACTCGCCGATCCCGACTACATCCTCGGCCACGGGCAGCTCGATTACCAAGCCGAAGCGCGGCTCATCAATGACAACCTGCTCGATTTCAGCCACCTGACCTACGTCCACGCCAACAGCTTCGGAGCCGGGCCGCAGTTCGCCGAGAGCCTGCCCAGGCTCGAGCCGCTCGAGCGCGGCGTGCGTTATTCGCGCTGGATGGTCGACACTCACGGCCAGTCGTCGCGCAAGTCCGACGTCCTCGTCGACAGCTATATGACTTATGACTTCCTTGTTCCCGGCGTGCTGCTGATGTGGAGCGGGAACTACGCGCGCGGCACCGCGAAGAGGCTCGCATTCGCCGCGCCGCGGCTCGAGGACGCGTCGCGGGGCGTCACCTTCACCAGCCAGGCGGTGACGCCGACAGGGCCGCGCGCGTCGCGCTATTTCTTCAGCTGGGGCCCGCGCAAGGGGCACGGTGACGAGGCCCTGCGCGATTCCCTGATGCAGCTGGCCGGGGTCGCGTTCGGCGAGGACAAGGTGATGATCGAGGCGCAGCAGAAGGTCGTCGACCGCACGCCGAACCCGCGCATCATGCCGACCGCGCACGATAAGGGCGTGACATTGTTCAATCGCCTCGTAGAGCGCTTGGCCAAACAGGATTTCACCCCAGCGCCGACGGAGAAGACCGCTTGCCGATAGACCTGTCGAAAATCCGCGCCATCGACGTGCACGTCCATGCCGAGGTCAGCTGCCACGACCCGGAAGACCCGGTGATGGGGCAGTTCTTCGATGCCGCCAGCGCCTATTTCAAGGCCCCGCGCGAGCGCCCGAAGATGCCCGAGACGATCCAGCTCTACCGCGACATGCAGATCGCCCTGGTGCTGTTCACCGTCGATGCCGAGGCCGGCATGGGCGCCAAGCGGGTGAGCAACTACGAGGTCGCCGAGATCGCCAACAAGAACGACGACATCTGCATTCCCTTTGCCAGTATCGACCCGCACAAGGGGAAGTACGGCGCGCGCGAGGCGCGCGATCTCGTTGAGAACCACGGGGTCAGGGGATTCAAGTTCCACGGCATCGCCCAGAACGCCCACCCGGCCGACCGCATGGCCTATCCGATCTACGAGGTGATCAACGAGTACAAGCTGCCGGCGATATTCCATACCGGCCACTCCGGCATGGGCACCGGCATGCGCGGCGGCGGGGGCATGCGGCTGAAGTACGGCGAGCCGATGCTGATCGACGACGTCGCGGTCGACTTCCCCGACATGAAGATCATCCTCGCCCACCCGAGCTGGCCGTGGGTCGACCAGAGCCTGTCGATGGCGCTGCACAAGGACAACGTGTTCATCGATCTTTCCGGCTGGAGCCCGAAGTACTTCCCCAAGCAGGTGATCCAGTACGCCAACACCCAATTGAAGCATAAGATGATGTTCGGCAGCGACTTTCCGCTGATCCACCCCGACAAGTGGATCGCCGCCGCCAAGGACGTCGGCTTCCGCGAGGAAGTGATGCCGGGCATCATGAAGGGCAACGCCGCCCGGGTGCTGGGGCTGAGCTAGTGGACTTCCACGGCCAGCACATCGTCGTCACCGGCGGATCGAGCGGCATCGGGCTGGTCACCGCGCGGTTGCTGGCGAGCCGCGGCGCGCGGGTATCGCTGATCGCCCGGCGCAAGGACCTGCTCGACGCGGCGGTCGCGGACATGGGCGAGCACGCCGCGGGGTTTGCCGCAGACGTCGCCCAGAAGGACCAGCTCGACGCCGCGATCGAGGCCGCCGCGGCGCACTTCGGCCCCGTCCACGGCCTGTTCGCCAACGCCGGGTTGACCGGCGGCTTCACGCCTGCGGTGGCGTTCGATCCCGAAGTGTTCGAGCAGACGATCCGCGTGAACCTCATCAGCGTGTTCTGGGCGATCCAGAAGGTGCTGCCGGCGATGATCGAGGCGAGGAGCGGCGTGATCCTCGTCACCGGCTCGATGGCTTCGAAGCGCGGCATGGCGATGAACCCGGCCTATGTCTGCTCGAAGCACGGCGTGCTCGGTCTCGCGCGGGCGATCGCCGTCGAGATGGCGCCTCACAATGTCCGCGCCAACTGCATCATCCCCGGCTTCATCAAGACCGAGGCGCTCGAGCGCATTCCGCCCGAGCAGAAGGGCAGGATCGAGCAGCGCATCCCGATGCGCCATATGGGCACCTGCGAGGAGCTGGCCGAAGTCGCCGCGTTCCTGCTGAGCGACGCGGCGAGCCATGTCACCGGGCAGGACTGGGCGGTCGATGGCGGCGTTCTCGAAAGTATCGAGGTTTAGAAATGACGCTCAAGTACTACCACGCCGAACCGCTGGCGAACTCGCTGAAGTCGATGATTCCCCTCAAGGAAAAGGGCCTCGCCTACGAGAGCGTGTACGTCGATTTGCACAAGTTCGAGCAGCATTCGGACTGGTTCGTCGCCATCAACCCCGAAGGCCAGGTGCCGGTGCTCGACCACGACGGGACAATCATCACCCACACGACGGTCATCAACGAGTACCTCGAGGACGCCTTCCCCGACGCCAATCCCGTGTCCGGGCCGCTGCGGCCGAAGGACCCGGTCGGCGCGGCGCGGATGCGCTACTGGAACAAGTTCGTCGACGAGCACGTGATGAACTACGTCTCGATGCACGGCTGGCACCGGCTCATTCGGGTGATCGCCGGCAGCATCGAGGACAACACGTTCGAGGAGCTGATGAGCCACGTGCCGCTGCCCGACCAGCGCAAGAAGTGGATGACCGCCCGTTCCGGCTTCGAGCAGAAGGACCTCGACTACGCGCTCGAGAAGATCGAGTACGCGCTGGACAAGGTCGAAAAGCGGCTGGGCGAGACGGCCTATCTCGCGGGCGACGCCTACACGCTGGCCGACATCAACTTCTATTCCCACTGCGGCCTGTCGGTGAACCGGATGTTCCCGCAGTTCGACGTCGACAGCCGCTATCCCAACCTCGTGCGCTGGCGCGAGGCGATCACCGACCGGGCGGCGGTGCAGGAGGCGCTCGCCAGCGAGGACCGCACCCAGCCGGGCCTCAGGACCTGGAGCGGTGCCGGAAGGGAGCACTCGTAACAAGGGGTGAATGCCGTAAAGAGCTCAAGAGGGGTCGCACCCAGAGGAGAACGGTAAATGCGTGCATGGATGCTGCCGGCGGGTTCCGACGGTTTCGACAAGCTGTACCTCGAGGAGCTGCCCGACCCCACCCCGGGGCCCGGCGAAGTGCTCATCCAGATGCTCGCCTGGTCGATCAATTACCGCGACTTCGCGGTTGCCAGCGGGCACTACTTCGGCGGCGTGCTCAAGCAGCCGTCGATTCCGCTGAGTGACGGCGCGGGCGTCGTCGCCGCGGTCGGTCCGGGCGTGACACGCTTCAAGGAAGGCGACCGGGTGCAGAGCGCCTTCTTTACCAACTGGGTGGAAGGGCCGCCCCGGCGCAGCATGGCGCTGGGCGACGGAATGGGCCCAGGGGTGCTGGCCGAGCTCGTTGTCCTGCCCGAAACCGGCGTCGTGCCGATGGCCGACACGCTGAGCCACGCCGAGGCGGCATGCCTGCCGTGCGCCGGCGTGACGGCGTGGAACGCGCTCCACGAGGGCCCGCGACCCCTGCGCCCGGGAGACCGGGTGCTCACGCTCGGCAGCGGCGGCGTCTCGATGCTCGCGTTGCAGATCGCCCGCGCGACCGGCTGCGAAGTGATCGCCACCTCGTCGTCCGACGAGAAGCTCAAGCGCATCCAGCAGCTCGGCGCGGCGCACACCGTCAACTACAAGAGCGAACCGCAATGGGGCCCGTGGATTGCGCAGAACCTTGGCGGGGTGGACAAGGTGGTCGAGGTCGGCGGCGCCGGCACCGCCGAGCAGTCGATGATGGCCTTGAGAATGCAGGGCGAGGTCGCGCTCATCGGCGTGCTCCAGCCCGAAGGCGCGCCCAACCCGCGCGGCCTGATGATGACCGCGGGGACGATGCGCGGCATCTTCGTCGGCTCGGCGGCGATGGCGCGGGCGCTCAACGCGGCGATCGACGTCAACAGCATCAAGCCGCTGATCGGTGCCCGGTTCAAGTTCGACCAGGCGAACGAGGCCTACGCCCACGCCTGGGGTCCGGACAGCTTCGCCAAGACGGTGATCGAGTTATAGGCTAGGGTCCGGGCGAAGGAGAGTCGTCATCGATGTGGGAAGTGCGCGTCACGCCATCGGGCGATTTCGACAATCACGCCTTCAAGTCGAACCACTTCGAGGTTCGGCCCCTCTCCGCCGCGATGGGCGCGGAAGTGGCCGGCGTGCGTCTGCCGGAACTCTCGGATGAGGCGTTCGAGCAGTTCAAGCAAGCGCTCTACCGGCACAAGATGCTGTACCTCAAAAACCAGCACCTGACCCACGCCGAGCACGAGGAATTCGCCGCCCGGCTCGGCCCGTTCGCGGTCGATGCCTACACCCAGGGCGTTCCGGGGCATCGCGACGTCCACCCGATCATCAAGGAGGCCGACACCAAGGCCAAGAGCCTGTTCGGCGGCGGCTGGCACACCGACAGTCCGTTCCTCGCCGAGCCGCCGGCCATCACCACCCTGCGCGCGGTCGAGATCCCGCCGTTCGGCGGCGACACGGTGTGGGCCAATTGCGCGCTCGCCTATCGCCACCTCAGCAAGACCTACCAGGACATGCTGCGCCCGCTCAGGGTCCACATGAGCGCGGCGAACAACGTCCGCACGCAGGAAAAGCTGATGGGCAAGGCGATCAATTTCGCCGACAAGGAGCAGTTCGAGCAGGGCCAGCGGGGGAGCTACCACCCGCTCGTCCGCACTCATCCGGAAACAGGCGAGCTGTCGCTCTACATCTGCGACACTTACGCCGACGGCATCGAGGGCATGACCACCTTCGAGGCACGGCCGATCATCGAGTTCCTCGTCCAGCACACCACCCAGCACGCGTTCTGCTGCCGCCTGCGCTGGGAAGAAGGCATGGTCGCGCTGTGGGACAACCGCGGCACGATGCACCTCGGCCCGAACGACTACGACGGCTACCGGCGCGAGATGTACCGCACGACGACCGCGGGTGGGGTGCCGGTCTAGGTAGCGGGCATCTGGCTCAGAGCTGCCATCTTTCCGGCGATCCTGTAGTCTGCACCAATGGACTGGAGCCTCGCGCCTGCGTCATCGGTTCGGCGACGGCGCCTGGCATCGCGTCAAGCGCCTTTTCACGGCCGCTGTGCGGGCGGCTAGACCCATTGCGAAAGACTAGAGCGCAGGCTGCCTCGTGCAACGCCGCGCAATGTCGGCGGTCGACTCTTCCCGATCAGTTGGCTGCGTCATGGACAACGAGCACGCTATCGTCCCGCGCCAGGCTCCACAGGCTGAGGCCCGCCGCACGCGCGCGCTCGACCGCCATGCTGGTCGGGAGAGACACCGTGACGAGCCGCGTGGCGCCAGCGCGGACGGCCTTTTCGACAATCTCGTAGGAGCAACGTGCGGTCGAGAGGATGAAGCCTGCGGCCGGGTCCTCGCCCGCCAGGGACAAGGCGCCGACCAGCTTGTCCAGCGCGTTGTGCCGGCCGACGTCCTCGCGCGCGTGGCGGATCGCCCCTGCTTCATCGCAGAAAGCGGCGGCGTGGGCGGCGCCGGTCGCGCGCGTGAGAGGCTGCTGGTCGCGCAAGGCCGCGAGGGCAGTGAAGATCGCCTTTTCGTCCAGCCCGGCGTGGGCGGCGACTTTCGGCAGCGGCTGCGCGACCGCTTCGAGGTTCTCGATGCCGCACAGCCCGCAACTCGATTCCGCCACGCGCGTGCGCACGCGGTCGGTCAGCTTCTCGATGCCGAGGCCGGCCAGGCTCGCGCGCACGATCCAGCCGATATCGGTTTCGGCGACGGCGATGTCGGTTACGTCGGCCGGAGTTCGCGCCAGGCCCTCGGTCAGCGCGAAGCCGCGCGCGAAATCCTCGAGGTCCGCCGGGGTGGCCATCATCACGGCGTAGGAAAGGCCGTTGAACTCGAGCGCCACGGGCGCTTCGGGGACCCACTCGCGCGAAACCGGCCGGCGCGTGCCGTCGGCGCGGACTTCGGTGGTCAATTTCCCCTCCCGCCCGGCCGCGGGCCCGGGGACGAGAATAGGAGCGGGCGGGGGAGAGGCCCACCCCCGACCCCTCCCGCGAGCGGGAGGGGGGAAGTCTTACCCCGCATCCGAGCGGCCGACCTCGTCGACCAGGTTGAACTTGGTCGCACGGGTCTGGGCTTGCGGGTTTCCGCCCGCCTGGAGGTGCTCGATCGCCTCGCGGGCGGTCCGGTCCAGCTTGGCATGATCGTCGTCGAAGATCATCTGCCGCATGCGCGGGTCCCAGAACTTCTTGATGTGGTCGGCCGTCGCCATCACCGCGTCGCCGTGTCCCATCGCCTCGAAGTTGCGGGCGATGTCGTTGGCCATGCGCCGCAGGGTTTCGATCGAGGAACTCATTCGGCGGGCTCCATCGCCTCGTCGGAGGCGATGCGGCGGCTGCGGTCGCTGCGCTCGGCGTATACCTGCTGCCACTCGCTCGGCCCGTTTGACGGCGTCACCTGCACCGCGGTCACCTTGTATTCGGGGCAGTTGGTCGCCCAGTCGGAGTATTCGGTGGTGACGACGTTCGCCTGCGTGCTCGGGTGGTGGAAGGTCGTGTAGACCACGCCCGGCGCCACCCGGTCGGTAACCAGCACCCGCAGGGTGGTTTCTCCGGTGCGGCTGGCGAGGCGGGCATAATCGCCGCTCTTGAGACCGCGGTTCTCGGCGTCGGACGGGTGCATCTCCAGCAGGTCTTCCTCGTGCCATACCACGTTGCCGGTGCGGCGGGTCTGCGCACCGACGTTGTACTGGGTGAGGATGCGACCGGTGGTCAGCAGCAGCGGATAGCGCGGCCCGGTCTTCTCGTCGGTCGGGATGTACTCGGTGACGACGAACTTGCCCTTGCCGCGGACGAAGCCGTTGACGTGCATCACCGGCGACCCTTCGGGGAACTGCTCGTTCACCGGCCACTGGACCGAACCGATCTCGAGCAGCTTCTCCCAGTTGAAGCCGGCGAATGTCGGCGTCAGGCGGGCGATCTCGTCGATGATCTCGCTCGGATGGGTGTAATTCCAGTTCGCGCCCATCGCGTTGGCGAGCAGCTGGGTGACTTCCCAGTCGGCGTAGCCGGCGGCCGGCTCCATCACCTTGCGCACCGGCTGGATACGGCGCTCGGCGTTGATGAAGGTGCCGTCCTTTTCAAGGAAGGTGCTGCCGGGCAGGAACACGTGCGCGTAGTTCGCGGTCTCGTTGAGGAACAGGTCATGCACGATGACCAGCTCCATCGCCTTGAGGCCGGCGGCGACGTGCTGCGTGTTCGGGTCGGACTGCAGGATGTCCTCGCCCTGGATGTAGATCGCCCGGAACGCGCCGTCGCAGGCGGCGTCGAGCATGTTGTTGATCCTGAGGCCCGGCTCGGGGTCGAGCTCCACGCCCCAGTCCTTCTCGAAAGACGTACGCACGTCGTCGTCGGAGATGTGGCGATAGCCGGGAAGCTCGTGCGGGAAGCTGCCCATGTCGCAGCTGCCTTGCACGTTGTTCTGCCCGCGCAGTGGGTTCACGCCGACGCCCGGGCGGCCGATGTTGCCGGTCGCCATGGCAAGGTTGGCGATGGCGATGACCGCCGAGGAGCCCTGGCTGTGCTCGGTAACCCCGAGGCCGTAATAGATCGCGCCGTTGCCGCCCGTCGCGTAAAGCCGCGCCGCGGCGCGCAGGTCCGCCGCGGGGACGCCGGTGACGGGCTCGAGGAACTCGGGGCTGTGGCGCTCGTCGGAGACGAAACGAGCCCAGTCCTGGAACTCGTCCCAGTCGCACCGCTCGCGCACGAACGCCTCGTTCACCAGGCCCTCGGTGACGATCACGTGGGCAAGGCTGGTCAGCACGGCGACATTGGTGCCGGGGCGGACCGGCAGGTGGCAAGCGGCCTCGATGTGCGGCGTGCGCACGAGATCGATCCGCCGCGGGTCGATGACGATCAGCTTGGCGCCCTGGCGCAGGCGGCGCTTCATGCGGCTGGCGAACACCGGGTGGGCGTCGGTCGGATTGGCGCCGATCACCATCATCACGTCGGCGTCCATCACGCTGTCGAAGTCCTGCGTGCCGGCGCTGGTGCCGAAGGTCGTCTTGAGGCCGTAGCCGGTCGGAGAGTGGCACACTCGGGCGCAGGTATCGACGTTGTTGGTGCCGAACACCCCGCGCACGAGCTTCTGCACGAGGTAGGTCTCCTCGTCGGTGCAGCGGCTCGAGGTGATGCCGCCGAGCGCGCGCGGACCGTGCTTGGCCTTGATCTCGTTGAGCTTGTCCGCCGTGTAGCTCAGCGCTTCTTCCCAGGTGACTATGCGCCACGGCTGGTCGATGCTGTCGCGCAGCATCGGGTTGAGGATGCGGTCCTTGTGGTTGGCGTAGCCGTAGGCGAAGCGGCCCTTGACGCAGCTGTGCCCGCGATTGGCCTTGCCGTCTTTCCACGGGATCATGCGCACGAGTTGCTCGCCGCGCATCTCCGCGCGGAAGGTGCAGCCGACGCCGCAATAGGCGCAGGTGGTGACGACCGCCCGCTCGGGGAGCCCGATGGCCTTGACGCTCTTCTCGCGCAGCGTCGCAGTGGGACACGCCTGCACGCAGGCTCCGCAGCTGACGCACTCGCTGGACAGGAAGTTGTCGTCGTCCTGCCCGGCGCTGATCATCGAGGCGAAGCCGCGCCCGTCGACGGTGAGGGCGAAAGTTCCCTGCACCTCGTTGCACGCGCGCACGCAGCGGCTGCAGACGATGCACTTGGAGGGATCGAAGTCGAAGTAGGGATTCGAGTGATCGGTGGCGAGGGCGAGGTGGTTGTCGCCTTCGTAGCCGTAACGCACGTCCCGCAGGCCGACGTTGGCCGCTTCCTCCTGCAGCTCGCAATCGTTGTTGGCCGAGCAGGTCAGGCAGTCGAGCGGGTGGTCGGAGATGTACAGCTCCATTACCCCGCGGCGGAGCCGCTCGAGGCGCGGGGTCTGGGTATGCACGACCATGCCCTCGGCCACCGGAGTGGTGCACGAAGCGGGCGTGCCCTTGGCGCCTTCGATCTCGACCAGGCACATCCGGCAGCTGCCGAAGGCGGCCATGTTATCGGTGGCGCACAGCTTGGGGATCTTGCCGCCGCTTTCGCTCGCCGCGCGCATCACGCTGGTGCCGGCCGGAACCGTCACGGTGCGCCCGTCGATCGTCAGCGTGACCTTGTCGGTCGACCGGGATTCGGGGGTCCCGAAATCCTTCTGGCGTTCATAACCCATCATTTCGCTCCATCTCGGCCCCAAACGCGGCAAGGTCGGCCGGTGTATTGATATTAGCAGACTTCGATTTGGTTTTCACGGCCCGCGCCCCCACGGCCTCGGCGAAGGCGAGCATCGAATGCCGTCCGTCGCCTTCGAGGATACGTTCGAGCGTCGCGCAGGCTCCCGTCGGCCAGTGCCCGACGACGGGCTGGTCGGCGAGGTAGGCCGGCGCGGGAGAGAGCAGTTCCAGCAGGTTTTCAGGCAGATGGACTGAATCGACCCCGCAGGTGAGGACGCTTTGGTAATTCTCGTCCTGCGCGAGGTGCATGCCGGCCGCGATCCCGGCGAGCGGGCCCATCCCGGCGCGCGGCCAGTCGGGAATGACATGGCCGGGCCCCTTGTCGCGCCCGGCGACCACAACGTATTCGCAAAATCCGCTCAACGCATCGTAGGCGCGCGCCAGGAGCGTCTGGCCGCCGAGCTCGGCCAGCGCCTTGTCGCTGCCGAACCGCGTCGACTGGCCGCCTGCGAGAACCACGCCGAGGATCACTACTGTGCCGCCTCCGCAGGGGCGGCGGCCTTGGTGAAGTCCTCGGGCCAGTGCTTCAGCGCGCTCATCACCGGAAACGGGGTGAACCCGCCGAGGGCGCACAGCGAGCCGAACTTCATCGTCTCGCACAGGTCGGTAAGCAGACCGATCTCCTGTTCCTGGCTGCGGCCGTGGCGCGGGGCGTTGTGCATCACGTCGAGCCGCTCGACATGGTCGGGCGCGCGGCCGCCGGCGCGGATGCGATCGATGATCTCGACTCCGCGGACCGAGCCGATACGGCAGGGGGTGCACTTGCCGCAGCTTTCCGCGGCGCAGAACTCCATCGCGAAGCGCGCCATCGCGCCCATGTCGACGCTGTCGTCGAACACGGTGATGCCGCCATGGCCGATCAGCGCGTCGGCGGCGGTGAACTCCTCGTAATCGAACCTGATGCCGAAGTCGTCGGGGTGGATATAGGCGCCGAGCGGGCCACCGACCTGCACCGCCTTGACCGGGCGGCCGCTCTCGGTGCCGCCACCGATGTCGTTCACGAGTTCACCGAGCGTCAGCCCGAAGGCGGTTTCGAACAGCCCGCCGAACTTGACGTTGCCGGCGATCTGGATCGGCATCGTGCCCTTGGAACGGGCGATGCCGAGCTTCTCGTACTGGCTGGCGCCGCCCTCGGCGAGGATGTGCGGCACGGCGGCGAGCGTCAGCACGTTGTTGATGATCGTCGGCTTGCCGAACAGGCCCTCGATCGCCGGCAGCGGCGGCTTGGCGCGTACTTCGCCGCGCTTGCCCTCGAGGCTGTCGAGCAGGCTGGTCTCCTCGCCGCAAACGTAGGCGCCCGCGCCGACTCGCACTTCGAGCTCGAACGGGGCGACGATCCCGGCGGACAGCCCGATCGCCTTTTCCATCTTGCGGATCGCGTCGGGGTATTCGCTGCGGATGTAGATATAGCCCTTGTCCGCCCCCACGGCTTCGCCGGCGATCGCCATGCCTTCGATCAGCAGGTACGGATCGCCTTCCATCAGCATGCGGTCGGCAAAGGTGCCGGAATCGCCTTCATCGGCATTGCAGACAATGTACTTGCGCGAAGCGGGCGTCTTCGCGGCGGTCTGCCACTTGATGCCGGCCGGGAAGCCCGCGCCGCCGCGACCCCGCAGCCCCGATTGCGTCACTTCATCGAGGATTTGCGCCGAGCCGATCTTGCGCGCCCGCTTGAGGCCGCTCCAGCCGCCGGTCGCCTCGTAGTCCTGAAGGCTGAGCGGTCGGGTCTTGCCGGCGCGAGCGAAGGTCAGCCGCTGCTGGCGGGCGATGAACGGGTGCTGCTCGATCTCGCCGATGGCGATCTCGTCGGCCTCGCCGTTGAGGATGTCGTCCACATCCTCGAGCGTGGCGGGCCCAAACCCCTTGCCGTCGATCTCGACCAGCGGTTCGAGCCAATGCATGCCCCAGCTGCTCACGCGCTCGACCTCGTGCCCCTTGCTGGCGAAGGCGTCGGCCAGCTCGTCGGCACCGAGGGCGCGGGCGAGGGCGTCGTCTGAAATTCGAATGATCATCATGCGTTCTCGATAATCTTGGCGAGCCCGGGCGCATCGAGCCGCGCGTGCAGGCGGTCACCCACGCGCGCGTTCGGTCCCGCGCTGCACAGGCCGAGGCAGTAGACGGTGGTCAGCCTGACCCGTTCGCCGGCAGCGGCGGTCGCCTCGTCCATCAGGTCCTCGACCCCGCGGGCCTTGCACGCCTCGGCGCGGCAGATCTGAACTTCGGGGCGCGGGTCGGCGGTGTGCCTGAAATCGTGATAGAAGCTGACCACGCCGTGGACGTCCGCGCGGCTCAGGTTGAGGCCCTTGGCGATGAGCGCCTCGCTCTCGGCATCGACGCAGCCGAACTCGTCCTGCACCGCGTGCAGGATCGGCAGCAGGGGGCCCTCGCGGCGGTGATGCTCGGCGACGATCTCGCCGATCTTGTGCTCTTTCGTACTCATCCTCTCAGCCTCTCTGCGTGCCAGGCTATGTGGTCGTCGATGAAGCTGGACACGAAGAAATACGAATGATCGTACCCTTCCTGCATCCGTATCGTGGCGGCGATATCCGCCTTGCGGCACGCTTCGTCCAGCAAGTGGGTCTTTAGCTGCTCATCGAGGAAGTTGTCGGCCGTTCCCTGATCGATCAGCAGCTCGTCGATCCTCGCACCTTGTTTGATCAATGCGCAAGCGTCGTACTGGCGCCAGGCCGCCATGTCCTCGCCGAGATAGCCGGTCAGCGCCTTGTGGCCCCACGGGCAGTTCATCGGGCTGACGATCGGCGCGAACGCGCTCGTCGAGCGGAACCGGCCCGGATTGCGCAAGCTCACCGTCAGCGCGCCGTGGCCGCCCATCGAGTGGCCGGAGATGCCCTGCCGGTCCATGTCGACCGGGAACGCCTCGGCGACAAGGGCGGGCAGCTCCTGCTCGATGTAGAAGCGCATCTTGAAGTTCCTCGCCCACGGCGCCTGCGTCGCATCGACGTAGAACCCGGCGCCCTTGCCGAAGTCGTAAGCGGGATCGTCCGGCACGTCGTCGCCGCGCGGCGAGGTGTCGGGACCGACGAGGATGATCTGGTGCTTCGCGCAGGCGCGCTTGTACTCGAGCTTTTCCATCGCGTTGGCGTGAGTGCACGTGAGGCCGGAAAGCCACCACAGCACCGGCAGCTTATCACCCCTCGCGTGCTCGGGAATATAGACCTGAAACGTCATCGGCGTACCCGTGGCGACCGACTCGTGGGCATAGACCCCTTGGCTCCCGCCAAAGCAGAGCGATTCGCTGACGCGTTCCATTACGTCCCTAAAGGCTTAGGCGAGCCTTTCGGTCAAGCCGATGAGGTTGTGGCCGAGGACGCCGAACAACTGGCTGCCGCTTGTCAGGCGGATGGCGACCAGGATGGCACCGGCCGCGGCCGCATAGACGAGCATGGCGACGCTGTACCCGATATGCCCGCGATCGGGGACAATGCCGTGGCCGAGGCTGAACACGATCGTGCACATGACCGCTGCCCAGCCCATCGCCTTGCGCGTGCCGCCGAGCGCCACGGCGAAGAGCGACAGCTCGAGCGCGCGATAAAACATCTCCGGCTCGAACCCGCGCAGGCTGAGATTGAACAGCCAGCCCGCGGGGCTCATCGCAAACAGCGGAACCGCGTGAACACCGTTGCGAACGAACCCGACCACGACCAGCGCCGCCAGGCCGAGGAGCGACCAGGCGAGCGAGCCGCGATTCTGGCGCAGCGTCAGGCCCATCCCCTCCGCGGTGAGCAGCGGATGGCGGTTCCACGCGAGCGCCATCATGGCAGCGGTGGTCGCGAGCTGCGCGAGGCGGCTGTACCAGCGCGCCTCGGCCGGCAGCGCGGCTACGTTGGCCGGCAACGTCGCGTAGCCGGCCAGCATGTAAAGGCCATAAGCGATGGCCGCGGCGGCGAACCATTGCCAATGGAGCTCGGTCTGCCTGGTGACCCGCAGCGCCAGCGCAACAAACAGGACCGGTACGAGCCAGCACGCCCACAGGACGATCGCGCCGGCGACGGTCATGGCTTCACGCCTTGGCCGAGCTCATTCGGGCAACTGACAGAACGCGCACAGCTTGTTGCCGGTCGGATCGCGCAGGTAAGCGCCGTACATCGCCCGCGTGCCGTAATCGCGCCGCCCGGGCGCGCCTTCGTCGGTCCCGCCATTGGCGAGGCCGGCGGCGTGCCACGCGCCGACATGCGCCGGGCTTGCCGCGCCGAGCCCTATGGTCCCGCCGTTGGCATGGGTCGCCGGCTCGCCGTCGCGCGGCTTGCCGACGACGAGCATGCCCTTGCCGGGCTCGCCGTACATCGCGTTTTCACCCATGCGCTGCGCAGGGACGCCGAGCGCGCCGAAGGTCGCATCGTAGAACTTGAATGCCTGCTCCGGATCGTCGCACCCGACGCGGACGTGGGTCAGGACCATTTCGCTTGTCTCCCTTTTCAATTCCTGGGCTATCGCCCCGGCTCGCAGAACGCGCACAGCTTGTTGCCATCGGGGTCGCGCATGTAGGCACCGTACATCGGCGGATCGCCCCATGGGCGTTCGCCGGGAGGCCCCTCGTCGCTTCCGCCATTCGCCATGCCGGCCGCGTACCACGCGTCGACCGTTGACCGGTCCTTCGCCGGGAAGCCGATCGTGCCGCCATTGGCAAAGGTCGCCGGCTCATCGTTGCGCGGGGTGACCACGCCGAACATGCCTTCCCGAGACTCGGGGTCGCCGTACCACAACGCCCCGTTGGGGGTCTGCATGCCGGCGATCCCGAGTGCGCCGAAGGCGGCGTCGTAGAACGCACGCGCCTTGGCCGCGTCGTTGGTTCCGACCATCACGTGGGTGAACATCGCCACGGCCACCCTCCCTTGGGCTCTAGTGCTTCATATTGAACGCGCAGATCTTGTTGCCGTCGGGATCGCGCAGATAGGCGCCGACCGAGTTGTTCGGCGCGCGCTCGCGCGGGCCCGGGGCGCCTTCGTCGGTGCCGCCGTTGGCAAGGCCGGCCTGATGCCAGCGGGAAACCGTCTCGTCGTCGCTGGCCGCAAGGCCGAGCGTCGCGCCGTTCGAGGGGTTGGCCGGCTGGCCGTTGTAGGGCTTTCCGATCACCAGCGTGCCGGTCGGCCCGGAATAGACCAGCATCCCGGCTTCCGGCGGCACGACGTTCGCGTAGCCGAGCTCCTTCATCGTCGCGTCGTAGAACTTGCGGCTCTTTTCGAGATCGTTCGAGCCGAGAAAGGCGTGGGTGAACATGGGGGAGACCTTCTCTTTGTGGGTTGGGATTACTTGAGGCGGTGGAGGGCGCAGACCTTGTTGCCGGCCGGGTCGCGCAGGTAGGCGAGGTAGAGAACGCGACCGCCGGTGGCGTTGCGCGGGCCGGGCGGGTCCTCGATGGCGATCCCGCCGTTGGCGAGGCCGGCGGCATGCCAGGCGTCGACCGCCTCGCTCGACGGAGCCTGGAAGCCGAGGGTGCCGCCATTCGCGCCGGTCGCTTGTTCGCCGTTCAGCGGCGTGCGGATGACGAAGCGGCCGCCGTCGTGCGAATAGACCGCGCGGCCCAGCTCGTCGATTTCGCCCGACGGGACGCCGAGCGCCCCGAGCGTCGCGTCGTAGAAGCGCTTGGAGGCGGCGACGTCGTCGGCGCCGAGCATCACGTGGCTGAACATTCCTGGCCCTTCGTCAGTAGACCACGACCGAGCGGATGCTCTCACCCGCGTGCATCAGGTCGAAGCCCTTGTTGATGTCCTCGAGGGAAAGGACGTGCGTGATCATCGGGTCGATCTGGATCTTGCCGTCCATGTACCAGTCGACGATCTTGGGCACGTCGGTCCGCCCCTTGGCGCCGCCGAACGCGGTGCCCCGCCAGTTGCGCCCGGTGACGAGCTGGAACGGGCGAGTGGCGATTTCCTTGCCGGCTTCCGCGACGCCGATGATCACGCTCGTGCCCCAGCCGCGATGGCAGCATTCGAGCGCGGTGCGCATGACCTCGGTGTTGCCGGTGGCGTCGAACGTGTAGTCGGCGCCGCCGTCGGTCATCGCCACCACCTTGGCGACGATGTCCTCGCGGCTCATGCCCCGCGTGTTGAGGAACTCGGTCATGCCGAACTGGCGGCCCCAGGCCTCGCGGTCCGGGTTGATATCGACGCCGATAATCCTGTTCGCGCCGGCGAGCCTCGCGCCCTGGATCACGTTGAGGCCGATCCCGCCGAGGCCGAACACGACGACGTTGTCGCCCGGGCGGACCTTGGCGGTGTTGACCACCGCGCCGACGCCGGTCGTCACCCCGCAGCCGATGTAGCAGCTGGTCTTGAACGGCGCGTCCTCGCGGATCTTGGCGACCGCGATCTCGGGCAGCACGGTGAAGTTCGAGAAGGTCGAGCAGCCCATGTAGTGGAAGATCGTCTCGCCTTTGTAGGAAAAGCGCGAAGTGCCGTCGGGCATCAGCCCTTGGCCCTGCGTCGCGCGGATCGCGGTGCACAGGTTGGTCTTGCCCGAGAGGCACGACTTACACTGGCGGCACTCGGGCGTGTACAAGGGAATCACGTGGTCGTCCGGCTTGACGCTGGTCACGCCCGGGCCGACCTCGCGCACGATGCCGGCGCCCTCGTGGCCGAGGATCGACGGGAAGATGCCCTCGGAATCGAACCCGTCGAGCGTGTAGGCGTCGGTGTGGCAGATGCCGGTCGCCATGATCTCGACCAGCACCTCGCCCTCCTTCGGCCCCTCGAGATCGACTTCGACGATCTCGAGCGGCTTCTTCGCCTCGAACGCTACGGCCGCACGCGACTTCATTCGTGGATACTCCCGTCAGTCCAGGGCGGCGCCGGCAGGGATGTCGCCGAGATCCCTGTGCGATTCGACATCGGCGTCGGCGTCGCGCAGCGGCACCAGCCAGACCAGCACGGCGCCAAGCACGGCGCCGACGCACATGATCAGCGAAACGGTCAACAGCTCGCTCTTGCCGAGCGCCTGGAACAGGAACCCGGCGACGATCGGCGAGCCCGCCGCGCCCGCGCGGCCGACGCCGAGCACGAAGCCGGTGCCGGTCGCCCGCGCGAATGCCGGGAAGCCCCGCGCGAAGGCGGCGTAGTAACCGACGATCGCCGCGTTGAGGAAGAACATCGTGAAGAAGGCGGCGATCCGCCAGGCCCACAGGTCGTGTCCGTGGCCCACACCGAACCAGGCGACTGCCGCGACGCCGAGGAGCGCGGCCACGATCGTCGGGCGCTTGATGTCCCACTTCCAAAGGAACAGCCCGAACAGCGCACCGCCGATCGCGCCGCCGATATTGGCATAAGTCAGCGTGCTCGCCGCCTGGGGCTGGGTGAAGCCGGTATCGGCGACGATCTGCACCGCGAACTTGAGGATGTAGTAGAACGTCAGCGTGTGGAACATGTAGCCGAACGCGAGCAGCAGCGTCGTCGGCCGCAGGCGCGGGTTGGCTAGGATGTCGGACACCTTGGGCCGCTCGGGAGGCGGAGGCGGCAGTTCCGCTATCGCGGGCAGGTTGAACGTCCGCAGCGACTTGTTGATCTTCTCGAGCGCCCCTTCCGGCCGGCGCGCGGCGAAAAAGGCCGGCGTCTCGGGCACCAGCAGAAGGGTCAACGGAATCATGATCGCCGTCACCACCGCGCCGAACAGGAACACCGCGCGCCAATCGTAATCGACCAGCAGCCAGCCCTGCGCGGCGAAGCCGCCGATGATGCCGCCGACCGGGTAGCCGATTACGTAAAGCGCCATCGCCGCGCTGCGCCCGGCTTTGCTCGAGACTTCCGCGGTGACGGCATTGGTCGCTGCCAGCATGCCGCCGATGCCGAGGCCGGTGATGAGCCGCCACATGGTCAGGTTGTTCACCCCGGTCGCGGCGTGGGCCATGTACATGCCGATGCTCATCACCACGAGGCACACAAGGATATCCAGCTTTCGGCCGATCTTGTCGGCAATGCTGCCGAGGATGATCGAACCGAAGCCCATGCCGACCAGCTCGGCCGAGAGCACGACGCCAAGCTCGGCCCGCTGGATGCCCCATTCCTTGGTGATGCCGGGAGAGGCGAAGGCGCTGGACAGCACGTCGAACCCGTCGAGCGCGTTCAGGAAGATCATCAGCACGACGACCACCCATTGCCGGGCGCCCATCGGGCTGTCGTCGATGACATTTATCGGGTTGGTGCCTGTTGCCGGTCCAGCCATCTTGCGAATTCCTCTCTCCCTCGCGCGCCGATCATTCGTGGATTCGCGCGAGCATTTCCACCAGTTTCTTGACTTCGTCCGAACTGAACCGGCTCTTAAGCCACGCCTCGTGCTCGGCGATGCAGCCTTTGGCCGTGGCGAGCGCCTCGGCGCCCTCCCTGGTGAGGAACAGCGCCTGCTTGCGCGCATCGCTGGTCGAGCGCTCGCGGCGGAGGAATTCGCGCTCCTGCAGGCGGTTGACGATGGTCATCGTCGTCGCCCGGTCCATCTGCAGCCGTTGGCCGACCTCGATCTGCGAGATCCCCGGATGGTCGCCGACCAGCCACATCACGCTGACCTGCTTCTGCGTCAGGTCGAGATCGGCGAACGTCTCGGTGAAGTGGCGATAGACCGCGACGTGCGCGAGGCGGATGTGAAAGCCGACGATGCCCGCCAGGCCGCCGATATCATTGTCTTCGGTCAACGCCGATGCCGATGCCACCCTCTAGTCCTCACCCGCTTCTTATCGTCTTGAGGGGCAATCGTTAGTGGAGCATACAATCTCGCGCAAGGAGAGGACGCCGCGCATGTCACAGTTTCCCAGCACCCCGAACTTCACCGGCTTCAACACGCCGAGCCGGATCGAGGCCGACATCGAGGACCTGCAGCACACCGGCACGATCCCCAAAGAGCTCGACGGGGCCTTCTATCGTGTCCAGCCGGACCCGCAGTTCCCGCCGCGTCTCGGCGACGACATCAGCTTCAACGGCGACGGGATGATCAGCCGCTTCCATTTCCATGACGGCCGGTGCGATTTCCGCCAGCGCTGGGCGCGGACCGACAAGTGGAAGCTGGAGCACGAAGCGGGCAAGGCGCTGTTCGGTGCCTACCGCAACCCGCTGACCGACGATCCGAGCGTCAAGGGCCGGATCCGCGGCACCGCCAACACCAACGCCTGGGTCTTCGGCGGCAAGCTGTGGGCGCTCAAGGAGGACAGCCCGGCGCTGGTGATGGATCCGGCGACGATGGAAACGAAGGGCTACGAGAAGTTCGGCGGCAAGATGACCGGCCAGACCTTCACCGCGCACCCCAAGATCGACCCCGAGACCGGCAACATGGTGGCGATCGGCTATGCCGCTTCGGGGCTCTGCACCGACGACGTGTGCTATTACGAGGTCAGCGAGGAGGGCGAGCTGGTCCGCGAGAAGTGGTTCAAGGTCCCCTACTACTGCATGATGCACGACTTCGGCATCACGCCCGATTACCTCGTGCTGCACATCGTGCCCTCGATCGGATCGTGGGAGCGGCTCGAGGCCGGCAAGCCGCACTTCGGCTTCGACACCAGCTTGCCGGTCTATCTCGGCATCATCCCCCGTCGCGAGGACTTGAAGCAGGACGACATCCGCTGGTTCAAGCGCGACAACTGCTTCGCCAGCCATGTGCTCAACGCCTGGCAGGAAGGCAGCAGGGTCCATTTCATCACGCCCGAGGCGAAGAACAACATGTTCCCGTTCTTCCCCGACGTGAACGACGCGCCGTTCAACCCGATGGAAGCGGCGAGCCACCTGACCGACTGGGTGGTGGACATGGCCAGCAACGGCGAAGAATTTGCCGAGGTCAGGCAATTGACCGACACCGTCAGCGAGTTCCCGCGCATCGACGACCGCTTCACCGGCGTGAAGACGCGTTACGGCTGGGGCCTCGAGATGGACATGCGCCGCCCGGTCGACCAGGCCACCCGCAGCGCCGCCGGGATGCTGATGAACTGCCTGTTCTTCAGGGATTTCGAGACCGGTTCCGAACAGCACTGGTGGTGCGGCCCGACGAGCACGCTGCAGGAACCGTGCTTTATACCACGCCGCAAGGACGCGCCGGAGGGCGACGGCTGGATTGTCCAGGTCTGCAACCGGCTGGAGGAGCACCGCAGCGACCTCCTGCTGTTCGACGCGCTCGAGATCGAGAAGGGCCCGATCGCCACGATCCAGGTGCCGATCCGCCTGCGCTTCGGTCTCCACGGCAACTTCGCGTCGAGCGAGGAACTCGGGTTGAAGGCGCTGGAGCCGGCGTGACGAGCGCCGCAAGCCATCGCCTCCCCGATAGCGTCTTGCTGGGTCCATCTCTTGTCCCGCAGCGGCCGCTCGTGCCGAAGAAGGGATGCTTCAAGCAAGTTCGACACGACGATTGAGAAGGAGGGGAGAGAACATGCGCAGGGGATCCCCCGCGTGGGCGCTGCCGGCGCTCGGGGCGTTGGTGCTTGCTGGGTGCAATAGTCAGTCGGCGCAGAACCAGCCCGCCGCGCAATCCGGGACGCCTTACGATCCCTACGTCGGCAAGGCCTTCCCGCTGACGCCCGCCGTCATCGCGATGCGCTGGCAGCTGCTCAATCCCGAGGTCAACAGCTTCACCTTCCGGGAAACCGACCGCGTGTTCGAATCCCGCGCGGTGCCGCGCAGCGGCGCGGTGTGGGACCTGGCCAACGCCGGCGGGTTCACCATGCCGGCCGACGTCTTCGGTGGGCAGAGCTACAGTTATCCGCAGTTCGCCGAGCGCACCTACACCAACGCGATGCTGGTGATCCGCCACGGCAAGGTATTGTTCGAGGAATACCGCAACCGTTCGACGCCGATGACGCGGTTCCTGTCGATGTCGATGGCCAAGACCGTCACCTCGATGCTTGTCGGCATCGCCCTTGGCGAGGGCAAGATCGCCTCGCTCGACGATCCGGCGGAAAAGTACGTGCCGGAACTGAAAGGCAGCGGCTACGAGGGCGTCACCCTCCGGCAGATCCTGCAGATGCGCTCCGGCGTCGGTTACGAGGAGCGTTACGATTTCGGCGCCCACCCGAGCTTCGCCGGGCATCTCCACCAGGACGCGATCGTGCTCAACAAGATGCGCTTCGCCGCCGGCGCGCTCGAGACCAGGCGCGCCAACGCGCCGGGCAGCACCTTCAACTACTCGACCCTCAACACGATGGTGCTCGGCTGGATTCTCGAGAACGCGACCGGCCAGACGATCGAGGACTACACCCGCGACAAGCTGTGGGGCCCGCTCGGCGCGCAGGCCGACGCGTTCTGGATTGCCGACGGCCCGCCCGGCCACGGCCGCGCCCTCAACGGCATGGGCTTCAACGCCACGCTGCGCGACTACGGGCGGCTCGGCGAGCTGATGCTCCACGACGGCAAGCGCGGCGATGCGCAGGTCGTGCCCGCCGGGTGGCTCAAGCAGGCGACGACGATGCTGCCGACCGGCATCCCCAAGGGCACCCCCGGCGGCTTTCCCGGCTACGGCTTGCAGATCTGGCAGGTCGACGACGAACCCGGAGCGTTCTGCGCCGTCGGGCTTGCCGGGCAGTACATCTACGTCAGCCCGGCCACCGACACGGTGATCGTCAAGCTCAGCCATTACCCGCCGGTCGAGCCGCCGACCGTCACGCCGGAGACGATCGGCTACTTCAAGGCTATCGCCCACGCGCCGGATTCCTGAAAAAGCCAGCCTCCTAACCGCTCGTCCCGAACCGCGCCCGATTGGCCGGAAGGCCGATTTTCGCCTGCCGTTTCATCGCTTAAGCCCCCTCGCGCAGGGGACGACGGGAGGAAAAAGACGTGCTCGTACAATCCGCCGCCCTCAGCGGCACTTCATTGCTTCAGGCCAACCCCAGCCACCGCCCCGACCTGCAATTCGTCCGCGCCAGCGGCCTCGCGCAGGCGCGGCTGCAGGTCGCGGTGCTGTCCGGCAACCGGCGCCGCGCGCTGGAGCAGATCGACAAGCTGGTGGCGATCGACAAGGAACTGGAGCGGCTGATCAGGGAGGGCGGCACCCGGCTCAACGATCCGACCCATCTTGAAAGCGAGCTCGCCGACCAGCGCCTCGCGCTGGCGACCGAGAAACTGGCGCTGACCTCCGAGATCAGCCTGCCGCGGCTCGAGCCGGCCTTCGGTGCCGGCATGACCGAAGTGCTCGATCTCGACGATACGATCGAGGTCGTCGAGGACGACACGATCCGCAAGTGGGTCTTCCGCCTGCTGGTCTGGGCCTCGGGGTTCATCGTCCTCGGAGCGGGCATCGTGGCCGCCGCGCTCACCCAGGCCTGACCTTGGCGGCCTAGGCCGCCACTGCCTCTTTCGCGTCCTGCAGCACCATTTCGGCGCCCTTTTCGGCGATCATGATCGTCGGCGCGTTGGTGTTGCCGCTGCTGATCTTGGGCATCGCCGAGGCGTCGATCACGCGCAGGTTCTCGACCCCGCGTACCTTGAGCTGCGGATCGAGCGGGAAGCGCTCGTCGCCCATCGCGACAGTGCCGACGGCATGGTACAGCGTGCCGCCGGCGACCTTGGCATAGCCGAGCATCGCCTCGTCCGTATCGCCGAACGGATCACCCTTGTTCTTCATGTAGGGCTCGAGCGCCGGCTGTTGCCAGATCTTGCGGATGATCTTGAGCTGATCGACCACGCTCTGCTTGTCGAGCGGATCGGAGAGATAGTTCGGCACGATCTTCGGTCGCTCCATCCCGTCGGGTGACTTGGCGTGGATCGAGCCGCGCGATTCCGGACGCAGCTGGCACGGGTTGGAGGCGAGGCCCGGCTCCTTGTCGAGCCGCAGGCCCTGATACTGGTTCAGGTATTCGAGGTCCATCGAGGCAGCCATCACGTGGATCTGGATATCGGGGTACATGAGCTCGTCGCGGCTCTTCACGAACGCGCAGCCATGGGCGACCGCGTAGCTCAGCAGGCCCTTCCTGGTGAGACCGTACTTGGCGATCTGGCCGAGCAGTTTCACGCCGCGGCTCAGCTCGTTGATCGAATGGTGCGGCTCCTTCAGCGCGGCCTGGCAGCCGATCATGTAGTGGTCCTGCATGTTCTCGCCGACCATCCTGGATTCGTGCACCACCGGCACGCCGAGCTCCCGCAGCAGCGCGCCCTGGCCGACGCCGGATATCTCGAGCAATTTGGGCGATTCCACCGAGCCCGCCGACACGATGACCTCGCGCGCGGCGATGGCCCGGCGGGTCTCGCCGTTCTGCCTGAACTCGACGCCGATCGCCTTTTTGCCGTCCCACAGGATCTTCGTGGTCATCGCCCGCTTCTCGACCAGAAGGTTCGGCCGCTTCATCGCCGGGTGCAGATAGGCGACCGCGGCCGAGCTGCGGCGACCGTTCCTGGCGGTCATCTGGAAGAAGCTGCAGCCCTCCTGGTTGCCGTCGTTGAGGTCGGCCTTGTACGGGATGCCGATCTGCTGGCAGGCCTGGACGATGGCCGCCGAGACCGGGTGCTCCTCGGGGAAGTCGGACACGCTAAGCGGCCCGCCGGTGCCGTGGAACTCGTTCTCGCCCCGCTCCTGGTTCTCGCTCTTGCGGAAATAGGGCAGCACCTCGTCCCAGCTCCAGCCGCGCGCGCCCATCTGCGCCCAGCCGTCGTAGTCGGCCGACTGCCCGCGGACGTAGAGCATGCCGTTGATCGAGCTCGAGCCGCCGAGCACCTTGCCCTTCGGCCATTTGTGCTTGCGCCCGCCCGAGCCCTCGTCGACCTCGGTTTCGTAAAGCCAGTTGACCTTGGGATCGTTGAGCGTCTTGCCGAAGCCGATCGGGGTGTGGATCATCAGGTTCGACCACACCTGGCCCGGCTCGTGCAGCGCCGCGTGAAGCACCCGGTCGTCGCCGCCGGCCTCCAGCAACACGACCTTGTGCTTCCCGCTTTCGGTCAGCCGCGCGGCGAGCACGCACCCCGCGCTGCCCGCGCCGACAATCACGTAGTCCGCGTAAAGGTCCGCCGCCATTTTGTTGCTCCTCTCGTGCCGGTGCCGCGCAATAATCTGCGCGATTCGCTTGCCGCGCACGCTAGGGTTCTTAACCTGTCGGGTCACTGAAAACCTCAAATGGAGAGCGCCGTGATCAAGCCCGAACTGGAATTCGTCTACGAAGCGGGGGGCGAGCTCGAAGCGCCGCGCGAAATCGGCCCGGTGGTCGACGGCACCCGGCGGATCATCCCGATCCGCAGCGGCGGTTACGTCAAGGGCCCGCGCATCTCCGGCAAGCTGATGGGCAACTCGGCCGACTGGCAGCTGACCAGGCCCGACGGGGTGACGGTGGCCGATGCCATCTATGCCATCGAGACCGACGACGGCGCGCTCATCCAGATCCGCAACAAGGGCCTGCGCCACGGCCCGCCCGAAGTCATGGACCGCCTGCGCCGCGGCGAGGAGGTCGACCCGGCCGAATACTACTTCCGCACCGTGCCCGAATTCATCGCCCCGGAGGGCCCCTATGACTGGCTCAACAAGTCGATCTTCGTCTGCTCGGGCGCGCGTTATGCGAGCAGCATCAAGCTGTGGGTCTGGCGGGTCCTCTAGCGTTAGGATACCATCTGCGGCGGGTCGCGTGGCGGGGGTGCCGTGCGCTGTCGAGAGTTTGCCATCGGTGTTGCAGCGGCGATGTCGCTCGCCGCGTCCGGCCGGGCCGAGAAGCCGCCGGCCGACCTCGCCGCCGTACCGCCTGTTCCGCACACTTACGTGCCGAGGCGCACCGCGTGGGGTGACCCCGACTTCAGCGCCACGTGGACGAGCGACAATTTCTCTTACGTCGGCGTGTTTCTCGAACGGCCGAAAGAGCAGGGCGATCGGCTGTGGCTCACCGACGCCGAATACGCCAAGCGGCTCGCCGAGGCGAAGAAGTCGGACGCCGACAAGACCGACTTCGGGGCTCACCTGATGCCCGAGAACTCGATCGGCCTCGCCGCGTGGCTGCAATCGACCCCGTTCGGTCGCCGGACCTCGCTGCTCGTCAGCCCTTCGAACGGCCGCCTGCCTCCGCTCACACCGCAGGGCGAGGCGCTGTTCAAGGCCGGCCGCACGAGCTGGAACAAGGACCAGCCGATCGACTGGGTGTCCGATCTCGACGCGCTCGACCGCTGCATTACCCGCGGCTTTCCCGCCGCGATGATGCCGACCGACCGCGACAGCGACAACGGCATCCGCCTGTTCCAGGCCCCCGGCTTCGTCGTCTTCCAGATCGAGATGCTGGGGACCCGCGTCATCCCCATCGGCAAGGGCGCACCGTGGCCGGGCGCGGTGCGCGGCTGGCTCGGGCAAAGCCGCGGCCACTGGGACGGCAACACGCTCGTGATCGAGACCTCCAACATCGTCGCCGGCGACAGCGCCAGCGGCGATGCCGCCAAACGCGCGGCCAGCCCGACCAGCGCCGAGTCCACCATTCCGACCGGCGCGAACGCGCACGCGGTCGAGCGGCTGACGATGACCGGCCGCGGCAAGCTCGTCTATGAGGTCACCTATACCGACCCCGACGTGTTTACCGCGCCGTGGACCGCGCAGGTCGAATGGACGCGCAACGACCGCTACCAGATGTACGAATTCGCCTGCCACGAAGGGAACCGCCAGGTGCGCGACCTGATCGATGCCTCGCGCGCGCAGCGGGCCAAGGACGCGGCGAAAGTCGCGGCCCAGTGAGGCGTGCTCGGGCCGTTCTCGCGGCGCTGGCTTGCTCGCTCGGCCTTGCGGCGCTTTCCTGCGCCGCGGCGAACGCGCCCACCGCCCCGCTGCAACCCTATCGGCCCCGGATGACCGCATGGGGCGATCCCGACTTTCGCGCCACCTGGACAAGCGAGCGCGTGGCCGAGGCGGGCATCCCGCTCGAGCGGCCCTTAGAGATGGGCGAGCGTGCGTTGCTCAAGGATGCCGAGTTCGCCAAGCGCCTTGAAGCGGCGAAAAAGTCCGATGCCGGCTATCGGGACGACCTTGACGCCAACGGCACCGCCGGCCTCGCCGCGTGGGTGCGGGCGAAGCCCTTCGCCCGCCGCAGCTCGCTGATCGTCAGCCCGGCCAACGGCCGCCTGCCGCCGATGACACCCGCCGCCGAGGCGTTGTTCAGGGCCGGCCGCAACAGCTGGGTCACCGGCCAGCCGATCGACTGGCTGGCCGATCTCGACGCTTACGACCGCTGCATCACCCGCGGGGCGCCGTCGGCGATACTGCCATGGCCGAACAACGACGGCGTCCGTGTGTTCCAGGCGCCCGGCTACGTGGTGCTGCAGCTCGAGGTGCTTGGCACCCGCATCATTCCCGTCGGCCACGGCGAGCCCGCGCCGGCGGACGTGCGCAGCTGGGCCGGCCACAGCCTCGGGCATTGGGAAGGCGACACGCTCGTGATCGAGACGAGCAACATCGTCGCCGGCGACAGCGCCAGCGGCGATCTTGCGCAACGCGCCGGCTCGCCGATAACCGGCCGCGGCCACGGCGTCGTGCCGATGAGCGGCAAGGCGCGCACCGTCGAGCGCCTGACGATGACCGGACCGGACACGCTGCTCTACCGGGTCACCTACTCCGACCCGGACGTATTCACCGCGCCGTGGACGGCCGAGGTCGAATGGACGCGCGACGACCGCTACCGGATCTACGAATTCGCCTGCCACGAGCACAACGAGGTGCGCGAGCTGATCGCCTCCTCGCGCGCGCAGCGCAAAAAGCAACTCGCGGCAGGGGTGGCCGGGCAAGCCGCGCCCCGGTAGGACCGGGCAATGCAGCCGCAGCAACCGAGCCGCACCGCGTGGGGCGCCGCGCGTCATCGGGCGGTCCACCAGCTTGTCGACAACGGGCGGATATTCGCCGATCCGCTGGCGGTGACCATCCTCGGCGGCAGGCTTGACGCGGGGCCGGACGACGCGCTCGTGCACGAGGATGACACCACGCCGGCCAGCCGCGCGCTGCGCTTCTTCATCGCCTGCCGCAGCGCTTATGCCGAGGCCAGGCTGGCCGAGGCGGTCGAGCAGCGCGGGGCCTCGCAGCTGGTCGTGCTCGGTGCCGGTTTCGACACTTTCGCCTTCCGCAACCCGTTCGCCGAACGGCTTCAGGTGTTCGAGGTCGATCACCCTGCGACGCAGGCGTGGAAGCGTGCCCGGCTGGCCGAAGTCGGCATCGCCGAGCCCGACGGGCTGACCTTCGCGGGCTGCGATTTCGAGCGCGAGACATTTGCCGACCGGCTGGTCGCATCGGGCTTCGACCCGCAAAGACGCTCCTTCGTGTTCTGGCTCGGGGTTTCGATGTACCTCACCGCGAACGCGATCGACGCGACGCTGGCGGCGGTCGCCGGCTGGCCCGGCGGCGGCGAGATCGTGTTCGACTATGCCGGGCCGCTGCGCGAGGCAATGAGCGAAGAGGGCCGCGCCGCCCGCGCCGCGCTGGCCGCGCGGGTCGCCGCCGCCGGCGAGCCGTTCACCGAGGGACTCGATCCCGAAGCGCTGCACGCGCGCCTCGCCGAGCTGGGCTGTTGCGAGATTGAGGATCTTGGGTCGCTCGATCTCGCCGAGCTCTTCCTCGGGCCCGAGGTCGCCGCCGCCGCCCGAGCCGCCGGAGCCGGCCGCGGCGGAGCCCACGTGCTGTTCGCGCGGACCTGACTATGCTGGACGAACGCTGTCGCCGCGCTATTCTGCAACCGACGGGAAGGATGGGAGAAAGACCATGTGTGAGCTCGACCAACTGAGCGAGATGGGCGGTGTCAGCCGCCGCAAGTTCAACACGATCGGTGCGCTGGCGGCCTTCGCCGCCGCGTCGGTGCCGATCAACGCCGCCGTGGCCGCGGACGGGCTCACGGAAGCCATGGTCAAGTTCCCGGCGCCGGGCGGGACGATGGACGCATTCTTCGTCCATCCCGCGAAAGGCAAGCACCCGGCGGTGATCATGTGGCCCGACATCGCCAGCTTGCGCGACGCCTTCAAGGCGATGGCGCGGCGGCTGGCCGGCGCCGGCTATTCGGTGATCGTGCCCAACCCGTTCTACAAGGACGCGCCGGCACCGCAGTTCGCCGACTTCGACGCGTTCCGCAAGGACAACGGCTTCCAGAAGGTCGGCCCGTGGATGGCGCACAACACGCCCGAGGCGGTCGCCGACATGTCAAAGGCAGTCGTCGCCTGGCTCGACAAGCAATCCTCGGTCGACACCAGGAAGGGCGTCGGTGTGCAGGGCTATTGCATGAGCGGCACTTGGACCGTGCGCACCGCCGCGGCGGTGCCGGGGCGCGTCAAGGCCGCCGCAGGGTTCCACCCTGGCAACGGCTGGGGCGGCGATGGCCCGGACACGCCGCTCAAGCTGTTTTCGCAAAGCCGCGCGACCCATCTTCTTGCCCTGGCGCAAAACGACGACAAGCAGCAGCCGACGATCAAGGATCAGATCAAGGCGGCGGCCGATGCGGCGGGAAGGGCGGCCACGGTGGAGGTCTATCACGCCGACCACGGCTGGACGGTGGCGGACTCGCCGGTTTACAACAAGGACGAGGCCGAGCGCGCCTGGAGCAATCTGCTGGCGCTCTATTCCAAGGCGCTCTGACGCCCGAAATGAGGGGGAGGGGGCTCGTCGCCGCGCTCGCGGCTTGCGCGCTGCTGCTGCCGCAGGCCGCCGGCGCGCGGGACGCGAAGCTCGCGCTCGACACCGCGCGCATCGACCGCACGCTCAAGTCGTTCGTGGCTTCCGGGCGCGCGGTCGGCGCCTCTGTGCTCGTGTGGAAGGACGGGCACGAAGCCCACTTCGATGCCGAGGGCGAGGCCGATCGCGAGGCGGGCCGCGCGTTCGCGCGCGACACGCAAGTACAGGCGTTCTCGATGACCAAGCCGGTCACCGGCGTTGCGCTGATGCAACTGTGGGAGCAGGGCAAGTTCGGACTGGACGATCCGCTCTCGCGCTACCTTCCGCAGTTTGCAGGTGTGAAGGTGTTTGACGGGACCAATCCCGACAGCTCGATCAGGCTGCGTGCGCCGCGCCGCGCGATCACCATCCGCGATATCATGCGCCACACCGCCGGGCTTACTTACGGCGATGGGGGAGACCCGGGAGCCTACGGCGATGCCGGCAAGGCGGTGACGGCGATCTGGAACAAGCTCGAGCCGCTCTCGCCCGACCACACGCTGGCGCAATACGCCGATATCCTGCCGCAGGTCCCGCTGCTGTGGGACCCGGGCACGCATTGGCATTACAGCACCGGTGCCGACCTGCAGGCGCGGCTGGTCGAGGTGCTCTCCGGCCAGCCGTTCGACGAATATGTGGCGCAGCACATCTTCGGGCCGCTCGGCATGATGCATTCGTGCTGGAAGTGCCCGGCGGCCATGCTGCCACGGCTCGCGCAGATCTACACGCCCGCCCGAGGCGGCCAGCTCGAGCCGATAGCGAGGGACGAGTGGCTCAAGCACAACTTCATGGGCAAGCCGATGACCGAAGGCGGAGCGGGCCTGGTGACCACCGTCGACGACTACATGCGCTTTGCGCGCATGCTGCTCGGCCAAGGCGAGCTCGAGGGCGTGCGCATCCTCCGGCCGTCGACCGTGCGGCTGATGTCGACCGACCAGCTCGATCCGCGCATCACCGAGCGGCAATGGCTGCCAAGCAAGGGATCGGGCGGGTTCGGGCTCGATTTCTTCGTCCGCACCAGTGCGCCGCGATCGCCCGAGGAAAATCGCGGCGCCGTGGGCGAGTTCTTCTGGGACGGCTTCCCCTCGATGCTGTTCTGGGTCGATCCGGCCAACGACATGGCGGTCGTCTTTGCGACCCAGAAGGAGCCGTTCGACGCAACGCTCCACCGCGACATCCGCGAAGCGGTTTACGGGCCTGACGGCACCGGTCGCTGAACGAAAAAAGGCGGCCCGGGACGGGGCCGCCTGTTTTGTTCCTTTTCCGGCCGCCGGGCCGAAATGTCGAGGGACCTGTGACCGTCCGACCCGAGCGGCGCAGGTCCAGAGTCTGCCCGGCTGGTAAAGAATGCGTTGCCGAACGCGGTTAACGCGAAATTACCATCACCGGGCGCGGCCTTGCGCCGTTTTCAGGCGAACCAGTAGCAGGTTCCGCGCATCTCGAGGCTGATTCGCGGCGGCGACTCGGGCGGGGCGAACGGGTTGTCGAACGCGCCGTGCGGCATCAGCTGGGCGCGCGCCGGATCGCTCTCGCTGGTCTTGAACACGATCGCCTCGTCGGCTCGCATGTTCGAATAGTAATACCAGCGGTGCGCCGGGTTGTACGCGATCACGTAGTTGCCGAAGCTCCACTCGGGCGCGCCGCCGGGCGGATCGAAGATCGCCTCGCAATCGATGAGATCGCCCGGCTGGATCGATGGGTAGGCGCACAGCGCCAGCGGCACATCCTGCGGCGCACCGGAAATCGCGCGCCAGACATTGTACTGCGCGCTGCGGACGACGGTCTTGCCTGCGGGCGCGCCCTTCGCGCGGGCCTCGGCGGCGGCTTCCTTCGACATGTCGACGTGCGCGAAGCGCGCCGGATGCGAGTTGTCGTGCTTTTCGTTCTCGCCGAGCTTTTCCGAAAAGCGCAGGATACCCTTCGGCATCACCTCGACATGGTCGCAGCCGGTCACGCGTCTGAGGAGCTCGGCGATCTCGCCCACGTGGACCCTCGTCACCGCGTCGAGATCGGTCAGGTCCGCGACCGCGCTCTTGTGCTGCACCAGCACGAACCCTTCGCGATCGAGATCGGTGTCGAGGCCGCGCGCATCGGTGATCTCGACCTCGGCGGGCTTCAGCGGCACGTAGTCCTTCTCGTGCGCGTTGGCGTAGAAGTACGGCTTCCTCGCCGTGCGCTCGGTGTAGCCGATCGCCGCGCGCACCTTGCCCTCGGCCCCCATCAGGCGAATTCCTCCGTGTCGATCGTCGGCAGAATCGCATCGTGATAGCGATGGCCGGCGACGGTGTCGTGGTTGATCAGCCGGTCGGCTTCATCGAGCACGGCCTCGCTCACCTCGATAGCGGCCGCCTGGACGTTGTCGGCGAGGTGCCGCGGGTTGGTGGTGCCGGGGATCACGTGGACGTTCGCGCCGCGCGAGAGGACCCATTTGAGCGCGAGTTGCGCCGGGGTGACCCCGGCCTGCCGGGCGAGCGCGACGAACTGCTCGATCAGCATCAGGTTCCGCGCCCAGTTTTCCGGCTGGAAGCGCGGCATGCGGGTGCGCAGGTCTTTCTCTTCGAGGATGGAGGGATCGCGCATCACGCCGCACAGCGCCCCGCGGCCGAGCGGGCTGAAGGCGACGAGCGCGATGCCGAGCTCCTCGCAGGCCTCGAGCACCCCCAATTCGACGTTGCGGGTCCACAGCGAATACTCGGTCTGGACCGCGGCCATCGGATGGACGCCATGCGCCTCGCGCACGTGCGCGCTCGACCATTCCGAGACGCCGTAGGCGCCGATCTTGCCCGCCTCGATCGCGCGCGCCATCGCGCCGACCGAATCCGCCACCGGCACCTTCGGGTCGAAACGGTGCATGTAGTAGAGCTCGATATGATCGGTCGCGAGCAGGCGCAGGCTCTCGTCGATGTCCTTGGCGATATACTCGGGGCTGCAATCGACCCCCCGGCGCGCGCCGTCGACGACGATGCCGGTCTTGCTGGCGATGAATACCTGCTCGCGGCGGCCCTTCAGCGCCTCGGCGAGCAGCGCCTCGTTCTTGCCTGCGCCGTAGATCCGCGCGGTGTCGAAATGATTGTAGCCGAGGTCGACGGCCTCCTGCAGCAGGGCGACGCACGCGTCATGGCTGGGAGGCGTGCCGTAGGCCCACGAAACGTTCATGCACCCCAGGCCCACGGGGTGCAGCATCTTGCCGGCAATCGCACGAGGCATCGTCGCGTCGTTCCTTCCTCGATCTTCGGCGCGAGAGGCCCAGGCAGTCAGCGCTGCGTGAACTTGCCCCGCGCCCAGTGGTAGAATTCGTCCTGCACCCGGTTCAGACCCTGGGCCGAGACCATGTAGCCGGCGGTGTCGTCCTCGATCGACTGCAGCCGCCACTTGGCCTGGTGGTTGGCCAGCGTCTGGCGCATGTCGAAGAACCGGCTGTCGAATTCCCTGGCGAGCTCAGGGTCGCTCAGCATGCGGTCGTCGACCTTGCGCGCCTGCAGGATGTCGAGCATCAGCATGGCGTAGCGGCTGCGCAGCTGCACCAGCTTCTTCTTGCCCTCGGTATCGCCCGCGTCGGCCAATTGCCGCATTTCGCGATAGACGTTCTCGGCTTCCGCCAGACTGGCATCGAGCTTCGCCATGGTTCCTCTCCCAGCGATCTCAGGCCCCGCTATCGGCTTTCCGGTTAATTCGCGCCTTAAGCAAGCATCTTTGTTAGGACCAACCGTCCTGCGCCTCGAGGCTCTCGGCGAGCTCGCCGAGCACCCGGTAGCAGTCGATCACCGAGGCGACCGAGCTGTTCGGCTCGCGGCCTTCGCGGATGGCGGCGATGAACTCGCGGTCCTGCAGCTCGATGCCGTTGTTCGACACCGCCACGCCGGAGAGGTCGACCGGCTCTTCCTTTCCGGTGACGAGGTCGTCGTAGCGGGCGATGTAGGTCGCGGTGTCGCCGATGTAGCGGAAGAAGGTCCCAAGCGGCCCGTCGTTGTTGAAGCTGAGCGCCAGCGTGCAGATCGCGCCGGTCTCGGCCTTGAGCTGGATCGACATGTCCATCGCGATGCCGAGCTCGGGGTGCCTCGGCCCCTGGATGGCGTTGGCGGTGACGATCCTTCCGGTCTGGTAGGCAAACAGGTCGACCGTGTGCGCGGCATGGTGCCACAGGAGGTGGTCGGTCCAGCTGCGCGGCTCGCCCTTGGCGTTCATGTTGCGGCGCCGGAAGAAGAACGTCTCGACGTCCATCGCCTGGACGACGAACTCGCCGCCGACGATCCTGTTGTGCACGTACTGGTGGCTCGGGTTGAAGCGACGGGTGTGGCCGACCATGCAGGTGAGGCCGGTCTCGCGCTGCTTGTCGAGGACCGCCTGCGCCTCGGCCCAGCTGTCGGCGAGCGGGATTTCGACCTGCACGTGCTTGCCGGCGTCCATGCAGGCAATCGCCTGGCTCGCGTGCATCTGCGTCGGCGTGCACAGGATCACCGCATCGACATCGTCGCGCTCGAGCACTTCCTCGAGGTCGGTGCCGGAGTGAATGGCGCCGTACTTCTTCGCCACTTCGGCCGCCTGCTCGGCGCGGCGCGAGATGACCGAGACGATCTCGACGCCATCGATGTTCTTCAGGCCGTCGAGGTGCTTTTCGCCGAATGCTCCGGCGCCGGCGAGGGCAATGCGCATGAAGGTCTCCTGCAAGGCCCCTCCCGCTTGGCTGAGGGGCTAGGGGTGGGTGCGTGGAGGCGGGACTGGCCCTCCCCCGGCCCCTCCCGCACGCGGGAGGGGCGGATGAATCAAGCCGCGAGGCTGTGGCCGCTCATCACCGAGCGCGGCTCGAGGGCCTCGCCGGCGGTCTCTTCCGGCTGCAGGATCAGCGCGCCGAGCGCGGTGTTCGAGGCCGGGATATGGTAGAAGCGATAGAGGTCCTTGACCTTCTCGCCCAGCGCGCCGCGCATGATCAGCCACATGACGAGCTCGATGCCCTCGGACCCGCTCTCGCGCAGGTACTGGATGTGCGGCATCTTGCTCAGCGTCTCGGGATCCTTGATCAACTGGTCGATGAAGTTGAGGTCGAACTCCTTGTTGATCAGCCCGGCGCGCGGCCCCTGCAGCTGGTGGCTCATCCCGCCGGTGCCCCAGACGTGGACGTTGAGATCCTCGGGGAAGCTCTCGACCGCGGCCTTGATGCTGTCGCCGAGGTTGAAGCAGCGGCGACCGCTCGGCGGCGGGTAGGTCACGACGTTGACCGGGAACGGGATGATCCGGCACGGCCATTCCTCCGGCTCGCCGAAGATCATCGAGAGCGGCACGGTGCAGCCGTGGTCGACCTTCATGTCGTTCATGATGCACATGTCGAAATCGTCGAGGATCAGGCTCTGGGCCATGTGCCAGGCGAGGTCGGGATGGCCGATCACGTCGGGCACCGGGCGCGGGCCCCAGCCCTCGTCGGCCGGCTCGAACCTCTCGGCGCAGCCGATCGCGAAGGTCGGTATGATGTTCATGTCGAACGCGGTGGCGTGGTCGTTGTACACCAGCACGACGACGTCGGGCATGTTCTCGGGCCTGGCGATCCAGTCCTTGATCGGCTGGTAGCCCCTGAACACCGGGGCCCAGTAGTCGTTCTTCCAGTTGCCGGTCTCCAGCGCCGCGCCGAGGGCGGGGATGTGGCTGGAGGTGATGCCTGTCGTTACCCGGGCCATGTCAGTACTTCCCCTTGATCGAGCGCTGCCCTTCGGGCGAACGGCCGCCCTTGAGCATCATCTCGGCATATTCTTCCTGCGTCATGCCGGTCATCGACCCGGCGGCGAACTGGAAGCTCTTCCTGTCGGTGCTGAAAAGCTTGGACAGGAAGTAGATGTTCCCGCCCTCGTCGATCATCCCGTTGTAGTCTCGCGCGAGCACCGCCTTCTTGGCGGCGTCGGTCAGGTCCCACTCGTCGAGATAGGCCTTCTCGTCGGCGAGGAAGCGCTGGCGGTTCTCTTCCTTCATCAGGCTCATCGCGAACTGGTTGAGGTGATAGCCCTTGCGCGCCCGCTGCGCGGTGAACACGCGCGTGCCGGGAATGTCCTCGAATTCGGCGAGGTACTTGTGGATGTCGATCCGCTCTTTCTTGTCGGGCATCTCAATGGGTCCATTCGTAGGTCAGCGGGGCCTCGCGGAAGGCGAAGCGGTCGATGTGGCGCTCGATCACGCCGCGCATGCGCTCGTTCTCGGCCCGGTCGGCGGTGGTCAGGGTAATCCCGATACCGCCCGGCCGCGCGGTCATCACCGCGCTGGTCGTGTCGGAGAAGGGAAAGGCACCCATCCCGTCGCCCTCGTCGTAACTGGTCGCCATCTTGTGGCCCCAGTGGCTGACGAGCTGCCGGATGTAGCGCTCGGGCTTCTCGCAACGGGCGAAGCCTTGCGACGTCACCGGAGTTTCGGTTTGGCTCATAATCCGCGTTCCTTGAGGATCGCGTCGAGCCGCGGGTACACGCGGCGCGCGTTGCCCTCGAAGATCATGTGCTTCTCGTGCTCGGAGATATCAAGCGCGTCGATGTAGCGCTTGGTGTCGTCGAAATAGTGCCCGGTGGTGGGATCGATCCCGCGCACCGCGCCGACCATCTCGCTGCCGAACAGAATGTTCTTGTTCTCGATTACGTCGGCGAGGAGATTGATCCCCGGCTGGTGATAGACGCAAGTATCGAAGAACACGTTGTTCATGAGGTGCCGATCGAGGCTCGGCTGCTTGAGCATGTCGGCGAGGCCCCGGTAGCGGCCCCAGTGATAGGGCACCGCGCCGCCGCCGTGCGGGATGATCAGCTTCAAGGCCGGAAAGCGGGCGAACAGGTCGCCTTGCAGCAATTGCATGAAGGCGACGGTATCGGCGGCGAGGTAATAGCCGCCGGTCGCGTGCATCGCCGGGTTGCAGCTGCCCGAGACGTGG
>Ga0207706_10000369_pt1 | contig 48716 bp, 40 predicted proteins | sample KBSC53metaG_FD_184318 | JGI IMG/M metagenome (GOLD analysis project Ga0207706, IMG submission 184318) | Corn rhizosphere microbial communities from Kellogg Biological Station, Michigan, USA - KBS C5-3 metaG (SPAdes) (version 2) | ecosystem: Host-associated > Plants > Roots > Rhizosphere > Soil ... | reverse complement strand
CTTCTTGCCGGGGCTGCTCGCGAACTTCTGCGCATAGGCGAGCTCTCCGGTTCCGACCCAATCCGCGCGCGCGTACTCGATCTGGGCGTCCGCCATCGCCTTCAGCACCTGGATGGTGTCGAGTTCGTTGCGGCCGATCCGTCGTGCCAGCACCTCTTCGCCGGCAGAGCATGGGAGCGCGCCGCGCGCGGGCGGGTCGCTCTTCTCCTCCGATGCATCTATAACCAAGCAACTCGTGCGATGCAGATGCCCGCACGACGGGCAAGAACGGAGGCGACTTGGCAGCGTTGCTCGTTGATCGAGCAGTCCGGACCCGGTTTTTCACGCGTCCTGCAGGAATTAGTGCAGTACTGGACCAGACCACATCGGCGGAATCGAGCCCTGGCGCGGGCTGCAGAAGGGTTTTCGATCCTCCTCCTCTCCCGAAAAGCCCTGGAGCCGCCACCGGCCCAGGGCTTTTTCTCTTCTGAGGCCGGGGTCCTCGGCGAGTCGGCTACAAGGAGTCCTTGAAGCCGCTCGTCATCGCCCCTTCCATCCTCTCCGCCGATTTCGGACGCCTCGGCGACGAAGTCCGCGCGGTCGATGCCGCCGGAGCGGACTGGATCCACGTTGACGTCATGGACGGTCGCTTCGTGCCCAACCTCAGCTTCGGACCGGTCGTCGTCGAGGCGGTTCGGCGCGCGACGGCCAAGCCGCTGAACGTGCATCTCATGGTCGTCGAGCCGGAGCGGCTGCTCGACGACTTCGTCCGGGCGGGGGCCGATCACCTCCTGATCCAGTCCGAGCCGTCGTCGACGATCCACCTGCACCGCACGCTCTCGCGCGTGCGCGAGCTGGGCAAGAAGGCCGGCGTCGTCCTCAACCCGGCAAGCCCGGTCGCGTTCGTCGAGCACGTCGTGCACCTCTGCGACGTCATCCTGGTCATGGGCGTCAATCCAGGCTTCTCCGGCCAGGCGTTCCTCCCCGAAATGCTGCCCAAGATCGGCGAGCTGCGGCGGCTTTGCACGTCGCGCGGCCTCGACCCCTGGATCGAGGTCGACGGCGGCCAGAGCGGCGACAACGCCTGGCGCGCCGTCGACGCCGGTGCCGACGCGCTGGTCGCGGGATCGGCGGTGTTCGGCAGCGACGACTACGCTGCGGCCATCGCGAAGCTGCGCGCGCACGCCCGACCGCACTGAGCTGCGAATCGGACGCCTCCTACGGGAAGTCGCTCGGTCGACCTCTGCCGGAGAGCGCTGTGAAGAACTATGGTCGGAGGCCCCCATGTCGCCCTTGCAGTTGCTCTCCAATGGCGCCTACCACGTCGCGCTTCTGCCGTCGGGCGAGGGCAGAAGCGTGTGGAACGGGTTGGCGATCACGCGCTGGCGCGAAGACGCGGCGCTCGGCAGCGGCGGCAGCGCCATCTTTCTTCGCGACGACAACGACGGATCGATCCGGCGGGCAGGACAAGCTGTCGCCGACACCGGGGCGGCGTTGCAGAGCCGGCTCGACGTCGCCGTCGCGGCCGATGCCGACGTCGAGTTGCGCCGCCTCCAGTTGACGAACCGGTCCGCGGCCGAGCAGAGCGGAAGCGCAACCAGCTACGTCGAACTCGTCCTCGCGACGGCGTCGACCGACGCGGCGCACCCTGCGTTCAGCAAGCTATTCGTCGTGACCGAGCTCGATCCGCGCCATGGAACGATCCTGGCGACACGGCGGCCGAGCGCACCGTCCGACCCGACGCCGTGGATCTTCCACCAGGCGATCGCGTCGAACGCGACCGGGGCGCTCTCGTTCGAGAGCGATCGGATGCAGTTCATCGGTCGCGGCCGCGACGTTCTCACGAGCGACGCGCTGCACAGCGGTGCGGCGCTTGCCGGCCGGTTCGGTCCCGTGCTCGATCCGATCGCCGCGGTGCGCGTTCCGTTTCGCCTGCCTCCTGGCGCGACCTGCACGATCGACTGGACCACCGGCGCGGCCGGGTCGCGCGACGAATGCCTGGCCCTGGCGCGGCGCTGCCGCGAAGCGGGCGCCGCCGATCGGATGCTGGGCAGACGCTTCGACTTCCGACAGCGAACGCTCGCGCGCATCGGCGCCAGCGAAAAGGATGCACGACGGTTCGAACGTCTCGCGGCATCGATCCTGCTCGCCGGCGCGGCGACCCGCGCGAGCGCGAGCGAGATCGCGCGCAACCGGCGCGGTCAGCCGTCTCTCTGGGCGTTCGCCATCTCCGGCGATGTGCCGATCGTGGTCGCCGAGGTCGTTCGCGCCGACGCGGTCGCGCTCGCCCGCCAACTGCTCCAGGCCCACGCGTTCTGGAGCTCGCATGGCCTGAAGACCGAGTTGCTGCTGCTGCACGGTCGCTCGCAAGGAGCCGACGTCGGAGCGCTCGATCGCCTCCGCGCCGAGATCGATGGCCTCGGCATGGCGGACGAGATGAGCAAGCCCGACGGCATCTTCGTGCACGACCGCGACGGCATCGACGAAGACGCATTGCGGCTGCTGCGAAGCGCGGCCCGGATCGCGGTGCCGGAGTCCGCATCGAGCCTCGCGACATGGCTCCAAGCGGACGCGGACGCGCCGGCGCCTTCGTTCGCGCGCGCGAGCCAACCCCGGCGCAGCGACTCGGCTGCGGGCGATGGCAACGCGGTTGCGGGCGACAACGGGCACGGCAGGTTCGGTCCCGATGGGCGCGAATATCGGATCGCGGTCACGCGCTCGCGCATGACTCCGCTGCCATGGACCAACGTCATCGCCAACCCGGGGTTCGGCACCCTCGTGTCGGAGACCGGCAGCTGCTCGACGTGGAGCGAGAACTCGCAGCAGTTCCGACTGACGCCGTGGTCGAACGATCCGGTGAGCGACCCGAGCGGCGAGGCGTTCTACCTGAGCGACGAAGCCACCGGCGACGTCTGGTCGCCGACCGTGCTGCCGACGTCGTCCGAGGCGACGGTTCAGGTCCGGCACGGTTTCGGCTACAGCACATTCGATCGGCTCGTCCACGGGATCGCATCGACATTGCGGATCCATGTCGCGATCGACCAACCTGTCAAGTTTTCGACGCTCACGTTGCAGAACGTCTCCGGCGAGGCGCGCCGACTGGCGATCGTCGGCTACGTCGAATGGGTGCTGGGCGACGAGCGCGCGAAGCAGCTGATGCACGTCGTCACTGAGTTCGCGCGGGACCAGCGCGCCGTGTTCGCGCGCAATGGCTACAACACCGACTTCGCAGGGCGGATGGCATTCTTCGCGGTCGACGGCGTCGGTCACGCCGAGCTCGAGGTCGGTGCCGACCGCGGCGAATTCTTCGGCGCCGACGCGACGCGTGCGATGCCCGCGGCGCTTCGGCAGCCGCGCTGGTCGGGCCGCGTCGGCGCCGCGCTCGATCCCTGCGCGGCGATCCGGGTCGTCCTGACGCTCGCCCCCGGCGAGCGACGCGAGATCGTGTTCAGGCTCGGCGCCGGAGCTTCGGCCGAAGCGGCGCACGCACTGGCGGCGGCGAGCGCCGACCGCGCGGCGGAGACGTTTGCCGCGGCGCAGGCGCATTGGGACCGCAGCCTCGGCGCGATCCAGGTGCGAACGCCCGACCGCGCCGTCGACGCACTTGCCAACGGCTGGTTGCTCTACCAGGTCATCGGCGCGCGCCTCTGGGGACGCACGGCGTTCTACCAGTCGAGCGGCGCTTACGGCTTTCGCGACCAGCTCCAGGACGTGATGGCGCTCGTGCACGCCGCGCCCGGGCTCGTTCGCGAGCATCTCCTGCGCGCCGCAGCGAGACAGTTCGTGGAAGGCGACGTCCAGCACTGGTGGCATCCTCCCTCCGGCAAGGGGGTCCGGACGCGCTGCTCCGACGACTATCTGTGGCTTCCGTTCGTGACGTGCCGCTACGTCGAAGTCACCGGCGACGCAGGCGTCCTCGATGAGCCTTGCCCGTTCCTGCAAGGCCGCGCGCTGAAGGACGGCGAGGCATCGGACTACGGGCAACCCGACGTCGCCCGCGAGTCGGCAAGCCTCTACGAGCACTGTCGTCGCGCGCTCGCGCATGCGCGAGCGCGCGGCCGGCATGGCCTGCCGCTGATCGGCGCCGGCGACTGGAACGACGGCATGAACCTGGTGGGCATCGGCGGCGCGGGCGAAAGCGTCTGGCTCGCGTTCTTCCTGATCGCGGTGCTGAAGCGCTTCGCGCCGATCGCGCGCAGCCGCGGCGACGAGTCTCTGGCCCGGCAGTGCGAGGACGACGCGGCGCAGTTGCGGACGAACGTCGAGGCGAGCGCCTGGGACGGCGAGTGGTACCTGCGCGCCTGGTTCGACGACGGGACACCGATCGGATCGGCCGCGAACACCGAGTGCCGGATCGACTCCATCGCGCAAAGCTGGTCAGTGCTTTCGGGCGCGGCATCGTCCGAACGCGGCACGGCGGCGATGGCAGCGCTGCAGCGACACCTCGTCCGCGACGAGATACGGATCGTGCAACTGCTCGAGCCGCCGTTCGACGTCTCGCGCCCCTCGCCCGGGTACATCCAGGGCTATGTGCCAGGCGTGCGCGAGAACGGCGGCCAGTACACGCATGCCGCCGTCTGGGCCGCGCTCGCGTTCGCAGCGATCGGCGACAGCGATCGCGCTTGGCGACTGTTCGGCATGCTGAACCCCGTTCGCCACGGCGACAGCGCCGAGCGGATCGCCGTCTACAAGACCGAGCCGTACGTCGTCGCCGGCGACGTCTACGCGTTCGCACCGCATGCCGGCCGCGGCGGCTGGACCTGGTACACCGGCTCGGCCGGCTGGATGTACCAACTGCTCGTCGAGTGGCTGCTCGGCGTGCGGCGGCGCGGCGACCGCCTCGTGCTTCGCCCGCTTCTGCCGGGCGACTGGGAGGCCTTCGACGTGTCCTATCGTTTCGGCGCGACGACGTTCGACATCGCCGTCCGGGCGGCGGCAGCGGATGCTGACGCGGAGCTGACGGTCGACGGGACGAGATCGACCGACGGCACGGTCGCGCTCGTCGATGATGGCGCCCGGCACCAGGTGGTGCTCGCCGTGGCGCGCGGCGCAGCGCACGCCACGACGATCCAATGAGGGAGAGCCGCATGCAACTCGGGATGATCGGATTGGGGCGAATGGGCGCGAACATGGTTCGACGCCTGATGAAACGAGGCCACGAGTGCGTGGTCTTCGACGTCAACGCCGACGCAGTGACCGCGCTCGCCGCCGTCGGCGCGATCGGCGCCGCGTCGCTGGCCGATCTGGTCGCCAAGCTTGCCGCGCCGCGCGCGGTCTGGATGATGGTCCCGGCGGCGATCGTCGATCAGGAGCTCGGCCAGGTCGCTGCGCTGCTGTCACCGGGCGATGCCGTGATCGACGGCGGCAACTCCTACTACCGCGACGACATCCGCCGCGCCAAGGAGCTCGGCAGCAGGAGCCTTCACTACGTCGACGTGGGCACGAGCGGAGGTGTCGCCGGTCAGGAGCGCGGCTACTGCCTGATGATCGGCGGCGACGCGAATGTCGTCGAGCGCCTGACGCCGATCTTCGCGGCGCTCGCGCCAGGCGCGGGCACGGTCGCGCGCACGCCGGGCCGCAGCGGCGACTGGTCGAGTGCCGAGCAGGGTTTTCTGCACTGCGGCCCGAACGGTGCAGGCCATTTCGTCAAGATGGTCCACAACGGCATCGAGTACGGCGTGATGGCCGCGTACGCCGAAGGGCTCAACGTGCTGCGCCACGCCAACGTCGGCAAGCGCACCCAGGTGGTCGACGCCGAGACGACGCCGCTGCGCCATCCCGAGCTCTATCAGTTCGACATGAACCTTCCCGAGATCACCGAAGTGTGGCGTCGCGGGAGCGTGATCGCGTCGTGGCTGCTCGACCTGACCGCGGGCGCGCTGTTGCGCGATCCCGAGCTCGCGGCCTACGGCGGCCGCGTCTCCGATTCCGGCGAGGGGCGCTGGACCATCGAGGCCGCGATCGACGAAGGCGTTCCGACCCATGTGTTGAGCGCCGCGCTGTTCGATCGCTTCACGTCGCGCGGCAAGGGCGACTTCGCCAACCAGGTCCTGTCGGCGATGCGCCATGCGTTCGGCGGGCACGTCGAGAAGCCTGCCGGAGACCACGCGTGAGCACGACAGCCGGAGCACCCGCGGCGCGCTCCGATGCGCTCGTCGTCTTCGGCTTCACCGGCGATCTCGCGAACAAGAAGATCCTCCCGGCGCTCTACGGCATGGTCAAGGACGGCGAGCTCGACGTGCCGGTGGTCGGCGTCGCCTCGACGGCGCTGACCGCCGAGCAGGTGCGCCAGCGCGTGCGCGACAGCATCGAGCATGCGGGCGGCATCGACGACGCGCCCGCGTTCGAAAAGCTGCTCTCGCTCGTCCGCTACGTCGCCGGCGACTACAACACGCCGGCGACCTTCGCCGCGCTCAGGGCCGCTCTCGGCGGCGCCGCCCGCCCGGCGCACTACCTGGCGATCCCGCCGCCCCTGTTCGAGACCGTGATCCGAAGCCTCGGCTCGGCCGGGCTGGCGGCCAAGGCGAGGGTGATCATCGAAAAACCCTTCGGCCGCGATCTCGCCTCGGCGATCGCGCTCGACGCGGTGGCGCATGCCGTCTTCCCCGAGGCGTCGATCTTCCGGATCGACCACTACCTCGGCAAGGAAGCGATCATGAACATCCTCTACTTTCGCTTCGCCAATTCGTTTCTCGAGCCGATCTGGAATCGCCACCACGTCGCCAACATCCAGGTCACGCTGGCCGAGGACTTCGGCATCGGCGAGCGGGCCGCCTTCTACGAGAGCGCCGGCGCATTGCGCGACGTCGTCGAGAACCACCTGTTCCAGATCGTCGCGCTGCTCGCGATGGAGCCGCCGGCCACCCGGGGCTTCGCTGCCGTGCACGCCGAAAAGGCCGGCGTCTTCCAGGCAATGCGCAAGCTCGCCGCGAACGACGTCGTCCGCGGCCAGTACGAGGGATACCGCGCCGAGAAGGGAGTCGCGGCGGACTCGGACGTCGAGACGTTCTGCGCGGTGCGGCTCTTCATCGATTCCTGGCGCTGGGCCGGCGTGCCGTGGTATCTGCGGACGGGCAAGTTCCTGCCGACCAGCGCAGCCGAGGTGCTCGTCCGGCTGAAGCGTCCGCCGCAACGACTGTTCGACGACCGCGAGGTGCCGGACGAACCGCCGAACTACGTCCGCTTCAGGCTGCAGCCGACTCCGGCCATCGCGATCGCCGCGCGCGTCAAGCGACCGGGCAAGGGATTCGTCGGCGAGCCGCGCGAGCTGCTCCTGTGCGAGAACGAAGCGGGCGAAGAGCCGACGTACGAACGGCTGCTCGGCGACGCGATGGCCGGCGACGGGTCGCTCTTCACGAGTCAGGACGCAGTCGAGGCGGCATGGGCGGTCGTCGACGGCGTCCTCGTCGACCACGCGGCCGCCCTGCCGTACGCGCGCGGCTCATGGGGTCCGCGCGCTGCCGACGAGCTGATCGCCGACGACGGCGGCTGGCACACGCTCGGTGCGAAGGAACGGTGCCCGCCATGAGCGTCGCGAGCTCGGGCGTCGTCTTCCTGCTCGATGTCGACAACACGCTGCTCGACAACGACCGGATCATCGCCGACCTGCGGCAGCATCTCCAGCGCGAATTCGGTGCTGCGAGCGCCGAGCGCTACTGGACGATCTTCGAGCAGCTCCGCGCCGAGCTCGGTTACGTCGACTACCTCGGCGCGCTGCAGCGCTATCGCGACGCGATCGATCACGACGGCGACCGCGACCACCGGCTGCTGGAGATGTCGAACTTCCTGCTCGACTATCCGTTCGCCGAACGTCTCTACCCGCGCGCGCTCGCGGTCGTGGCACATCTGGCGACGCTCGGCGCGACGGTCATCCTGTCCGACGGCGATGTCGTCTTCCAGCCGCGCAAGGTCTGGCGGTCCGGCCTGTGGGACGCGGTGCAGGGTCGGGTGCTGATCTATGTTCACAAGGAGGAGCAGCTCGATCAGGTGCAGCGGCTCTATCCCGCACGCCGCTACGTCCTCGTCGACGACAAGCTGCGCCTGCTGACGGCCGCCAAGCAAGTGATGCGCGACCGCCTCGTCACGGTCTTTCCGCGCCAGGGCCACTACGCCCTCGACGCGGTCGACAACGCACGCTATCCGGCCGCCGACTGCGCTGTCGACGCGATCGCCGACCTGCTCGCGCTCGACCTTCGCGCGCTCGTCCGCGCGCCTCCCCAGGAGACAACACGATGAATGCCAACACGCAAGCGCTGCATGCGCTCGGCCAGAGCCTCTGGCTCGACAACATCACGCGCACGATGCTCGACGACGGCACCCTCGCCCGCTACATCGCCGAGCTGTCGGTCACCGGGCTGACGTCCAATCCGACGATCTTCGAGCACGCGATCGGCCACGGCGACGCCTACGACGAACAGATCGGCGAGCTCGCGCGGGCGGGCAAGTCGGGCGAGGAGCTGTTCTTCGCGCTCGCGATTCGCGACCTCGGCAGGGCGGCGGACCTGTTCCGGCCGGCCCACGACGCCAGCGGCGGCGTCGACGGCTGGGCGTCGCTCGAGGTGTCGCCGCTCCTCGTCGACGACACCGCCGGATCGATCGAAGCGGCGGCGCGCCTGCATGCGGCGGCCGCTCGGCCCAATCTCTTCATCAAGATCCCCGGCACTCCGGCCGGCGCCAAGGCGATCGAGGAATCGATCTTCGCCGGCGTGCCGATCAACGTCACGCTGCTGTTCTCGCGCGAGCAGTACCTCGTCGCCGCCGAGGCATACCTGCGCGCGATCGAGCGGCGCCTCGAGGCCGGCCGCGACCCGCGGGTCGCGTCGGTCGCGTCGCTGTTCGTGAGCCGATGGGACGTCGCGGTCAAGGACCAGGTCCCGCGCGAACAGAGGAACCGCCTCGGGATCGCGATCGCCAAGCGCACCTACCGGGCGTATCGCGATCTCCTCGCGTCGCCACGATGGGTCCGACTCGCGCAGGCGGGCGCGCGACCGCAGCGGATGCTCTGGGCGAGCACGGGCATGAAGGATCCCGACGGGCGCGACACGCTCTACATCGAGACGCTGGCGGCGCCCGACACGATCGACACCATACCGGACAAGACGCTGCTCGCGTTTGCCGACCATGGCAAGGTTGGATCGCCGATGGCGGTCGACGGTGGCGACGCCGAGCAAACCATCGCCGAATTCGCCCGGCTCGGCGTCGACATCGACGCGCTCGCGGTGCGCCTGCAGAAAGAAGGCGGCGACGCATTCAAGACGTCTTGGGGCAGCCTGCTCGACGCGATCCGCAAGAAGAGCACGCAGACAGCCGGCGCCGAGAGCCGATGAACCGCGACGCGCTCGTTTCCCGGCCGGCGTGGCGCGCGCTGGCCGAGCACCACGCGACGATCGGCGCCGCGCACCTGCGCGATCTCTTCGCAGCCGATCCAGCCCGCGGCGAGCGGCTCGTCGCCGAGGCCGGCGGGATCTGCCTCGACTACTCGAAGAACCGCGTCACCGACGAGACGATGCGGCTGCTCGCCGCGCTGGCGAACGAATGCGGAGTGCGCGAGCGGACCGCGGCGATGTTTCGCGGCGACGTCATCAACGCGACCGAGCAGCGTTCGGTGCTGCACGTCGCGTTGCGAGCGCCGGCGGGGACGACGCTCGTCGTCGGCGGCATCGACGTCGTCCGCGAGGTCCACGCCGTGCTCGACCGCATGGGCGCGCTCGCCGATGCGGTGCGCAGCGGGCGCTGGCTCGGCCACGGCGGCAAGCGCATCCGCAACGTCATCAACATCGGCATCGGCGGCTCCGACCTGGGCCCGGCGATGGCCTACGAAGCGCTCCGTTTCTACAGCGATCGTGCGCTGACGATGCGCTTCGTCTCCAACGTCGACGGCACCGACCTCGTCGAGGCGACGCGCGACCTCGATGCCGGCGAGACGCTCTTCATCGTCTCGTCGAAGACGTTCACGACGCTCGAGACGCTGACCAATGCGCACGCGGCGAGGGAGTGGCTGATCGGCCGCCTGGGCGATGAGCGGGCGGTGGCGAAGCACTTCGTCGCCGTGTCGACCAACGCCGGCGGCGTCAAGGCGTTCGGCATCGATGCCGAGAACATGTTCGGCTTCTGGGACTGGGTCGGCGGCCGCTATTCGATGGATTCGGCGATCGGCCTGTCGACCATGATCGCGATCGGCAAGGAGCGCTTCGCCGAGATGCTCGCCGGTTTCCGGACGATCGACGAGCACTTCCGCGACGCGCCGCTCGCGCAGAACCTGCCGGTGTTGCTCGGGCTGCTCGCGATCTGGAACAACGACTTCCTCGGCGCATCGACGCTTGCCGTGCTGCCGTACGAGCAGTACCTGAAGCGGTTCCCGGCCTATTTGCAGCAGCTCACGATGGAGAGCAACGGCAAGCACGTCACGCTCGCCGGCGAACGCGTCGGCGTCGAGACGGCGCCGATCCTCTGGGGCGAGCCGGGGACCAATGGCCAGCATTCGTTCTACCAGCTGATCCACCAGGGCACGAGGATCGTGCCGTGCGACTTCATCGGCTTCTGCCAGAGCCTGAACCCGCTCGGACGTCAGCACGATCTGCTGATGTCGAACCTGTTCGCGCAGAGCGAAGCGCTCGCGTTCGGCAGGAGCGCGAGCGAGGTCGCGGCAGAAGGCATGCCCGCGGCGCTCGTTCCGCACCGCGTCTTCGAAGGCAACCGGCCGAGCAACACACTCCTGCTCGAGCGACTGACGCCGCGCTCGCTCGGCGCCCTTGTCGCGCTCTACGAGCACAGCGTCTTCGTCCAGGGGGTCGTGTGGGACATCGATTCGTTCGACCAGTGGGGCGTCGAGCTCGGCAAGGTGCTCGCGCAACGCATCGTCCCGGAGCTGACGAGCGCGGCCGAGCCCGAGCTCGGTCACGACAGCTCGACCAACGCGCAGATCCGGCGCTATCGCCGCGGCCGCACACCGGCGAACGCCGCGGCGGCGAATTGACGACACCATGACCACTCGCATCAGTCCTCTCGCCGGCAAGCCCGCGCCCGCGTCGTCGCTGGTCGACATCGCCCGGCTCGTCACCGCCTACTACACCGGCGTTCCCGACCCGGGCATCGCCGCCCAGCGGGTCGCGTTCGGCACGTCGGGCCACCGCGGCTCGTCGCTCGACCTCTCCTTCAACGAAGCGCACGTCCTCGCGATCACGCAGGCGATCTGCCGCCATCGCAGCCAGCAGGGCATCGATGGTCCGCTCTACCTCGGCATCGACACCCATGCACTGTCGGCGCCGGCGTGCGCGAGCGTGCTCGAGGTCCTCGCTGCCAACGGCGTCGAGACGATGCTCGCGGCAAACGACGACTACACGCCGACGCCCGCGGTCTCGCACGCGATCCTCGTCTACAACCGCGGCCGCACCTCGGGTCTGGCCGACGGCATCGTGGTGACGCCGTCGCACAACCCGCCCGACAACGGCGGGCTCAAGTACAACCCGCCGCACGGCGGCCCGGCCGGGACCGAGATCACGACCGCGATCGAGACGGCCGCAAACGAGCTGCTCGGCCGAGGCCTTGCCGGGGTCGTGCGCAAGCCGTACGCGAAGGCGCTCGCTGCGGCGACGACCCATCGCCACGACTACCTCGCCGCCTACGTCGCCGACCTCGGCAACGTCGTCGACTTCGATGCCATCCGCGGCGCCGGCGTCCGCATGGGAGTCGACCCGCTCGGCGGCGCAGGCGTCCACTACTGGCCGCGCATCGCCGAGCAGTACCGGCTCGACCTCACCGTCGTGAGCGACGTCGTCGACGCGACGTTTCGCTTCATGACGCTCGACTGGGACGGGCAGATCCGGATGGATCCGTCGTCGAGCTATGCCATGCAGCGCCTGCTCGCGATCAAGGACCGCTTCGACATCGCCTTTGCCTGCGACACCGACCACGACCGCCACGGCGTCGTCACGCCGGCGGGGCTGCTCGCGCCGAACTCGTACCTGGCGACGATGATCGATTTCCTGTTCAGCCATCGGCCGCAATGGCCGTCGGCAGCGGCGGTCGGGAAGACCGTCGTCAGCACCCAGCTCATCGACCGCATCGCCGCTCGCCTCAAAAGGAACCTCTTTGAGGTGCCGGTCGGCTTCAAGTGGTTCGCCGACGGCCTGCGCGACGGTTCGCTCGGCTTCGGCGGCGAGGAAAGCGCAGGCGCCTCGTTCCTGCGTCGCGACGGCCGCGTCTGGACCACCGACAAGGACGGCATCGTCCCGGCGCTGCTGTCGGCCGAGATCACGGCGCGCAACGGCCACGACCCCGCACACGCCTATGCCGAGCTGACACGCGAGCTCGGCGCGCCGCTCAACGATCGCATCGACGCCCCTGCGACCGTCGAGCAGAAGAAGAAGCTCGCCGCGCTCTCGCCGGAACAGCTCACGGCCAAGGAGCTGGCGGGCGAGCCGATCGTGCGCGTTGTCGACAAGGCGCCGGGCAACGGGGCGTCGATCGGCGGCATCAAGGTGATCGCGGCGAGCGGCTGGTTCGCCGCGCGACCGTCGGGCACCGAAGACATCTACAAGATCTACGGCGAGAGCTTCAGCGGCGCCGAGCATCTCCGTCGCATCCTCGAAGAGGCGCAACGGATCGTCGACCGCGCGATCGCCTAGCGCGCTACAGCGGCAAGGGACAGGACATGGACACACGAACGCTGATCGACACGGCGACGACGCTGGTCGCCGGTGACCGGGGGCTGCTGGCGATGGACGAGAGCACTCCCACTGCCAACAAACGATTCGCCCCGCTCGGCATCCCGCTCACGGCCGAAGCACGTCGCGCTTATCGCGACATGATCGTGACCACACCGCGCCTGGGCGAATGCATCAGCGGCGCGATCCTCTACGACGAGACACTGCGCCAGCAGACGAACGAGGGGCTGCCGTTCGCGCAGGCGCTCGTGCAGGCCGGCATCGTCCCCGGCATCAAGGTCGATGCCGGCGCCAAGCCGCTCGCTCTGCATCCGGGCGAGGAAGTCACCGAAGGGCTCGACGGATTGCGCGAGCGACTTGGCGACTACCGCGGTCTCGGCGCGCGCTTCGCGAAGTGGCGCGCCGTGATCCGGATCGGCGATGCGATCCCGACCCGGGCGTGCATTGCCGCCAATGCGCACGCGCTCGCCCGCTACGCGGCACTCAGCCAGGAAGCGGGGCTGGTGCCGATCGTCGAGCCGGAAGTCCTGATGGACGGCGACCACACGCTCGAGCGCTGCGCCACCGTCACCGAAGCCGTCCTCCACGCCGTGTTCGACGCGCTCGACGGGCAAGGCGTCCTGCTCGAGGGCATGCTGCTGAAGCCGAACATGGTGGTCCCGGGACTGACGGCTCGCGACCAGAGCGACACCGACACGATCGCAGACGCGACCGTCGCGTGCCTGCGGCGCCACGTGCCGGCCGCGGTTCCGGGAATCGCGTTTCTCTCCGGCGGCCAGAGCGCCAAGCTCGCTTCGGCCCGCCTCAACGCCATGAATGCGCGCGACGGCGTTCGGCTCCCGTGGGCGCTCGCATTCTCGTTCGCACGCGCGATCCAGCAGCCCGCCCTCGACGCATGGCGCGGCGTCGCCGAGAACGTGCCGAAGGCGCAGCAAGCGCTCTTTCACCGCGCCGACTGCAATCGCGCCGCGCGACGGGGCGAGTACGACGCCTCAACCGACGCACCGCGGCGCGCCTGACATCGCTGAGGATCCCATGGCTGACACGCTCGACCGGCTCTGCATCGATACGCTGCGCTTCCTCTCCGTCGACATGGTGCAGAAGGCCAACAGCGGCCATCCCGGGCTGCCGCTCGGCGCGGCGCCGATGGCGTACGCGCTCTGGACGCGCCAGCTCAAGCACAACCCCGCCGATCCGCACTGGCCGGATCGCGACCGCTTCGTGCTCTCGGCGGGACATGGCTCGGCGCTGCTCTATAGCCTCCTGCACGTCACCGGCTACGCGCTGTCGCTCGCCGACCTCGGACAGTTCAGGCAATGGGGCAGCAAGACGCCCGGCCATCCCGAGCGTGGCCACACGCCGGGCGTCGAGATCACGACCGGTCCGCTCGGTCAGGGCCTGGCGAACGCCGTCGGCATGGCGATCGCCGAGGCGCAGCTCGCGGCACGCTACAACCGGCCGGGGCATACGGTGATCGACCACCGGACGTGGGTCATTGCGAGCGACGGCGATCTCATGGAAGGCGTCGCCTCGGAAGCGGCGTCGCTCGCCGGTCACCTGAAGCTCGGCAAGCTCATCTGCCTCTACGACAACAACGAGGTCACGTTGGCGGCAGGCGCCGACATCACGTTCTCGGAGGACCGCGCCAAGCGCTTCGAGGCGTACGGCTGGCAGACGATCGACGTCGCCGACGGCAACGACCTGGCCGCGATCGATGCCGCCCTCGCTGCGGCGCGCGCCGAGACCGGACGGCCGTCGCTGATCCTGGTCCGCACACACCTCGGCTTCGGCTCGCCCGAGCAGGACAGCTTCAAGGCACACGGTTCGCCGCTCGGTGTCGCCGATGTCGCGAAGACGAAGGCGAATCTCGGCTGGCCGAGCGAGCCGGGGTTCCTCGTGCCGCCCGAAGCGGCCGCGCATTTCCGCACCGCCCTCGAGCGCGGCGCTGCGGCCCAGGCCGAGTGGAACGCGCGCATGGCTGCTTACCGCGTGGCAGTCGCCGACCTCGCCGGCGAGCTCGACGCGCGCCTGCACGACGAGCTCCCCGCCGGATGGGACGCCGACGTGCCGACCTTTCCCGCCGACGCCAAGGGGATGGCGACGCGCGTCGCCGGAGGCAAGGCGATGAACGCCATCGCCGCGAAGCTGCCGACGCTCGTCGGTGGCTCGGCCGACCTCGATCCCTCGACGCACACCGCGCTCAAAGGGCTCGGCGACTTCAACCCGCCGCTCGCTGCAGGTGCGAAGGTCGAGGGGTCGGACGCCGCGGGCTGGAGCTACGGCGGACGCAACGTCCACTTCGGCGTTCGCGAGCACGCGATGGGAGCGATCGTCAACGGCCTGGCCGCGCACGGCGGCTTCATCGGCTACGGCTCGTCGTTCCTGATCTTCTCGGACTACATGCGGCCGCCGATCCGGCTCGCCGCCTTGATGGGCCTGCACGTCATCCATGTCTTCACCCACGACAGCATCGCGCTCGGCGAGGACGGTCCGACGCATCAGCCGGTCGAGCAGCTCGCGAACCTGCGCGCGATCCCGAACCTGACGCTGCTCCGACCGGCCGACGCGAACGAGACGGCGGTGGCGTGGAAGGTCGCCGTCGAGACGCGTGGCAAGCCGGTGCTGCTCGCGCTGACGCGCCAGGACGTCCCGACGTTCGATCGCAGCCGCTGCGCGAGCGCGGAAGGCCTGCGCAAGGGCGGCTACGTCCTGAACGACTCCGGCGACCATCGGCCGCAGCTGATCCTCATCGCCAGCGGCTCGGAGGTCGCCCTGATCGTCGCCGCCGCCGAGGTGTTGCGCGCCGATGGCGTGGCGGTGCGCGTGGTCTCGATGCCGAGCTGGAACCTGTTCGACGCGCAGCCGCAGAGCTATCGCGACGAAGTCCTGCCGCCGACCGTGCACGCGCGCCTGGCGGTCGAGCTCGGCGTCGCCCAGGGGTGGGACCGCTACGTCGGCGAGCGCGGCCGTATGGTCGGCGTCGACCGCTTCGGAGCGTCGGCGCCGGCGCAGGTGCTCCTGCGCGAATACGGATTCACGGTCGACCACGTCGTCAGCGAAGCGCGTCGCCTGCTCGCGGGCGAGGCGACGTGACCGCGGCGCGCGACAACGACGAGCTTCTGCGCCACCTCCAGAAGCACTCGTTCGATTACTTCGTCCACGAGGTCAATCCGCGCAACGGCCTGATCCTCGACAAAACGGCGGACAACTGGCCGTGCAGCATCGCCGCCATCGGCATGGCGCTCACCGCGTATCCGGTCGGAGTGGAACGAAAGTTCATGGCGCGCGCGGCCGCTGTCGAGCGCACGCTGCTCACCCTGCGGTTCTTCGCCGCGAGCGAGCAAAGCGAGAGCGAGACCGCCACCGGCTATCGCGGCTTCTACTACCACTTCCTGGACATGGAGAGCGGCAAGCGCGCCTGGCGCAGCGAGCTGTCGAGCGTCGACACGGCGATCTTCATCGCCGGCGCGCTCGCCGCGGCGCAGTACTTCGACCGCGATACTGCCGAAGAGGCGGAGATTCGCGCTCTCGCGAAACAGCTCTACGAGAGGATCGAGTGGGATTGGCTGCTCCAGGACGGCGAGACGCTCTGCCACGGCTGGCGACCGGAGCGCGACGCGGGCTTCCTGGCGTATCGCTGGGAGGGCTACGACGAAGCGCTCCTGCTCTACGTTCTCGCGCTCGGATCGCCGACGCACGCCATCCCGCCGCGCTGCTACGACGCGTGGTGCCGCACCTACGAATGGAAGGAGATCTACGGCATCGGCCACCTCTACGCCGGACCGCTCTTCATCCATCAGCTCTCGCACATCTGGATCGATTTCCGCGGCATCCGCGACGCCTACATGCGCGGCCGCGACTGCGACTACTTCGAGAACAGCCGCCGCGCGACGCTCGTCCAGCAGCAGTACGCGATCCGGAATCCGCTCGCATTCCCGCACGTCGGCGAGCTGTGCTGGGGGGTGAGCGCGAGCGACGGGCCGGGCCCGTCGCGCAGGAGGATCGCCGGAGTCGAGCGCCGATTCTTCGACTACATCGCGCGCGGCGCCCCGTACGGACCCGACGACGGCACGCTGGCGCCGTGGGCCGTCGTCGCGTCGCTGCCGTTCGCCCCCGAGATCGTGCTTGCGACGGTGGAGAACTTTCACAGGCTCCATGTCCACGTCGCCAATCCCTACGGATTCAAGGCGTCGATCAACCCGTTGTTCAACGTCGGGACCAAGGACGACGGCGTCGGCTGGGTCTCGCCGTTCCACTTCGGCATCAACGAAGGGCCGACCGTGATGATGATCGAGAACCACCGCAGCGGGATGGTGTGGTCGCTGACGCGGAGGTCCACGCCGATCTGCGTCGGCTTGCGCGCCGCGGGCTTCACGGGCGGCTGGCTCGACGACCCGGCGGGCTAGCCCGCGAGCGTTCCGCTGCCGTCGGCTGCGCTCGCCGTCAGCGCCCGAACGGCATCGGCGACGACGTCGGCGACCGACGGCTCGAGCGAGAGCGTGATGACGTCGCCTTCGTCGCGTCCCGGCGGCTCCAGCGTCGCGAGCTGGCTCGCCAGCAGCGACGTCGGCATGTAGTGACCGCTGCGCGTCGCCATCCGCGCTTCGATCGTTTCTCGCCGACCGTCGAGGAAGACGAAGCGCACGCCCGGCGCCGCGGCCCGGATGCGGTCGCGATAGGCGCGCTTCAGCGCCGAGCACGCCACCACGACGCCCGCCGGCGAGCGGGCGACGTCGGCAAGCTCGGCGCCGATGCGATCGAGCCACGGCCAGCGGTCGTCGTCGGTGAGCGGGACGCCGCTCCGCATGCGGCTGACGCTCGCCGGCAGATGGAGCGAGTCGCCGTCGACGAAGCGCAGCGCGAGCGCAGCGGCGATCGACGCTCCGATCGTCGACTTGCCCGATCCCGAGACCCCCATGACGACGACGCTGCGCCTCGATTCGCCTTGCGACATCGCGATCCCGAGATCGGCCGAAGCCGGATTCAAGGATTTTGCCGGCTGCCGGTGTCGACGAAGGCGACGAAGCCGCGCAGGAGGGCGCGCAGCGACTCAGCGACCTTGGCGTCGGTCAGCGCCCCGTCGGCGTCGAACACCGTCGCCGCGCGCGGGACGAGGAGCCGTCCGGGCCAAAGCTCGCAGCCGAGCGTTCGAAGGATCGGCAGCCACGCGTTCTGGCTGAGGATCGTCCCGAATCCCCCCGGCGACGCGCCGACGAGCGCGACGCGCTTGCCGGCGAAGACGCGCGCCGCGTCGGCCGGTGGTCGCGACAGCCAGTCGATCGCGTTCTTGAAGACGCCCGGCACCGAGTTGTTGTACTCGGGCGTCGCGAGCAGCAGGCCGTCGGCGGCAGCGATCGCGTCCTTCAGCTCGGCAACCGCGCGGGGGACGCCTTCGGCCGCCTCGACGTCGCCGTCGTAGAGCGGGATGCCGGCGATCGTCGCGACGACGAGCTCGGCGCCGCTCGGCATCAGCGTGACCGCAGCGCGCAGGAGCGCCGAGTTATACGAGCCGCGGCGCAGGCTCCCCGAGATGCCGACGATGCGCGCCATCTGCCTCCCCTGTCGATCCTAGTGTCGCAACGATACGATCTCGCGGCGCGATGAACGCGCGGGAGGGAAGAGCGATGACGACGTTGCGTGTCCTTCGGCTGGCGGCTGCAGTCGCCGCCGCCTGTGCGGCCGGTGCCGCGATCGATGTCGGCGCCGCCGAGCCCGCGGCGCTCACCGTGCTCGCGGCGAAGGCCCCCGCTCCGCCGTGGCCGCCCGGCGACGAGCGCGGGATGACGAACACGCTCGGCGAAGCGACGACGCTGCGCTGCGGCTGGCACCTTTCGCAGCGCGGCGCGCGGACGTACGAGGCGTCGTTCGTCCGCTCGAACGCGATGCCGAAGTCGCCGTTCGCGAACCCGTCGCTCAGCAAGCCGAAGCCGACCGCGGGCGTTCCGTTCTCGGCGCATGCGTTCAACAGCGAGGCGTTCGACGCCGGCGCCGAGCCGCAGCAGCAAGGCACGCAGATCGACGCGATCGGGCACTTCGCGTCGATCGAGGGACCCTGGAATCCGAAGGATCCCTTCCCCGCCGACCAGGCCAAGTACTACGGCGGCTTCAAGCAGGCCGACGTCAAGCCCACGCCCGAGTCGCCGCTGCTCAAGCTCGGCATCGAGCATATTCCGCCGCTCGTCACGACCGCGGTCCTGCTCGATGCCAAGCGCCTCAAGGGCAAGACGCTCGGCGACGGCCAACTCGTCACCGCCGCCGACATCGAGGCGATGGTGAAGGCGCAGGGGCTCGGCAAGCGCGGCATCCTGCCCGGCGACATGGTCTGGATCTACACCGGCTGGAGCGAGCACTGGAAGGAGGGCGACGACAGCACGCCCTACTACGCGATGGCGCCCGGCCTCGCCGTCGACGCCGCCAAGCTGCTCGCGCAGAAGCGCATCGTCGCGATCGGCCTCGACGCACCCTTCATCGATCCGGTGCCGAACGGCCTGCTGCAAGGCAAGGCACCACCGGCACCGGGCACCGAGCCGAACCTGCCGTTCTCGATCCACCACTACATGCTCTCCGTCTTCGGGATCCACCACCTCGAGAACCTCAATCTCGCGGCGATGGCCGCCGATCGCGTCTGGACGTCGTGCGCGATGGTGCTGCCGTCGCGCGACAAGGGCGCGGCCGGCGCCGTCATCCGTCCGGTCGCGATCGGCGTCCCGGGTCAGCGCTGAGGCGGCGCGCGCGCTCAGGCGCGCAGGTCGAGCGTCTCGGGGTGGCGCTCCATGTAGGAGCGCGTGTACCCGCACTCGGGCTCGACCTTGAGCCCTTCGCGCCGCGCATGCTCGAGCGCGGCGCGGACGAGCGCAGCGGCGACGCCGCGGCCTTCGAGCGCGCGATCGACCTCGGTGTGCTCGATCGTCATCACACCCGAGTCGACGTGGTATTCGATGCGGCCGTGATGGCCGTCGAGCGCGGCCTCGAATCGCTTTTTCGCCGGCTGGTGCTCGATCTTCGTCGTCATGAGGACGAGTGTCGTGCAACGATCGACGCCCCGCGTCCGTCGAGGGTGTTGCGACGAAGCCGACACAGACGCCGCCAAACGGTGAGAAGTCTCGCGGCAAGGAACTGACGAGCGATTCCGGTCCTTTTCACGCCACTGCCCCGCGGTCGAGCGACGAGACTTCGGCCCGCCTCCGGGAAAACCCGGGGGCCGGCGGGAGGTGGGGCTCGAAGGCGGCACGGCCGCAAGCGAAGTCGATTTCCTGCGCTTGCAGAAACGATCGCAGGACAGTCGACATGGACGTCTCTCGACCGCCGCGGTGCGCGCGGCGCGCGCTGCTCGCGGCCACCCTCGCCGCAGGATCGATCCACGGAGCGGTCGCCGCGACGGCGACCGCCACCTTCCAGGTCACCGCCAACGTCGCCACGCAGTGCACGGTGAGCGCCGCCGACCTCGGCTTCGGCACCGTCGATCCGCTCGGCGGCAACGTCGACCAGTCGACGACCGTGACCGTGCGCTGCACCAAGAACACCGCGTACACGGTCGGCCTCAACGCCGGAACGACCGCCGGCGCGACGCTCGCCCAGCGGCTGATGGCCAACGGCAGCGACACGATGAACTACAACCTGTACACCGACGCCGGCCGGACGACGGTGTGGGGCAACTCCGCCGCGGCGCCGGCATGGGTCTCGGGCACCGGCGCCGGCATGGGAACGCCGCAGGTGCTCACCGTCTACGGACGCGTGCCGAGCGGGCAGACCAACCTCGCTGTCGGCAGCTTCGTCGAAACCGCGATCACCGTGACGGTGACGTACTGACGTGCTCACCACGCGCCTTGCCACCGTCCGCAGCGGCGTCGTGCTGCTCGTGACGGGGATGCTCGCCGCGGCGGCGTCCGCCGGATCGCTCTCGGTCAGCCCGATCCGCGTCGAGATCGCGCCCGGGCAACGCAGCGTCACGCTGATCGTTCGCAACGACGGCGACCAGACGACGCTCGTGCAGACGCAGCTCGTCGCCTGGTCGCAGGCGGACAACGAGGACCGCCTCGAACCGACGACCGACCTGCTCGCGTCGCCGCCGATCTTCGAGCTCGTCCCCGGCGGCGTGCAGACCGTGCGCCTCGCGCTTCGGCGTCCCGCCGATGCCGACCGCGAACGTTCGTACCGCATCCTCGTCAGCGAAGTGCCGGGACCGCCGCAGCCGGGCTTCACCGGCGCGACGTTCGCGCTCAAGCTGAGCCTGCCGGTGTTCGTCGACGCCGCGATGACGAAGGCGGTGGCACAACTCGTCTGGAGCGGGGCCATCGACGCCGACGGCCGCCTCGCGCTGACGGCGACGAACACGGGATCGAAGCACGTCCAGGTGCGAACGGTCGACGTGATGCACGACGGCCCCGGCGTCGATGGCCGCCAGGCCGGCCTCTGGTACGTCCTGCCCGGCCAGCGACGCAGCGTCATGGTCGCGCCGCTGCCGGGGCGCGCGATCGCGACCGATCGCGTGCGCATCCACGCCGACACCGACGCCGGCATCGTCGCTGCCGATGTGGTGCTGGACCCGCGCTAGCGGCCGGGCGCTCGCGCCGATCGCGCTGTCGCTCGTCGCCGCAGCCGTTGCCCTTCCGGCCCGCGCCGACGATGCCGCCGCGCCGCCTGGCTTCGCCGTCGCCGTCCTCGTCGTGACGCTGAACCGGCAGCCGCAGCGCGAGCCGATCGTCGCCCTGCGCGATGCGCGCGGCGCGGTCTTCGTCGGCGCCACCGACTTCGCGCAATGGCGGCTGCGCATTCCCGATTCCACTGCGCTCGTCCACCTCGGCGAACGCTACTACCCGATCGCTGCGCTTCCCGGCCTCGTCGCGTCGGTGCGCGAGAGCGAGCAGGCGCTCGTCATCGAAGCGCCGGCTGCGCTCTTTCCGGCGACGCCGATCGACGTCGGCGCCGCACCCGTGCCGCTGCCGCGGCGCAGCGCGAGCGGCGGCTTTCTCAACTACAACCTGCTCGCATCGCGCGAGAGCGGCACGACGTCGACCGCGGCGTCGTTCGAGCTCGGCCTCTTCGGCGCCTGGGGCGTGCTGACGAGCACCGGCACCGTCGGCGACGGCGAGACGGTGCCGCACTGGACGCGCCTCGAGTCGACCTGGACGTATGCGATGCCGTCGCGCATCGAGGCAGTCCGCGCCGGCGACGCGATCAGCCGCGCCGGCGCGTGGGGCCATGCGCTGCGCTTCGGCGGCGTCCAGCTCGCGACCGACTTCGCGACGCAGCCCAACCTCGTCCTCTCGCCCGGCGAGGTCGTCGCCGGGCAGGCGACCGTGCCGTCGACGGTCGACGTCTTCGTCAACAACGCGCTCGTCGCGCAGCAGCCGGTGCGCCCCGGGCCGTTCTCGATCACCAACATCCCGCCGGTCACCGGCGCCGGCAACGTCACGCTCGTCATCCGCGACGAGCTCGGCCGCGACCAGGTGATCACGCGGCCGTTCTACGCCAGCCAGGCGCTGCTCAGGCCCGGGCTCGACGACTTCTCGGTCGAAGCCGGATGGCAGCGCCGCAACTTCGGCATCGCGAGCGACGACTACGGACCGTGGTTCGCGTCGGCGACGTTTCGCCGCGGCCTGACGTCGCAAGCGACCGGCGAAGTCCGCGCCGAGGCCGAGGCTGGGCTCGCCAACGTCGGCGCGAGCGGCGACGTCCTCGTCGGCGAGCTCGGTGTCGTCAACGCATCGCTCGCCGCCGGGCACAACCGCGTTGGCAGCGGTGCGCGCGTCGCGGTCGGCTTCGAGCGGCAATCGTTCGGCCTCTCGTTCGCGGTCCACGGCGCGTGGGCGTCGCCACGCTTTCGCCAGCTCGGCGACTTCGAGTCGACGCTCACGGTCGACCGCGAAGTGATCGCGACGGCGGGCTACGGCTTCGGCCGCTTCGGCACTGCTTCGATCGCCTACGTCGATCGCCACTACCGCGAGCAGCCGTCGGCGGCGGTCGCATCGATGGGCTATTCGCTCGGCCTCGACCGCTGGGGCTACGTCGCAGCGTCACTGACGCGCGTCCGCGGCGACGGCGGCTCGACCGCGATGAACCTGCTCTGGACGGTTCCGTTCGGAACCGCGACGAGCGCGACGCTCGGCATCGACCGCGTGCGCGGCGCCGCCGCGAACCGCGACGAGGTCTCGCTCAGCGTGCAGCGCAACCTCCCTGCCGGCGAAGGCGTCGGCTGGCGGCTGCGCGCGAGCGACAACGGGCCGCGGCAGGCGCAGATCGACCTCCAGGGTCGCTACGCGTCGCTTTCCGCCGAAGTTGCCGAGGTGCAGGGGCGCACCGGCGAGCGCGTGTCGCTCACCGGCGGCGTCGGCGCGATCGCCGGCTCGTTCTTTCTCAGTCGCACGATCGATGACAGCTTCGGGCTCGTGCGCGTGCGCGGCTATCCGGACGTGCGCGTCTACGCCGAGAACCAGGAGATCGGCCGCACCGACGCCGGCGGGTCGCTCGTGGTCCCGCGTCTGCTCGCATACCAGCGCAACGCGCTGCGCATCGAGCAGGCCGACCTGCCGTTCGACGCCGAGTTCGACGCGCTGATGCAGGAGGCGGTGCCGTACGCGCGCAATGGCGTCGTCATCGACTTCGCGGTCCGGCCGGCGCGCGGCGCGCTCGTGACCTTCGTGCAGGAGAGCGGCGCGCCGGTGCCGCCCGGTGCGCGCGTGCGCCTCGACGGCAGCGAGCGCAGCTTCGCCGTCGCCAACGACGGCGTCGCCTATCTCGCCGGCCTCGCTGCGCATAACCGGGTCGTGCTGTCGTGGCGCGATCGCACCTGCAGGATCGAGTTCGACCTGCCCGCGACCGGCGACCCGCAACCGCGGCTCGGCCCGTTCGTCTGCCGGAGCGTGCCGAGATGACGCACCTTCGCCCGCCCTCGACCCGCGCGCGCGCTCGAGCGACCGCAGCGAAGACGGCGCTCGCGCTGGTCGTGCTCGTCGCGGCGGTGCCGGCGCTCGCCGACAGCTGCACCGTGTCGGCGACGACGCATGCGTTCGGCGCGTACGACACGATCAACGCGCTGAACGGGACGTCGACGATCACGGTGACGTGCACGCACACGGCCAATCCGGCAACGCGCTTCGACTACGTGCTCGAGCTCTCGAGCGGTCCCGGGTCGTACGCCGCCAGACAGATGACCGGAACCGGCGACACCCTCATCTACAACCTCTACACGTCGGCGGCGCGGACGACGGTCTGGGGCGACGGCATCACCGCCGGGACGGCCACCGTCGCGGGATCGTTGAACGTGCCCGGCGGTGCCGGTCGAAGCGGCTCCGAAACACAGACGGTCTACGGCCGGATCGGCGCGGCGCAGAACGTGCTGCCCGGCGCGTACTCGACCGCGACGCCGATCACCGTCACGATCACCTACTGAGCGACGCAGGCCGCCGCCGCGTAGGACAAGGCCGCTTTCGATCTTCCGCTTTGGCGATCGTCGACGAACTCGTCTTGCGTGTGCGCACGGATGCGGCACGATCGAGCGACCTGCGACCGCGTCGATTGCCATGCGTGCTGCCGTCCTGTCCTTCGCGATCCTCTTCGTCGCCGCGACGTCGTGCGCCGCCCAGGAGACCACCGTGCGTGTCGAGCGCAACGGCGACGCGGTGGTCGTCGATGTTGACGCGCACATGCCCGGCACGCTGCGCGAGACGTGGGCCGTGTTCACCGACTACGAGAACATGGCGAGCTACATCAGCAACCTGACGGCGAGCAAGGTCGTAGCGAAGAAGGACCACGCGCTCGAGGTCATGCAGGCGGGCAGCACCAAGGTCGGCTTCATGACGTTCGGCTTCGAAGCGGTCCGCGCGGTCGATCTGCTGCCGATGCACGAGATCCGTTCGAGCCTCGTCAGCGGCGACTTCAAGGCCTACACGTCGACGACGTCGCTCTCCCCCACAGGCAACGGCACGCGCGTCCGCCACCACGGCGAATACGTGCCCAAGTCGTGGCTGCCGCCGCTCGTCGGCCCGGCGATCATCGAGCGCGAGACGAAGAAGCAATACGGCGAGTTCGCCGCCGAGATCGAGCGGCGCAAGTCTCCCCAGCGCTAGCTCGCTCGACCGCGCGCGCCTGCGAACGGTTTCGTTACACGCAATCGCTTGCAACCTCGCTGCTTCGCCGGCGTCGTGCACGGCTACGATCCTTCCGGCCGCACTGCGCGTGCGGACAGGAGCCTTCGTGATGGACGTGTCGATGCGACGGCAGCTCGTCGCAGCGCTGGCTGCGAGCCTCACCGCTTGCGGCGGCGGCCCCGACACGACCGTACTGTCGGGCAGCAAGGTGATCGACTCGTCGAACTCGCCGCAGCTGCCGCCGCCGGCGAAGACCCCGGCGCCGCCGCCGGCGCCACCGCCGCCGGCGCCACCGCCCGGTCCCAACGATCCGATCGTCACCTCCTACTCGGCCGCCGCATCGGGAGTCACGCCCTCGCTCGACGGCGGCAGCATCGCGCAGGCCGGCGACGGTGCGCTGTGGTTCAGCGGCGGCTTCGTTCCGAATCAGATCGGCCGCATGTCGAGCGCCGGCGTCGTCAGCTATCCGGTGCTGCGCGCCGCCGGGCTGATGTCGTTCAACCCGGGTCCGCTGACGCGCGGCCCCGACGGCAACGTCTGGTTCTGCGATCCGCTCGCGGGCATCACGCTCGCCGGCACGATCGGCATGGTCGACATCGCGACCAACGTGGCGACGGAGTTCCCGACGCCGCTCATGAAGACGACGATCCAGATTCGCGAGAAGACGTCGCAGGACCAGTCGTGCGAGACCGCAACCGCAGTCTGCACGCCGGTTCCGACCGGAACGTGCGTCGCGCGCGCGCCGACGCCGGGCACGCCGGCGTCGGGGCCGATCCCGGCCGTTCCTCCCGATCCGGGCAGCACGTGCCGCACCGTGACGACCGGCCCGACGCTGGTCGCCGCGTGCGCGCCGATCTCGCCGGTCGCGGGCAACGGCTACACGACGACGACCTGCCCGACGACGACGGTCGGCCCGACGAGCGTCGACACGTGCACGCTGACGCCGCCCGATGCGACGAACAACTTCGTGCGCACCGTCTGCACCGGGATCACGCCGGGCTCGCAGGCGTACCTGGTCGTCACCGGGCCCGACGGCAACCTCTGGTTCACCGAGTACACGGGACTGCGCATCGGCGTCTTCAATGCGACGACGAAGATGGCGACCGAGTTCGGCCCGCTGCAGTCGCCGGCGACATCGCTCGCCGCCGGACCCGACGGCAATGTCTGGTTCGCCGAGCGCTCGCTCGACGGCCTGAGCACGACGATCGGCCGCGTCACGCCGGCAGGCGCGATCACCGAGTACAAGACGACGCCGGTGGTCGGATTGATCCGCGCGATGAGCGCGGGCGCCGACGGCAACGTCTGGTTCGTCAAGGACGGCCAAGGCGGCCCCGCGGTCGGCAAGATCGATCCCGCGAGCGGGATGGTCACGCTTTATTCGAGCGGCCTCAACGGCGTGTTCACGCTGTTCGGCGGCATGACACTCGGCGCCGACGGCAACGTCTGGTTCACGAGTTACTTCGACGGCCTGGTCGGCCGCGTCACGCCTGCCGGCGCGATCAGCGAATATGTCGCGGTCGGTCCGAACACGCAGCTGAACGCGATCACCAGTGGCCCCCAGATCGGCGGCGCGAACACGCTCTGGGTCACCGACCCGACCAACAAATCGATCGTGAAGCTGACGCTGCGCTAGCCGCAGCGATCGAGCGTGGCTAGAAGCTGCGCTTCATGTAGACGCCCAGCGTCCCCTTGCGCAGGCGCATGACGACGCTGTCGTCGCTGGTCAGTCGAACGCCGACGCCGCCGCTGAAGAACACCTGCGACTGCGCCGGCTTCCACTCGATGCCGACCTTGCTGACCGAGGTCGTTTCAGCGTCGCGCGCGGTACCGACCGCGCGGGCAGCGAGGTTGCCGGCCGGCGCCGGCGTGGCGGAGATGCTGCGCAATTCCAGCGAGAGGGCGGGCAGCGTCAGCGTTGGCGGCTCGGCGCGCGTTTCGGTGGGCCGCAGCGGGACGGTGCGCGGCTCGAAGCGCATGCCGACGTCGACCGCGCCACGCGACAGCGACATCCGGTAGCCGTCGGAATCGATCGTGCCGGCCGCCCGCCAGCGCGGCGCCGGCGCGGCGGTCTGCGCAGCGGCAGGCTCGGGGTCGGCGGCGCTCGCCGGCACAGCATCGTCCGCGAACGACGGCCCGGCGGCGATCGTGCCGAGCACCAGGGTGGCGATGAGGCGGGCGGAGTGCATTCGATTCGAAGCTGAGAGCGCCGACGCAACCGTAGCCGAGACCGCAGCGGCGACCGATCAGTCGCTGCCGGATGTCGCCGTGGGCGCCGTCCGGCCATCTTCGTAGGAGCGTGCCGACGGCGGGTAACCGGATGTCCGTCTTCCAGTTCCACCGTGTCGTAACAGCATCCCTCAACCACGGGGCGTCGCCGATGAACGGTCGCCGCCAGGCACGGGCATCCCCTGCCCCGCCCTTGTCATGGACACACGATCGCTTGCAATCGACGTCAGTGGCGAGCGAAGAACCGCCAGATCTCGGCGCTCGCGTCGATCGCGGTCGACGGCGGGTCGAGGAAGCGCGCCATCCGCTCGCCGCCCGGCCACGAGTGGCCGCCGCCTGCGATCGCGACGAGCTCGACGTCGCTGCCTTCGCGGCAGCCCGGATAGCGCATGCGCGTCACCCCGCCGCGTTGCTCGGTTGCAGGAGCTTCGGCGCAGCGGTTGTGCTTGCGCCAGAACGCGATCGCAGCGGCGACGCTCCTGACCTCGTGGACCGCGAGAGCGCGCGCGCCGGGGCCGCCATCGAACGGCAGGTTGCGGTCGGCGGTGCCGTGGATGACGAGCACGGCGACCGGCCTGGTCGGTCGACACTCGCTCGCCGACATCGTCATCTCGCCGGCGACCGGCGCGATCGCGGCGACGCGGCCGGCGAGGTCGCACGCGACCTGGTACGCCATCATCCCGCCGTTCGAGATGCCGGTCGCATAGACGCGCTTCGGGTCGATCGCGACGACGCCCGGCAGGTCGTCGAGCAGTGCGGCGACGAACGCCGTCTCGTCGACCTGGTGCTGCATCGCCCAGCCGCAGCACGTGCCGCCGTTCCACGTCTTCAGCTTGCCGGCGATGCCGCCCGAGCCCTGCGGATAGACGGCGACGAAGCCCTCGGCAGCGCCGAGCTCGCTCATCCCCGACTGCGTCCGCACCGATGCGGCGTTGCCGCCGCCGCCGTGGAAGACCAGCACGACCGGCCAGCCGCCCGGCGGTGCCGCGCGCGCCGGCACGTCGACCGCGTAGCTGCGCTCCTGCTTGCCGACGACGAGCGTGCGCTCGATCGTCGCCGCGCCGGCGCCGGTCACGACCGCGGCGAGCAACGCGCACGCGACGCGGGCGATCCGAACGAGCCTCATTCGAGCGTCATCAAGGTCGCGTTGCCGCCCGCCGCGGCGGTGTTGATGCTCACCGCGCGCTCGACGACGAGGCGCTCGAGCGGTAGCACCGTCTCGCCGGGCCGGCGACCTTCGACGCCGACGATCGGCCCGGGTCGCTCCGCGACGACGCGCAGCACGGCGAGCAGCTCGGCGGCGTTGCCATGGTGGAGGACGGCATCGAAGCGGATGTCGGCCGCAGCCCAGTCTGCGACGACGTCGATCCGCTCGCGCACCGCGCTCGGCAGTGGCCTGCGAAGCGACTCCGCTGCCGCCGGCCAGACGGCGCGGCTGCCGACGGCGAGCACCGCGGCGAGCTGGACGAATCGATCGCCGTCCGCCTCGGCGAGGCAGAGCACGGCATCGCGTGGCTGCAGCGAATAGACGTTGCGCTCGCCGGTCGGGCCGGCGAGGACGGCCGCAGCACCGACGCGCGCCTGCGCCGCGAAGCGAACGCAGACGCCCGCGAGCGCGCGGTCGCCGTGGAGCTCGGCCCAGTCCTGGAGGGCGACGAGCGGAGTCGACGCCGTTCCGGCCGCGGCCGCTTCGATCTCGCCGCTCGCGGCGAGCGCGCGCGCCATCGCGTCGGCGGGCGTTCGCGCGAGCAGCCGCAGCAGGTACAGCGGGCCGCCCGCCTTCGGTCCGGTGCCCGAGAGCCCTTCGCCGCCGAACGGCTGCACGCCGACGACGGCGCCGACCATGTTGCGGTTGACGTAAACATTGCCGGCGCGCGCCGCGGCGACGACCGCGGCGATCGTCTCGTCGATGCGCGACTGCACGCCGAAGGTGAGGCCGTAGCCGGTGGCGTTGATCTGCGCGATCGTCGCGGCGAGGTCGCGGCGGCGAAAGCGGACGACGTGCAGCACCGGCCCGAAGATCTCGCGCTCGAGCTCGGCGACGCGATCGAGCTCGATCAGCGTCGGCACGACGAACGTGCCGCGCGCGAGCGCCTCGCTCGCCGCGCCGGCCGCGCGAAAGATGCGATGGCCGCGCTGCCGCATCGTTTCGACGTGCGACTCGATCGCAGCGCGCGCTTCGCCATCGATCACCGGGCCGACGTCGACCGCGAGACGCTCGGCGCGGCCGATCCGGCTCTCGGCCATCGCGCCCTGCAGCATCTCGACGACGCGATCGGCGCCGTCTTCCTGCACGCAGAGGACGCGCAGCGCCGAGCAGCGCTGGCCGGCGCTGTCGAACGCAGAGGCCATCGCGTCGTTGACGACCTGCTCGGCGAGCGCCGACGAGTCGACCAGCATCGCGTTCTGGCCGCCGGTCTCGGCGACGAGCGGAACCGCGCGGCCGAGACGGCCGAGGCGCGCCGCGAGGCTCTTCTGCAGCAGCCGCGCGACGTCGGTCGATCCGGTGAACATCACGCCTTCGACGCGCGCATCGCCGACGAGCGCCGCGCCCACAGTCTCGCCGCGCCCCGGCAGGAACTGCAGCGCGAAACGCGGAACGCCGGCGGCGTGGAGCCTGCGCACCATCTCGGCGGCGACGAGCGGCGTCTGCTCGGCGGGCTTCGCGAGCACCGGATTGCCGGCGACGAGCGCAGCCGCGATCTGGCCGGTGAAGATCGCGAGCGGGAAGTTCCACGGGCTGATGCAGACGACCGGGCCGAGCGGCGCGACGTCGTCTCCGCCGAGGTCGCGCCGCGCCTGCGCCGCGTAGAAGCGGAGGAAGTCGATCGCCTCGCGCACCTCGGCGACGCCGTTGGGCATCGTCTTGCCGGCTTCGCGCGCGAGCAGTCCGAGCAGGAGCGGCAGCTCGGCTTCGAGGCCGTCGGCGGCGCGCTCGAGCATCGCCGCGCGCTCGCCCGCGGGCGTCGCTGCCCACGCGGATGCACCGGCCGCGGCGCTCGCGAGCGCGCGCTCGACGTCGTCGGCGGAGGCTTCGACGACGTCGCCGACGACATCGCCGTGCTCGGCCGGGTTGCGGACCTCGATCGCAGCGGCGACAGCGTCGCGGCCTTCGGGCGCCGCGACCAGCGGCGCCGCGCTCCAGCGCCGCGTGCGGCTTTGCTGCAGCGCTGCGGCGAGCGCGGCGAGCGCATCGTCGCTCGCGAGATCGATGCCGCGCGAGTTGAGGCGGTCGCCGTAGATCGCGCGCGGCAGCGCGATCGCAGGATGCGGCAGGCCGACCGCGCCCTCGACGACGGCCATCCGCTCGACCGTCTGCACCGGATCCTCGACGAGCTCGTCGAGCGGCACGCCGGGATCGGCGATGCGATGGACGAACGACGTGTTGGCGCCGTTCTCGAGCAGGCGACGCACGAGATACGCGAGCAGCGTCTCGTGCGTTCCGACCGGTGCGTAGATGCGGCACGGGCGCCGCGGAACGTCGGCCGAAGCGCCGCCGACGACCTGGTCGTAGAGCGGCTCACCCATGCCGTGCAGGCACTGGAACTCGTATTGCCCGGGCGCAAAGCGGTCGGCGCCGGCGAGCTCGACGATCGCCGCGAGCGTGTGCGCGTTGTGCGTCGCGAACTGCGGAAAGACGGCGTCGGGAGCCGCGAGGAGCTTTCGCGCGCACGCGAGATAGGCGACGTCGGTGTAGGCCTTGCGCGTGTAGACCGGATAGTCGTCGAGGCCGTCGATCTGCGCGCGCTTGATCTCGCTGTCCCAGTACGCACCCTTGACGAGCCGCACCATCAGGCGATGGCCGCTGCGGCGCGCGAGGTCGACGACGGCGTCGATGACGAAGGGGCAGCGCTTCTGGTACGCCTGGACGACGAAGCCGATGCCGTTCCAGCCGGCGAGCTCGCGCTCGTCACAGAGGCGCTCGAGGAGATCGAGCGAGAGCTCGAGGCGATCGGCTTCCTCGGCGTCGATGTTGAGGCCGATGTCGTGGCGCCGCGCCCGCAGCGCCAGCGCACGCAGCACCGGATAGAGCTCGGCGTGGACGCGGTCGATCTGGGCGCGCTGGTAGCGCGGATGCAGCGCCGAGAGCTTGATCGAGATGCCGGGGCCGTCGACGATGCCGCGGCCGGCCGACGCCACGCCGATGGCGTCGATCGCGTGCTCGTACGCGGCCAGGTAGCGCGCTGCGTCGGCGGCGGTGAGCGCGGCCTCGCCGAGCATGTCGAACGAATGGCGAAAGCCCTGCGCTTCGCGTGAGCGCGCGTTCGCGAGCGCCTCGTCGATCGTTTCGCCGGTGACGAACTGCTCGCCCATCAACCGCATCGCGCGGTCGACGCTCTTCCTGATCAGCGGCTCGCCGCCCTTGCCGACGATGCGCGCGAGCGCGTTCGAGAGCCCCGACTCGCTGTGCGTCGCGACGAGCTTGCCGGTGAGCAGCAGCGCCCAGGTCGCGGCGTTGACGAACAGCGACGGGCTCTTGCCGAGATGCTCGTGCCACTGGCCGGCGCTGATCTTGTCGCGAATCAGCGCGTCGCGCGTCGCCGGATCGGGGATTCGAAGCAGCGCCTCGGCGAGGCACATCAGCGCGACGCCTTCCTGCGACGACAGCGAATACTCCTGCAGCAGCCCCTGGACGAGCCCTTCTCGGCCGCCGCCGCTCGGCCGCTCGCGCAGCGTCTGCGCGAGGCGGCGCGCGAGCTCCTGCGCGGCGCGCGCGCGCTCGGGCTCGAGGCGCGCCGCGGCGAGAAGCGGCGGCACGGCATCGGGCTCCGGCCGCCGCGTCGCCGCGGTGATCGCCTTGCGCAGCGTCGATCGCGCGCCGCCGAGCGGGATGTCGTCGTCGTCCGCCATCACTGCATCGCCGCTGCGCCGCGGTGGACGAGCATCGCCGCGGCGAGATCCTCGAGCGCGCTGCCGACCGACTTGAAGACCGTGCGCTCGTCGTCGGCGCTGCGACCGCGGCGATGCCCGCGCGCGAGTTCGGCGAGCGTCGCGATCGCACCGGCGTCGAGGACGCCGCGCGCGATCGGCCCGATCAGGTCGCCGCTCTTGGTCGCCGCGTCGTCGCTGTCGACGACGATCGTCGCGCCGGCGAAGCAGTCGTCGTCGGCTTCGCGCATCGCCGGCGCGAAGCTGCCGATCAGATCGAGATGACTGCCGGCACGCAGCCACTTGCCGTGCACGATCGGCTCGCGCGCGAGCGTCGCGCAGCTCACGATGTCGGCGTCGACGAGCGCATCCTCGATGCTCTGAGCGGTGCGCGCGACGAAGCCTTGTCCGGCGAGCTCGTCGACGAGCGCCGTGGCGCGCGCCGGGGAGCGCGCCCACACCGTGACGCGCTCGATCGGCCGGCAGACGCGATGCGCTTCGGCGAGCAGCCGGGCGACGCGGCCGGCGCCGATGATCGCGAGCCGGCGCGCGTCGGGGCGCGCGAGCCACGATGCGGCGAGCGCCGACGTCGCTGCGGTGCGGCGCGCCGTGATCTCATCGCCGTCGAGCCAGGCGAGCGGCACGCCGGTCGTCGCGTCGTAGAGCATGTACGTCGAGTGCAGGCCGGGCAGTCCGCGCGCGGCGTTCCCCGGCGCGATGTTGACGACCTTGACGCCGTAGCAGCCGCCGCGCTGCCACGCCGGCATGACGAGCGAAGTCACGCCGTCGCTCGCCGCCGGAGCGAGCTCGAGCACCTGGCGCGGCGGCAGCTCGCAGCCTTGCTCGAACATCGCGCGCAACGCACCGACAAGTGCCGCGAACGGCAGCCGCTCACGCGTCGCTTCGCCCCCGAGGAACTGCACCGATCCGTCTCGTGCTCAATACGACGCGCTCGCCGCGAACCCGATGCTCCAGTTGCGCCCGGGCGCCGGCTCGAAGTAGCGGGCATTGCCTTCGTTGACGATCACCGAGCCTGCGTAGTGACGGTCGAAGATGTTGTCGACGCGCGCGAACGCGGACCAATCGACGCGACCGGCCTTGGCGACCCAGCCGATGTTGGCGCCGACGAGGCCGAAGCCGGCGGCGGCGTCCGAGTTCACGTCGTTGACGTAGACCTTGCCCAAGGCGCGGAACTCGACGCCGGCGCGCCAGCCGAGCGGCGGCGCCCACGCCAGGGCGCTGTAGAACGCGGTCTGTGCGACTCCGGGAATGCGGTTGCCGGCGGGCACGGTCAGGTTCGGTGCCGCGCACGGGGTCGCGGTGCACGTCATGAACGTGTCGCGGTAGCGCGCGTCGAGGTAGGTCGCGGCGAGCTGGGCGCGCACGTCGGGGCGCACCTCGCCGTTCCAGCTCGCCTCGGCGCCGCGACGCCGCGTCGAGCCGACGTTCTGGAAGGTCGCGCGGCCGCCGACGTTGCTGAGCGTCGCGATCTCGTTGTCGGTGTGGGTCTCGAAGATCGCGAGGTTGGCGTCGCCCCAGACGCTCCTCGTCTTCACGCCCGCCTCGACGCTGTTGCTCTTGGCTGCCTGCAGCCCGAAGTTGAGGCCGGTCTGGCCGTTCGGCCGGTACGCGAGCTCGTTCAGCGTCGGCGTCTCGAAGCCGCGTCCCGCGGTCGCGTAGAGATGGATGGCGTCGCTCGCCTTGAACATCACGCCGGCGACCGGCAGCGTCGCGTCGTAGCGGACGCTGCCGCTGTCGTCGGGATTCGTGCCGACGATGTAGCGGTCCTTCGAGTTGAAGCGCACGCTGCTGTTGCGCACGCCCGCGTTCAACGTCCAGCGACCGAGCTCCCACGCCGCCTGCGCGTACTGGTCGGAGTTGGCGACGTCGTTGCGCTCGTCGCGGCGCAGCGCGCCCTGGACGCCGAGCACCGGGCCGATGAAGTTCTGGTAGCCGCGCCGTTGCTCGTCGAGCTCGTCGTACGCGACCCCGGCGATGAACGTGAACGGCGCGCCAGCGAGCCGGGTCCGCGCCGTCCAGCGCAGGTCGGCACCGGTGTAGTCGCGGTCGAGGTCGATCACGCCGCCGGGATGCAGCGGGTTGGCCTGCGGCGCGACCGGGATCGCCTGGTACTGCGTCGTGGCGCGGGTGCCGCCGTAGATCAGCGCACGCAGCGAGTTGACGTCGTCGATGCGGTGCTCCCAGATGACGCCGAGCTGCGTCTGCCCGACGGTCTTGCGGGTGTTGAACTGCGTCGCCACCGGGTCGGCGCTGGTCGGATCCGCCTCGAATTGCGCCCGCGTCAGCCCGAGCGGATCCTGCGCACGCAGGTCGACGTGGTTGACGATCACCGTCCAGAAGTCGTTGGTGTCGCGCCAGGTGAGCTTGGCGTTGCCGATGTAGCGCTCGGCTTCGCTGTGGTCGCGGTAGCCGTCGGTGCCGAACGCGCTCGCGCCGACGACGTAACCGAAGCTGCCATTCCCGCCGCTCGCCTTGACGCCGCCGCGCCTCGCGCCGTAGCTGCCGACGAAGGCGCCGACGCCGACCGCGGGCGGGCCGCTGCCCTCTTCGCTGAACACCTGGATGACGCCGCCGGACGAGTTGCCGTAGAGCGCCGAAAACGGCCCGCGCAGCACCTCGATGCGGTCGGTCGAGCCCAGGTCGACGTTGGTGATCTGGCCCTGGCCGTCGGGCAGCGTCGCCGGGATGCCGTCGACATAGAGGCGCACGCCGCGGATCCCGAAGGTCGAGCGCGCACCGAAGCCGCGCACCGAGATCTGCACGTCCTGCGCGTAGTTCTGTCGGTCGCGCGCGAGCAGCCCGGGCACGCCGCCGAGGCTTTCGGAGATGTTGACCTGCGGCTTGGCGTCGCGAATGGTGTCGCCGCCGACACGGTCGATCGACGCCGGCACGTCGAACGGCGACTGCTCGGTCCGCGTCGCGGTGACGACGACTCCCGGCAGCTTCGCCTGCTCGGCGGCGGCTTGTGCGGCAGCGGAAAGCGGCACGGCGAGCGTGCACACGGCGAGCACCGAAACGGCACCCGCGAGCGCGTCCTTGCGGACTCCTTCGAAGCTCGCCTCCCTCCCCACAGGCGCGAGCATAGGCCCAAGACGGCGCCATCGGTCATCCGGCATGCTCGCGTCGGCTCCGCGAAGCTGGGGTTGCGTCAGGGGTTTTTCCCGAGAAGGCCTTGCAGACGCGCGCGCGCATGATCAATCTGTATCGACCGGCATGAAGCCGGCACCGGACGGACGACACTCACGGCAGCGAAGGAGAAAGAAATGGCAGCAGGCAAGAGCAGCGGACACGGGCGCGTGGCGCTGGTCACGGGCGGCATGGGTGGACTCGGCGAGACGATCGCCACCAAGATGGTCGACGCCGGGTATCGCGTCGTCGTCACGTACTCGCCGGGCAACACGAAGCACCGCGAGTGGGTCGCGGGAATGAAGGACAACGGCTACGAGATCACCGCGGTGCAGTGCGACGTCGCCGACATGGACTCGTGCGCGCGCGCCGTCGCCGAGGTGCAGAACAAGGTCGGCGCGGTCGACATCCTCGTCAACAACGCCGGCATCACGCGCGACATGACCTTCAAGAAGATGGACAAGGTCAACTGGGACGCGGTCATGCGCACCAACCTCGACAGCCTCTTCAACATGACCAAGCAGGTCGTCGACGGCATGGTCGAGCGCAGCTGGGGGCGGGTCATCAACGTGTCGTCGGTGAACGGCTCGAAGGGCGCGTTCGGCCAGACCAACTACTCGGCAGCGAAGGCCGGCGTCCACGGCTTCACGAAGGCGCTCGCGCTCGAGGTCGCGAGGAAGAACGTCACCGTCAACACGATCTCTCCCGGCTACATCGGGACCAAGATGGTGACGGCGATCCCCGAGGAGATCCTCAACACCAAGATCCTTCCGCAGATCCCCGTCGGCAGGCTCGGCAAGCCCGAGGAGGTTGCCGGCTTGATCATCTATCTCGCGTCTGAGGAGGCGGCGTTCCTCACCGGCGCCAACATCGCCATCAACGGCGGCCAGCACATGCAATGACGCGGCGGCGTCTTTCACCGGGAGCAAGAACATGATGAAGGCCGGGTTCGACCAGGACGCCCTGATCACGATGTTCGCCGAGGCGAGCGCCAAGCAGGGCGAGGCGGTGAAGAAGGCGGTGAGCGAAGCGACGCTGCGCGCATTGCAGGGCCGCGAGCTGACGCTCGACAACATCCGCAAGGTGGTGAAGAGCGTCACCGAGGCGGCGTCGCTCGGCATCGCGCGCAACGCGGCGCCGAACGTCGACGTCGCAGGGCTCATCGACAAGGCGCTCGCCGGCATCGATGGGGCGCTGCTGCAGGCGGTCGAGGCCAACCGCAAGGCGCTCGAGCAGTTCGTCAGCACCGGCGCGTCGCTGAGCGAGAAGCCACTCAAGGAGGCGCTCGCCAACATCGAGAAGATGGAAGACGTCTTCTTCGGCGCGGTCACGAAGGCCGCGCAGTCGGCGGGTCCGCTGCAGGGTCCGTGGGAGAGCGCGCTCGATGCGTTCCGCATGAAAGGCAGCGCGACCGGTTCGCAGGCAGCGCAGACCGTCGAGACGCTGCTCGGGCAGGCGCAGACGATGCTGCGCGCCGGCCGCGCGACACAAATGCGGGCGGCGCAGGCGATGCTCGACAGCTACACCGCGATCGCGAGCGGGGTGCTGATCGGCATGTCGGAAGGTCTGCAGGCCGGAACCAAGCGAGCGCCATCGGGCGTGGCGGGCGCAGTGGGCGGCGGAGCGTCGGAGGAGTCGCCGGCGCAGCGGGCAGCGCCACGCGCGCCGCGCAAGCGCACCACGACGCGCTGATCAGACCGGCGGCACGGCAGCGATCGCGGCGAGCACGCCGGCGACACGCTCCTCGACGGCGGCGTCGCGGCGGATCGGGCGTCCCCACGCGCGCTCGGTTTCGCCGGCGCCCTTGCTCGTCGCGTCGAGGCCCATCTTGCCGCCGAGCCCGGCGACTGGCGAGGCGAAGTCGAGGCTGTCGATCGGCGTCCGATCGACGAGCACGGTGTCGCGCACCGGGTCGACGCGCGTCGTGATCGCCCAGACGACGTCGGTCCAGTCGCGGACGTCGACGTCGTCGTCGGTGACGACGATGAACTTCGTGTACATGAACTGGCGCAGGAAGCTCCAGATGCCGAACATCACGCGCTTGGCGTGACCTGGGTAGCGCTTGCGGATGCTGACGACCGCGAGCCGGTAGCTGCACCCCTCCGGCGGCAGGTAGAAGTCGACGATCTCGGGAAACTGCTTCTGCAGGATCGGGACGAAGACTTCGTTGAGCGCGACGCCGAGGATCGCCGGCTCGTCGGGGGGCTTGCCGGTGTAGGTCGAGTGGTAGATCGGGTCGCGCCGGTGCGTCATGCGATCGATCTCGAAGACGGGGAACCAGTCGGGCTCGTTGTAATAGCCGGTGTGGTCGCCGAACGGTCCCTCGAGCGCGTGCAGGTGGCCGTCGATCTCCTTCAGCGGGACGCCGAGCTCGCTGCGCCCCGAGAAGCCGCTCGCTGCGACCGGGATATGGCCCTCGAAGACGAACTCGGCGGTCGCCGGCGCCTGCAGCATCACACCGGCGTCACCGACCGAGCAATCGCTCACCTCGGTGCGGCTGCCGCGCAGCAGCCCGGCGAACTGGTACTCGGAGAGCGTGTCGGGGACCGGCGTGACGGCGCCGAGCATCGTCGCCGGGTCAGCGCCGAGCGCGACCGCGAGCGGGAACGGCTTGCCGGGGTAGACGCGGGCGAACTCCTGGAAATCGAGCGCGCCGCCGCGGTGCGCAAGCCAGCGCATGACGACCTGCCGCCGCCCGATCACCTGCTGGCGGTAGATGCCGAGGTTTTGCCGCCGGCGCGAGTCGGGCAGGCCTTGCGGCCCGCGGGTGATGACGAGCCCCCAGGTGATCAGAGGCCCGGCGTCCTCGGGCCAGCACGTCTGGACCGGCAAAGCGCCGAGGTCGACGTCCGCGCCGTCGACGGCGACCTCGCGGCAAAGGGCCCGAGCCGCGACGGCGGGCTGCATCGTCCACAGCGTCTTCGCCATCTGTAACAGGCGGCCGGCGTCGCGGAGCCCTTTCGGCGGCTCGGGCTCTTTCAGATCGGCCAGCAGCCGCCCGATGTCGCGCAGCTCGCTCACCTCGGTGGCGCCCATCGCCAAGGCGACCCGGCGTGTGGTGCCGAAGAGGTTGGCGAGCACCGGAATCTTGTAACCGGCCGGCGATTCGAAGATTAGTGCCGGACCGCCACGACGAAGGGTGAAGTCACCGACCGCTGTCATTTCAAGCCGCGCCGAGACTGGCTCTCGGATCCGAAGCAGGTCTCCCGACTGCTCTAGCGCCCGCAAAAAATGGCGCAGATCCGAATATTCCATACCAAATCGCTATAAAGAGAGCCAGGATCAGGGTTGACCTGGAATTTGAGCGCTTTCAGAATCCCGCCGTTTCCCGCTGCTGACCTGGCATCGACCAGGCAGTGCCTGAGGACCTGATGTTGTCTGGCCGGCGGATTATCGCCGCGCCTTTCGCCGCCCCGGGGCGACGACGGCGTCCAACGAGAGTGCGAGTCATGTCTTCACCGCAGCACCTTTTTTCTTCCGTCCGACGCTGGCAGAGCGCCTGCGTCCGGTCGACCGCTGTCTTTCTGCGCGACGCCGGCCAAGGCATGCTCGAGGTCTCCCACAACTCGTTGGCATTGCTCGGGCTTCTCATCGTCGGCGCCGTGCTCTTCGCCGCCGGCCGCTCCGACTTTCGCCATGCGATCGAGGCACAGACGCTGAGCTGGCTGCAGGCCCGCCAGGAGGCCCGTCTGCAGGCGACCGCCGCCGTCGAGCCCGCGGAGCCCGACCTTGGCGAGCCGGACGCGATCCAGCGGGCGACCGCCGCCGATCCGCGCGAGCTGAACCGCGCCCAGGCTTCGGTCGCGCGCTACCTGGCGCAGCGCTATCACGTCGCCCTCGAGCCGGTCAGCCGCCTTGTCCAGGAGGCGTGGACCGTCGGCGCCCTGGTCAACCTCGATCCGACGCTGATCTTGTCGGTGATGGCGGTCGAGTCGAGCTTCAACCCGTTCGCGCAGAGCCCGGTCGGCGCCCAGGGCCTGATGCAGGTCATGACCAAGGTGCACGACGACAAATACGAAGCCTTCGGTGGCAGCCATGCCGCGTTCGACCCGGTCACCAACCTGCGCGTCGGTGTCCAGGTGCTGAAAGAGTGCATCGCGCGAAACGGCGGCCTCGAGGCCGGGCTGCGCGCCTACGTCGGTGCCGCCAACTCCGGCGAGGACGGCGGCTATGCCGCCAAGGTGCTCGCCCACCAGAGCCTGCTCCGCCTGATCGCGGCCGGCGGCAAGGTGCGGACGACGGTCGCCGCGACACCGGCGCCGAAGCCGCAGGCATCGGCCGAGGCCGCCGAGCCGGCGCACCAGCCGGCGCCGCCAACCCCCGCGCCCGTCGAAACTCCCGCAGCACCGGACAAGGTCGCACTCCTGCATTGACCGAACCGGCGCGCGCCGCGCCGAGGAGAGCGATTCGCGCGCGGCGTGCGACCGCGATCGACGATCGCAGCCGTTACACTGGCGCCGCCGTGCGACTGGCGATGCGGCCCGGAGGGGCCCGAGGTGGATCACCACCGGGAAGCACGGTCGGCACCTGCGCGGCAGCTGCCGGTCGAGCCGTTCGCCTGGGCCGCCCCGCGAGCCGTCGGCTCGGGCTTCGCGCGGCTCGCCTGAAGGACGGCTTATGTTCGACCGCAGCACCTCGACTCTCGCCAACGTCGATCCCGAGATCGCAGCGGCGATCGCCGGCGAGAACCGCCGCCAGGAAGAGCACATCGAGCTCATCGCCTCGGAGAACTACGCGTCGCCGGCGGTGATGGCCGCGCAGGGCAGCCAACTCACCAACAAGTACGCCGAGGGCTATCCCGGCAAGCGCTACTACGGCGGCTGCGAGTTCGTCGACGTCGTCGAGCAGCTCGCGATCGATCGCGTCAAGCGGCTCTTCGGCGCGGAGCACGCCAACGTCCAGGCCAACTCGGGGTCGCAGGCGAACCAGGCGGTCTTCTTCGGCCTCATCCAGCCCGGCGACACGGTGATGGGAATGAGCCTCGCCGAAGGCGGCCACCTGACCCACGGCATGGCGCTCAACATGAGCGGCAAGTGGTTCAAGGTCGTGAGCTACGGGCTCACCGCGGCCGAGGAGATCGACTACGACGCGATGGAGCGCCTCGCCCACGAGGCGCGGCCCAAGCTCATCATCGCCGGTGCTTCGGCTTACAGCCTCAGGATCGACTTCGCCCGCTTCGCGCAGGTCGCGCGCGACGTCGGCGCCTGGCTGATGGTCGACATGGCGCACTACGCGGGATTGATTGCCGCCGGCGTCTATCCGAACCCGGTGCCGCACGCCCACGTCGTGACGTCGACGACGCACAAGAGCCTGCGCGGTCCGCGCGGCGGCATCGTGCTGATGAACGATCCCGAGGTCGCGAAGAAGATCAACAGCGCGATCTTCCCCGGGCTGCAGGGCGGCCCGCTGATGCACGTGATCGCGGCCAAGGCGGTCGCGTTCCAAGAAGCGCTCGCGCCCGAGTTCAAGACCTACCAGCAGCAAGTCGTGAGGAACGCGGTCGCGCTCGCCGAGACGCTCACCGAGCGGGGCCTCAGGATCGTCAGCGGTCGCACCGAGAGCCACGTCATGCTGGTCGATCTGCGGCCGAAGGGACTGACCGGCAAGGAGGCCGAAGCGGTCCTGCAAGCGGCGCACATGACGTGCAACAAGAACGGCATCCCGAACGATCCGCAAAAGCCGATGGTGACGAGCGGGATCCGCCTCGGCACTCCGGCGCTCACCACGCGCGGCTTCGGCGAGGACGAGACGCGGCGCACCGCGCACCTCATCGCCGATGTCCTCGACCGTCCGCAGGACGAGGCGAACATCGCCGCGGTGCGCGCCAAGGTGCAGACCCTGACGAAGGACTTCCCGGTCTACCGCTGACATGCGCTGTCCGTTCTGCGGCAACGAGGACACGCAGGTCGTCGAGACGCGCGACTCCGAAGAGGGCGACGTCGTCCGCCGCCGTCGCCGCTGCCAGAGCTGCGACAAGCGCTTCACGACCTACGAGCACGCCGAGATCGCGATGCCGGTCGTCGTCAAGAAGGACGGCCGGCGCGCCGAATTCGACCCCGCCAAGCTGCGTGCCTCGATGGCGCTCGCGCTGCGCAAGCGCCCGGTCAGCGTCGAGCAAATCGACGCCGCGATCGAGCGCATCCAGGAAAAGCTCCTCGGCATCGGTGGCAAGGAAGTGCTCTCCGCGAAGGTCGGCGAGCACGTGATGCGCGAGCTGAAGCGGATCGACAAGGTCGCCTACGTGCGCTTCGCGTCGGTCTACCGCAGCTTCGAAGACGTCGACGAGTTCCGCCGGCTGATCCGCGACATCTAGCGGCGCCGAGCGCCGCATCGCGCGTTCCCCCCGAGGGGTCCCGCGCGAGACCCCCGCGGCTTGCCCGCGCGAGGGATCGCGCGCGCACGGCGCGATTCCTACAGTGCTGCGCATGGCGACCAAGCACGCAGCAACCCGGGCCGCACGGCCGTGCGAGCTCGGCTTCTCGCTCCTGGAGGCGGCGGTCGTCGTCGCGATCGTCGCGATCGTCGGTGCGAGCGCGCTGCCCTCGTTCAGCGCCCTGATCGACGCGCGCAGGCTCGACAGCGCCGCAACGCGTCTCGCCGCCGACCTGCAGCTCGCACGCAGCGAGGCGATCGCCCGCAACCGCCCGCTTCGCCTGAGCGTCGTCGCCGGCGCCGACGCGACGTGCTGGGTCGTCCACAGCGGCGGCGCGTCCGACTGCCGCTGCAGCGCCAGCGGCGTCACATGCGCGAACGGCGCGCTCGCGATCCAGAGCGTCGTCCTGCCGAGCGCCGAGCGCGTCGCCGTCGCCGGCAACGTCGCCTCGATCGTCTTCGATCCACTGCACGGCACGAGCACGCCGACGGCGACGCTGTCGCTCAGCGACGTCCGCGGCCGCTCGGTGCGTCACGTCGTCAACGTCCTCGGCCGGGTGCGGTCGTGCTCGCCCGCGGGCACGGTCGCCGGCTATCCCGCTTGCTGATCTTCGAAAGGAGCCGTCCATGTCCGCATCGCATCGTCGTTCCTGTCGTTCCGGAGCCGCCCACGCGTCGCGAAGCGAGCGCGGGTTCACGCTGATCGAAGGGCTGGTCGGGGTCGCGATCGCCGGCGTGCTGTCGAGCATCGCGTATCCGAGCGTCGAGGCGCAGGTGCAGCGCTCCCGGCGCACCGACGCGCTCGTCGCCCTGCTGCAGGCGCAACTTGCCGAGGAGCGCTACCGCGCGAACAACGCCGGCTACGCGACGCTCGCCGAGCTCGGCCTGCGCGACACGTCGCCCGCCAGCCACTACCGGCTGCAGGCGAGCGCCAACGCGAGCGGCGGCTACGACCTCGTCGCGACCGCGGTCGCGACGCAAGCGCGCGACGCGCGCTGCCGCGTGCTGCGCCTGTCGCTCGCCGACGGCGCACTGGTGCAGGCGTCGGGAAGCGATGCGACGACGGCGAACGGTGCCGACGCCAACCGCGCATGCTGGAGCCGCTGATGCGAACACATGCCCGCGGCGTTTCGATCGTCGAGCTGCTCGTCGCGACGGCGATCGGCCTCGTCGTCGTCGCCGCCGCGGGCGGCATCGTCCTCGCGCAGCACGCTGCCGCGCGCCGGCTTCAGGCCGAGGCGCGGCTGATGCACGACCTGCGCACCGCGGCCGACCTCGTCGCGCGCGACCTGCGCCGTGCAGGCCACTGGTCGGCGGCCTCGGCATCCGCGGTGCGCCAGGGCGACGAGCCCGCCGCCGCCAATCCGCACGCCGCGATCGCACCGGCGAGCGTCGCGGCGAGCGCGGTCGCGCTCAGCTTCTCGACGAGCGGCGCTGACGGCGACGGCGTCGTCGACGATCGCGACCGCTTCGGCTTTCGCCTGCGCGGCGGCGCGATCGAGATGCAGCTCGGCGCGCGCAACTGGCAGGCGCTGACCGACTCGGGAACGCTCCTCGTCACCGCGTTCGCCGTTGAGCCGCGGCTCGATGAGATCTCGCTCGCGGCGTTCTGCGAACGGCCGTGCGCAGCTGCGAGCGCGACCTGCCCGCCGCGCCAGCAGGTGCGCAGCTTCGCGATCACGCTCGCGGCGCGTTCGCCGACCGACCCCGCCGTCACCCGAACGCTGCAGAGCTCGGTCCGAACCCGCAACGACGCTGCCGTCGGCAGCTGCGAAGGATGATCGCCATGAGCGCCTGCTCATCGTCTCGCCAGCGCGGCGCCGCCGCGCTCTTCGTCGTCGTCATGCTCTGCTTCGCGATGGTCCTCGTCGCCGCGCTCGCGCAACGCAACATCGTCGTCGAGGAGCAGCGCTCCGCGAATGAGCTGCGCTCGCGAATCGCCTTCGCCGCCGCCGATGCAGGCCTCGAATGGGCGCTCGCCCGGATCAACGACCCGACGCCGATCGGCGCGACGTGCCTGCCGAGCGCAGATCCGGCGGCGACGTCGTTCCGCGCCCGCGTCTTGCGCATCGACGCCGCAAGCGGCGCTGTCACACCGACGACATGGAATGACGCCGGCAGCGCGCTTCCATTGCAAGCGGCCTGCATTCGCGGCAGCGCTGGCTGGACATGCTCGTGTCCGACGAATGGCCGGCCGACTCTCCCCGCCGTCGACGGCGGCGCGCTCGCGCCGGCATTCTTCGTCGAGCTCGCGGCGTCGTCGCGCCCTGGTGTCGTCCGCGCCGTCGCGACCGGATGCACGAAGGCAGCGGTCGCTTCGGGCTGCGCACCGGCCGACGCGGGCGGACGCGAAGCGACCGCCCGCGTCGAAATCGCGTGGGCGCTGCTGCCGGCGCTGCGGTCGGCGCCGGTGGCGGCGCTCACCGTCGCCGGCGATCTCGACGTCGGTGCCGCTTCGCTCGGCGTCGCGAACGTCGACGCTGCGAGCGGTGGCCTCGCCGTCCACGCCGGCGGCCGCGTCGTCGCGACCGCGCTGCGCATCGACGCGCCGCCGGGCGCACCGCTCGGCGGATCGATCGCTGCGGGCGACGACGAGCTGCGCGCGCTCGGCGCCGACCGCCTGTTCGCGCGCCACTTCGGCATGCCGCCTCGCGTCTGGGCGGCGCAGCCCGCGGGGCGGCACGTCGTCTGCGGCGACGATTGCACGGCGGCAATCGCTGCCGCGGTCGCCGGCGGCGCGCGCCTGCTGTTCGTCGACGGCGACGCCGCTCTCACTGGGCCCGCCGTGCTCGGCAGCGCCGACGATCCGCTCGCGCTCGTCGCGAGCGGTGCGCTCACGATCGTCGGCGACGTCGCGATCCATGGCGTCGTCCACGCCGCATCGCTCGACTGGCGCGACGGCGCGACGGGCTTCGCGTTCGTCCACGGCGCGCTTGTCGTCGGTGGTGATGTGCGCAGCAACGCCTCGGCCGACATCGTCCGCGATGCCGCGATCCTCGATCGGCTCGCATACGCCAGCGGCAGCTTCGTCCGCGTCGACGGCAGCTGGAAGGACTTCTGAGATGACAGTGCTCGCTTCGCGATCGCGGCAACGCGGCGTCACGCTGCTCGAGGCGTTGATCGCATTCTTCGTCCTCGCCGCCGGCAGCGTTGCCGTCGCCGCACTGCAGCGCGATCTCGATCTTGCCGCCGACGTCGCCCGCGATCGATCGCAAGCGCTGCGCATCGGCGAGGACGACGTCGAGCAGGTGCGCGCGTTCACCGCAATCGCAGACGACGCCGGCTTGCGCACGTATGCAGCGATCGGAAGCGCAACGGCGGTCGTCGCTGCCGCATCGGCGGGCGCGCCAACCGCCTACCGGATCGAGCGCAACGTCGACGCCGCCGCCTTCGTCGGCACCAAGGCGACGACGGTCGCGGTCCGCTGGACCGACCGTCGCGGCGGCGAGAACGCGGTCGTCCTGCACGGCTTCGTCGCCGCGCTCGATCCGCAGTTCTCGGGATCGCTCGCACTCGGTGCCGGCGCGATCCGCAGCGCACCGCGCGGCGTGCGCGGCCGCAGCCCCGGCGTGCCGCTCACCGCGAAGCGCCTCGACGGCAGCCGCAGCGCCTGGAAGCCGGTCGAGAACGGCACCACGGCGTGGCTGTTCGACGATCGCACAGGCACCGTCGTCGGCATCTGCGATGGCATCGCAGCGACCACGAGAAGCGCCGATCTCGACGCCGCCGCCCTCGGCACCTGCGCGGCAGGACGGTGGCTCTTCGTCAGCGGAACGGTCCGTGCCTCGCCGACTGCACCTGCCGCCGCCAGTTCGCTCTCGCCCACGGCGCTCGCCGTGCGCATCGAGCTGCAGGACGGCCTCTATCCGGCGCCGGCGGCGTGCGTCGGCGAAGCGAGGAAGACGGTCCGTTTCGTCGACGACGGCGGCGTCCATGTCGCCGACGTCGCGCTCGACGCGACCGCGGCATCGCTCGGCGTTGCCGCGTGGCAGGAGACCGGCGACCGCTTCCTCGCGTGGCACTGCCTCGTCGCGCCGCGCGGCGACGGCCGCTGGTCGGGGCGCATCGCGGTCGTCGCGAACGGCTGGACGATCGGCGGCGGCGCCGGCGACGGCCGTGTCTGCCGCTTCGCGTCGAACGACGAACGGTCCGCGATCGATGCGAACATCGCGGTTGCGCAGGTCGACGCCGATGTCGGCAGCGCGCTGCTCGGCCGCCACTTCGTCGTCGTCCGCGGCAGCGACGCGTGTCCCGCAACGACCGTGCCACAGGAGGCTTGAAGAAGCGAGACGTCACCAACGATGACCGAAGCCCCCGCGCCCACGATCTCCGCGCCGATGCGCGAAGCGCTCGCGCTCGCCGAGCGCGCGATCGGCGTTTCCGAACCGAATCCGCGCGTCGGCTGCGTCGTCGTCCGGGATCGCACCGTCGTCGGCCGCGGCCACACGCAGCATGCCGGCGGCGCGCACGCCGAGGTGATGGCGCTCGCCGACGCCGCGGCGCGCGGCGCCGACGTGCGCGGCGCGACCGTCCACGTCACGCTCGAGCCGTGCGCGCACCACGGCCGCACGCCGCCGTGCGCCGACGCGCTCGTCGCCACCGGGGTCGGCCGCGTCGTCATCGCGTTGCGCGACCCGAATCCGCTCGTCTCCGGCAAAGGCGCGGCGCGTCTCGCTGCCGCCGGAATCGCGGTCGAGTGGAACGACGCCGCGGCCGCCGCTTCGCGCGAGCTCAACGTCGGCTTCGTGTCCCGGATGGAGCGCGGCCGGCCGTGGCTGCGCATGAAGGTCGCGGTTTCGCTCGACGGCCGCAGCGCGCTCGCCGACGGCACGAGCCAGTGGATCACCGGCACGGCGGCGCGCGCCGACGGCCACGCCTGGCGCAAGCGCGCCGCTGCGGTGCTGACGGGCGTCGGCACCGTGCGCGACGACGACCCGCGGCTCGACGTGCGCCTCGTCGAGACGGTGCGCCAGCCGCTGCGCGTGATCGTCGATTCGCGCCTCGAGACGCCGCCCACCGCGCGCATCCTCGCGCCGCCGGGAGAGGTGCTCGTCTACGCGGCGATCGACGACCGCGCGCGGCGCAGCGCGCTCGAAGCGCACGGCGCCGAGGTCGCGCTCGCGCCGTCGCCGAGCGGCAAGGTCGACCTCGCGGCGATGGTCGCCGACCTCGGCCGACGCGAGATCAACGAGCTGCACGTCGAGGCCGGCGAGAAGCTCAACGCATCGCTGCTCGCCGCCGGTCTCGTCGACGAGCTGCTCGTCTACGTCGCGCCGAAGCTGCTCGGCGACGGTCGCGGCCTCGCCGCGCTTCCGCCGCTCGCGCGGCTCGACGACGCACTCGGTTTCGCGTTCGTCGACGTCGCTCGCATCGGCGACGACCTGCGCCTGCTGCTGCGCCCGTCGGCCCTGGCAAACGACCCGCGATCGGCCGCGCCGCGGTGACGCGTCGGTGACGGCGCGCGCCGTCGGCGGCGACGACAATCGGCGCATGTTCACGGGCATCGTCAGCGCGGTCGGTCGGATCGTCGAGGTCGAACCGCTCGGCGACTCGCCGGCGTTCGGCAAGGCGCTCACGGTCGCCCCTCCGCCCGGCTGGCTCGACGCGTCGACCGCACTCGGCGACAGCATCGCGATCGCCGGCGCCTGCATGACCGTCGTCGCGATCGCTGCGGCGCGCGACCGCTTCCGCGTCGAGGTCTCGGCGGCGAGCCTCGCGGCGACGAGCGGGCTCGAGCGCACGGGCGAGGTCAACCTCGAGAAGGCGCTGCGCGCCGGCGACCGCCTCGACGGCCATCTCGTCAGCGGCCACGTCGACGGCGTCGGCACCGTCGCACGCTTCGAGCGTGTCGGCGAATCGTGGCTCCTCGCCGTCGCGGCGCCGCAGGAGCTGACGCGCTTTCTCGCCTTCAAGGGCTCGATCGCAGTCGATGGTGTCAGCCTGACCGTCAACGACGTCGCCGACCGCGGCGACGGCGGCTGCGAGTTCACCGTCAACCTGATCCCGCACACGGTCGAGCACACGACGCTGCGCCACAGCGCACCTGGCCGCAAGGTCAACCTCGAGGTCGACCTCATCGCGCGCTACGTCGAGCGAATGCTCGGCGGCGCGAAACCGCGCGCCTGAGCGGGCGAGACCCCGTCCCTACAATCGAGGACTGCCATGACGATTGCCCCGATTCCCGAGCTCGTCGCCGACCTCGCCGCCGGCAAGATGGTCATCCTCGTCGACGAGGAAGACCGCGAGAACGAGGGCGACCTCATCCTCGCCGCCGACCACGTCACCGCCGAGGCGATCAACTTCATGGCGCGCCACGCGCGCGGCCTGATCTGCCTGACGCTGACGCGCGAGCGCTGCGAGCGGCTGCACCTGCCGCCGATGGCGGCGAAGAACGGCGCCCAGCACGGCACCGCGTTCACCGTCTCGATCGAGGCGGCGAGCGGCGTCACCACCGGCATCTCGGCCGCCGACCGCGCGCGCACCGTGCAGGCCGCGGTGCGTCGCGACGCCAAGCCGAGCGACCTCGTCCAGCCCGGCCACATCTTCCCGCTCCAGGCGCAGGACGGCGGGGTCCTCATGCGCGCCGGCCACACCGAGGCCGGCTGCGATCTCGCCGCGATGGCGGGGCTGACGCCGGCGGCGGTCATCTGCGAGGTGATGAACGACGACGGCACGATGGCGAGGTTGCCCGACCTCGTCGAGTTCGCAGCGAAGCACGGCCTTCGGATCGGCACGATCGCGAGCCTGATCGAGCACCGCAGCCGCAACGAGTCGCTGATCGAACGCGCCGGCACGCGGACGATGGCGACGCAGCAAGGCGAGTTCACGTGCAGCGTCTACCGCGACCGCACCGGCGGCGTCCACCTCGCGCTCACGCACGGCCGCTGGACGCCGAGCGACGAGGTGCTGGTCCGCGTCCACGAGCCGCTCTCGGTGCTCGACCTGCTCGACGCCGGACCTGGCGAGCACTCGTGGCCGTTGCCGCGCGCGCTCGCCGCGTTGAAGCAGAGCGAGCGCGGCGCCGCTGTGCTCCTCAACTGCGGCGAGAGCGCCGACGCGCTGCTGCCGCTCGCCCTCGCGGCGCGCAGCCGCGCCGTGCGCCGGCCGTCGTTGCCGATCGACCTGCGCACGTACGGCATCGGCGCGCAGATCCTGCGCGACCTCGGCGTCGGCCGGATGAAGCTGCTCGGCAGCCCGCGGCGCATGCCGAGCCTGCCCGGCTACGGCCTCGAGGTCACCGGCTTCGTCGCCGACGACGCGGCGCCGGCGAGCGCGGCGCGCCATGCGCAACGCTGAGCGCGGCGACGCATCGCGACTCGACGGCCGCGAGCTTCGCGTCGCCGTCGTCCAGGCGCGCTTCAACGTCGAG
>Ga0207706_10000367_pt1 | contig 48890 bp, 33 predicted proteins | sample KBSC53metaG_FD_184318 | JGI IMG/M metagenome (GOLD analysis project Ga0207706, IMG submission 184318) | Corn rhizosphere microbial communities from Kellogg Biological Station, Michigan, USA - KBS C5-3 metaG (SPAdes) (version 2) | ecosystem: Host-associated > Plants > Roots > Rhizosphere > Soil ... | reverse complement strand
GTAGTGGGTAGTGGGGAGAAAGTTCCCTGTTGACTTTTTTCTAACCGACGCCGAACGCTTCGTCCCCACTCCCCACTCCCCACTCCCCACTCCCCACTCCCCTACCCCCCACCCCCCACCTCCAACCCCACGTCCGCCGCCTTCGGACTGTGGGTCAGCGCCCCAATCGAGATGAAGTCCACGCCTGCCTCGGCATAAGCCCGCACGTTGGTCAGATCGATTCCGCCCGAGGCTTCTATCTCTATCGCCGGGGCGAGCGATCGAGCGACCCGGGTCCAGGCTCGCACGATCTCCGGCGCCTGATTGTCGATCAGCAGCCTTGTGGCCCCCGCCTTACAAGCCATCTCGAGCTGCTTCGCATTCTCCACTTCGACGTGGTAGCGCCTTACCCCCCGCGCCCGACCTTGTCGTATCACATCTGCCAGCGGGATTCCGGTCTCCTCCAGGGCCCGCCAGTGATTGTCCTTCACCATCACTTCCTGCGCGAGATCAAGACGGTGGGCCGATCCACCGCCGGCCAACACCGCGTTCACGTCGAAGAGGCGTAGGCCGGGGGCGGTTTTCCGAGTGTGCAGGATCCTGGCACCAGTGCCTTCTACCGCATCCACGTACGTTCGGGTCAAGGTCGCGATCCCCGATGCCCGCTGGAGGAGATTGAGGAGCGGCCGTTCGGCACGGAGGATTAGCCTGAGATTACCATCCAGGGTGCCGATCACTGCTTGAGAGAAGAGGCGATCGCCCTCCTGTACGAGCCACCTAATCCGCCCCAGTCCGTATTCTTCTGCGACCGCATCGGCGTAGGGTAAGCCAGCGACGATCCCCGCCGAGCGGAATTCGATGACGGCCGTACCGGTGAGGTGGGAGGGGACGGTCAGTTCGGACGTGATGTCGCGGGGGCCGTCTTCGGCGAGTGCTTCGCGCGCGAGCCGAGTCGCGTCTGCGGTAATTCCCCTGGGCTGTGCGGCCTGTTCACCGCTCACGCTAACCGATCACTTCCCAAGGGCCACCATCCGGTCCAGTGCACCACGGGCGCGTTTGGCGATGTCGGTTGGCACGCTGACGTGATAGCGATCGAGCACCAGCGCATCACGCACGTTGGGGAGGGTTATGGCCTTCATGAACGCGCAGACTGCTTCCGGATCGGCTGGGTAGAAGTGCTTGTCCGGGTTCAGTTGCTGCATGCGGTGCATGATCCCGGTTTCGGTGGCGATGATGAACTCCTTGGCGGGGCGCTCCCGGGTGAGATTCACCATGCGCTCGGTCGAGGCGACGTGGACTCCGTCCGACTTGATGTCGCCCATGCCCATCGCATAGATCAGCTGGCCCGCGCAGCCGCATTCCGGATGAACCAGGACCTCGGCGTCGGGATGCTCATGGCGGACGCGGTCCAGGGTCTGCGGATTGATCTCGCGATGCACGTGGCATTCGCCGAGCCAGACCTCGATGCGACGGTTGGGCCGCATCCGCTTCACGTGCGCGCCCAGGAAGAAGTCGGGACAGAACAGAATTCCCTTGTCCTCCGGAATCGCGTCGATCACGTCGAGCGCATTTCCGCTGGTGCAGCAGTAGTCGAGCTCGGCTTTCACTTCGGCGGTCGTGTTGACGTACCCGACGGCGATGTAGCCGGGGAATTTGGCTCGCCACCGCCGGACATCTTCCCCGGTGATGGTCGCCGCGAGAGAGCAGCCAGCCCGCAGATCGGGCAACAGCACTCGCTTGGTCGGAGCCAGGATCGCGGCGGTCTCCGCCATGAAGTGAACGCCGCAGAACACGATGACATCCTGCTCGACGGCCGCTGCCTTCCGCGAGAGACCGAGCGAGTCCCCCACAAAGTCCGCGACGTCCTGCACCTCGGGTCGCTGGTAGTTGTGCGCGATGATCACGGCATTCCGCCGCTGCGCCAGCCCCCGAATTTCCTTCTGAAGCGCCGGGATATCGACCGGAGCCTGGGGCTCGGGATCGATTACGGGAAGCAACGCTCCCGACGGGGATACGACGGTCATGCGGTGCTGCCTCCGACTCGCGCCCGCGGGGGGTAGTCGAGACGCCGGTGGCCGCCTCGGCTTTCACGCCGGCGACGAGCCGCCTGGGCGATGAGCCGCGCAACCAGTACCTGATTCGCGGTGCGCCACGCCCCCACGGGAATCTGACGCGCGACCCGGCCAAGTGCCCGCTTGGCGTGGGTGAGCCGTGCCTCCGTCCTGGTCAATCCCACGTCGGAGGTCATGATCTGGCGCATCTGGTCCCGCAGGGGCTCACAGTCATGATCCGCGTTGGGGGCGCCAAGATCAGGAGCGACCGCCGTACTCGGTACCGCCCGGACCAGTTGAGTCCCGCCCCACTCTCTCTCCGCTCCCTCCGTAAGAGCACGGGCCACCCGGTCGGCGAAAACCAGGCCTTCAAGCAGGGAGTTCGACGCCAGCCGGTTGGCACCATGAACTCCGGTGCACGCTACTTCACCGACTGCCCAGAGCCTCTCGCGCGTCGTGCGACCCTCGAGATCGGTGCGGATCCCTCCCATCGCGTAGTGCAGTGCCGGAGCCACCGGAATCAGGTCCTTCGACGAATCAATTCCGTAAGTGGCCAGGATGCTGGTGACCCCGGGGAACCGGCCGGGGAAATCCGGAATCTCCCGCGCGTCGAGCCAGGCACCGCCCGTAGCATCGGCCGCCGCGACGGCGCGGGCCACAACATCCCGAGGCGCCAGCTCACCGCGGGGATCGGCATCGAAGGCGAAGCGATGGCCATCCCGGTCCAGGAGGAGTCCACCGGCGCCTCGCACCGCCTCGGTAACGAGGGGGGCCGGGTTTACGCCTGGAAGCTTGAGAGCGGTCGGATGGAACTGCAGAAATTCGAGGTCTCGCAGCTCGGCGCCTACCTGCCATGCGAGGGCCCAGCCGTCGCCGGTCGCCACCAACGGGTTGGTCGTTACGGCATAGAGCTGGCCCACACCGCCGGTCGCGAGCACCACGTCCGGGGCGGGAATTTCCCGCACTCCCGATTCGCCCAGGGCAATCACGCCAGTCACCGACTGACCGTCGTGACGCAGGGCGGCAACCTCGGTGTGTTCGAGGATTTCGATCAAGGGATCGGCCTGGACGATTTCGGTCAGCCAGGCCATCAGGGCGGCGCCAGTCCGGTCGCCGCCGGCGTGGATGATCCGAGGTCGTGTGTGCGCCGCCTCGAGGCCCATTCTAAGTGAGCCGTCAGGGCCCCGGTCGAACACGGCCCCCATCGCGAGGAGTTCCCGAATGCGATCGGGCCCTTCATTCGTCAGCACCCGGACCGCTTCCGGGTCCGAGAGGCCATCACCTGCGGCGAGCGTATCGGCTGCGTGCTGGCCCGGGCTGTCCCCCGGCCCCAGAGCCACGGCGATGCCACCCTGAGCCCAGGCGCTGGCGCTGTCGGTCAAAGCGCCCTTGGTCAGGAGGACCGAGGCCCGCCCTTCAACTGCCAGGCGCCAGGCTGTCCAGAGCCCGGCGATGCCGGTGCCGATGATGATCGGGCGGGAGGTGGACATGGGCGAAATATAGAGAATGTAGGGATGTTTGGATGGAGGGATGTTTGGATGTGCGGATGCTTGGAGGCCGGGAGTGGCGTTTGGTTGAGGCTATGTGAATCAACATCCAAACATCCTCACATCCAAACATCCTCACATCCCACTACGTCCTCGCCTTCACCAGCAGCCACACCGCCGCCGCCATGAAGAGAGCATTGGGGAACCACGCGGCGACGAGTGGGTTCACGATGCCGCTGGTTCCGACCGCCTTCGAGAGCTGAATCGTGGAGAGGTATATCAGGGTGGTGCCGAGGCTGATCGCGATGCCGATAGCGGTGCCTTGGCGGGGAGAGGTGACCGCGAGCGGCGCCCCGAACAAGGCGATCACCAGGCACGCCGCCGGGAGCGCGATCTTGAGCGCCCGGTCTACCTCGAGCTTGCTGGCGTCGTTGCCCGATCGCTTCAGAGCGTCGATGTACCGGCTCAACTCCGCGTAGCGCATCTCCTCCGGCGATTTGGGCTCGACCAACAGGTCGGCGGGTTGCTGCTGCAGCGCGTGGAGACGCATGGACTTGAATTTGAATTCGTCTTCCACCCCCTCACCCGCAAACATCCTCGTGGTACCCGACCAGACCCGCCACTTGTGGAGGGAATCTTCAAAGGTCGCGCTGTCGGCGATTACCGCGAGACTGGGATATTCGGGACCGGTGCCTTGCCGTTCAAATACCACCTGGCGCAGCGACCGGTTCGCTACGTCGAGCGAGCGGATGGTGTACACCCAACCTTGATCGGCGCGGTAAACGAAGTTGTACCGTGCCGTCTTGGGCTTGGAAAGCTTGGACTTCTGCAGTTCCAGTTCTTTCGCGGTGGCGCCCGGCGAGAGTTCCCCGACCACAACGGCAAGGCAGGCGGCGAAGAGCGCCGACAGGTAGAGCGGGAGGGCCACGCGGTGGAAGCTCTGCCCACCGGCCTTGGCGGCCGTCAGCTCCGAGTTCCTCCCCAGATTTCCCACGGTAAAAACGGTGGCGAACAGGACCGCCGCCGGCATCACCAGAAAAACATTCTCCGGCACGGCGTAGAAGTAGCTCACCACGATTTGCTTGAGGGTGAGCCCGCGGTCCAGGAGTTTCTCCAGGTTGTCGGTCATGTTGATGATGATCGACACGAGGGGAAACCCCAGCGCGGTAAGCACGAAGATGGTGAACCACGAACGCAGGACGTAGCGATCGAGCAGTCGGAGCATCAGGCGACCCGCTTCCGGCGGAAGCGTCCGGTCAGCGACTCCCACAGGTCGGCGAGGTCGCCGCCGCGGGTGGATCCCGACTCCCGGCTCACCCGGTAGATACCGAAGATGCCGAGCACCGCGAAGATGACATTCGGCGCCCACATCGCCGTGGCCGGCGAAACGATGTCCTTGTTTCCCAGACCTTCACCGGCGATCAGCCCGACGTAGTAGATCGAGAAGACGAACAGCCCGCCGCCGATGACGAGACCCATCCCCCCCCGGGGGAATCGGAGAGCCATGGGGATGCCCACGATGGCGAATACCAGACAGGCGGCGCTGATCGCCCACTTCTTGTGGACCTCGACTTCATACTGGTCGGCTCGAAGTGACGAGGTACGACCTTCGTCCAGCGCGGCCGATATTTCTCCCCACTGAGTCAGCGGGATCGGCCGTCGCAGAGTGGAAACCAGACGCGCCGGCTGCGGAAATCCGGTCTTCAGCGGCGTGACCGGAAGCCGGTCGCTGCCCGGTTTGGGCGCCATGTTGTCGACGGGAGCCGCGGCTTGTGTAGACGAATCTTCCCCAACCGTCTGAGACTTGAGCCACCCTCCTACTCGCCGGAACACGCGACAGTAGCCCTTTGGCCGGGGCGCGGGTGGAGAGGTCAGCGGAGGCGGCGGTTCCAGTCCCATCAGCGCGCGAAGATCTTTCTGCAGTGCCGTGGCGCGGCGCTGATTGCTCAACTGGGTCTCGTAGTCCGCCTCCCAGACGACGTCCATCATCTCACAGGTGCTCATTTCCCGGTCGCCCCGGACCCCGTCGCTGCTTTCCAGGTCGAGCCGGTTAGACACATCCTTGACGAGGATGTTATTGACCGAGAAATCGGTCACCTGCATGAGATTGGGTTCGGTCGCCTTGAACGCGTGAATGGAGCCGTCGAAGAGCCGCAGCGTGAGATCAGTGGCGTCGGATGAAAACCCCATCACTCCGCTGTCCGCGTAGATGATGCGGCGCCCGTCGGTGGCGGCCATGTCGTAGATCGTCACATTCCGCAGCCGGCCCGTGTTGGGATCGATCCGGCTCGCTCGCAGGAAAAGCCCCGAGGGCGGGATCTCGTTGATGACCTGCTCCCGCATCTCGAGGGTGGGCTTCTTGCGCTGAATGTTGATTAGGAGGTTGCGCAGTTTGGCGTTGCTGTCCGGCAGGATCTGGTCGGTGAACCAGAAGTTCACCCCGGCAAGGATGCCTCCGGCGAGCAGGGCGGGTCGCAGCATTTGCAGCACACTGACCCCGCTTGCTCGCATCGCGGTGATCTCGCTGTCCGCGGCCAGATGGCTGTAGGTATAGAGCATCGCGATCAGGACCGCCATCGGCAGCGTCATCGCGATGATGAAGGGCAGGCAGAGGAGAAACACCTCGCCGATCACCGTCCAGGGCAGACCCTTTCCCACCAGCTGGCCGAAGCGTCGGGCCACCTGGTTGAGCAGCATGATGCTCGTCATCGCGGTAAAGGCGAAGAGGAGCGGGGGAAGAAGTTGCCGAAGCAGGTATCGGTCTAGCAGCCGCACGTTAGCTAAGTCTCCGAGTTGTAAGGAGTTCCAACGGTCATTATATTGCCGGTGTCCCTCGCCTTCAAGCCCGACTTCGCCATTTCGCCCCCGGTCAATTCTCTACGAGTGGCGCGTAATCTCTTCGCCCTGACCATCCTGCTGGCCCTGCCCGGAAGGATGGCGGCGCAGGTGGATACGTTGCAGCCGGCTCGGGCGGACACCCTTCCGCCGGCGCGGGTGGATACCGTCCTGCAGTCGATGGCCGATACCGTCCCTCCTGTCCCGCAGTGGCTGCGCTTCCCAGAGCCCGAACTCACTCTCCAGGAGCCCCCTACCCTGAGAAACCCCTGGTATGGGGGACGCCGGGCCCTGCCCGGCCAAGCCGGCGAGGCGTGGGAAACGGGTCTTCGCGCAGCGGTGGATTCGAACCGGGTGTCCGAGCTGACTGCCCACCGTCTGAAGGAGGTCTACGGCCAGAAGGCCATGGATCAAATGGAGGCCGATTCGCTCCGCAACGAAAGGGGGTTGATCGGGATCTCTCGTAAGTACGTGGACCTGACCATCGATGGTAATGCCAGGCTGGAAATCCGGACCGAACGGCTCAAGAACGAACGGTGCACGCCGATTGAGCTGCTCGACCCCAATTCGGGCTGCTCGGGAGGATTCAAGGCGCCGCGTTTCGACACTGAGCTCAGTATCGTTTCCGGGGGACTCCTCGCTCGCCGGCTCCACGTCGACGTGGACTATGACACCTCACGCGACTTCAACGCCAAGAACAACTTTCAGATCTATTACGAGGGGCTTCCCGACGAAATTGTGCGACGGGTCGAAGTCGGAACGGTAACATTCCGCCCGCCTGCCTCGCGCTTCATTACTGCCTCGATCCCCGCCAACAACTTCGGAGTCAACGCGACTTTCGAGGTGGGAGCCCTCCAGCTCCAGACCATCGCTGCAACGCAGAAGGGGAGTCAGGTAGCCGAACGGACCTACACGGTAGGCGCCACCACGGTGCAGCCCCAGGACCGGCTGCTCCGGGATCTCGACTTCGAGAGCGGAAGGTTCTTCTGGGTGGTGGATCCCAAGCTGCTCCCCGGGTATCCCGCGCTGGACATTCTCACCTTGAATCCGGCGCAGGCGCCGGCGCCGAGCCAGCCGGCGCAGGTCAGGATCTACCGGTATCGTCCCTCCGCGACCCACAACGGCACCAACCCCAACCTGGGCGGCATCACCGCCATCGCCATCGGCGCAGATACCACCCAGCGGGTGAACGCGATCTGGGAACTCCTCATTCAGGGAACCGACTATTACCTGGATGGCTCGGGGCTTTGGTTTGCGCTGGGCACCCGGCTGGACCGGAACGACTATCTGGCCGTCAGCTACACCACGCCGGCGGGGCAGGTGGGCACCTTCCCGGCCCGGGACAATCCCCCGCCTCCAGGCGGAGCGGCCCGGGATACCCTTCGGCTCATCGTCGAGCCGAAGGTGGACGCGACCAGGCCGACATTCCGGCATGAGATGCGGCAGGTCTATCGGGTGGCTGGCACCGACCTGGATCCTACCTCGCTCAAGCTGACAATCACGCTTAACCAGTCGGAGCGGCCTCTCAAGCCGGGTGCGCAGCCCACCTACCTCTCCCAACTGGGGCTCTCGACCTCCAGCGATCCGACCCTCTTCAACCTTCAGGACCGGCTGTTCCCCCGCGTCCGGGATGCCGCGGCCGACCAGACGGTGAGGGAAGCATATATCATCTTTCCCACGCTGATTCCCTTCGCCGACAGTACCAAGCTCAACCTGTCCGAGGTGTCGGACTCCCTCTATAAGACGCCGATCTACCTGCTGTTTCAGGAGGGGCCTCCGGCCAAGTTCGTCCTGCGCCTGCAGTACAACGCCAGCAGCACCGGAGACCGGAGCACGCTTGACCTCGACGCGCTCCAGATCCGCGACGGGAGCGAGCAGCTCATTGTGAATGGCCGGGTGCTCGAGCGGGGTGTGGACTACAACATCTCCTACGACGTTGGCCAGATCACCTTCCTCGACCCCGACGGGCTGTTTGGGACTGCGGGAACCACCCAGGTAACGGCCCGATTCGAGGAGCGCGGCATCTTTGCCATCGCTCCGACTTCGATCTACGGTGTGGCCAGTCGCTACTCTCTCGGTCAGACCGGCGGGATCAACCTGATCGGCATCTACCAGGTGGAGCAATCCGCCTTCAATCGTCCTCAGCTGGGCTTCGAGGCCAGCGCGAACATGGTGGGCGGGATCAGCACCGATCTACGCTTCAAGCCGGACGCGGTAACCCGCTTCTTCAACAAGCTCACCTCGAGTCCCGCTGTCGCACCATCTCGGCTGGACGTCAACGCCGAGTTCGCCGTGACGCGGCCGGATCCCAACCGGTCAGGACAGGCTTACCTGGAGGAGTTCGAGGGCGACAACGGAGTCCCGGTCTCACTCAGGGAAAACTTGTGGGAGTTCTCCAGCAAGCCGCAATTCGCTGATGGCGTGACCCAGGTGGTCGGCGCTTCGTTCGACAGCGCCGATGCCGTCCAGATGACCTGGCAGAATCTGATCCCCAACGGCACCGGCGGCGTCGTGGAGCTGCGTGCCAAGGACATTGATCCCAGCATCCAGGTGGCCGGCTCTGCGGATCAACTGGAGACGGTGCTCTATACCACGCTCCATGCCGACACGGCCGGCGGCATCGTCCAGCAGAACAATCACTCCCTCTGGTCACTGCCGGCTCGGCCCAACCGGCCCCGCTGGCGTTCAATGGTTTCCGCCTTGAGCAGCACTGGAGTCGACCTCTCCAAGAACGAGTTTCTCGAGTTCTGGGTATTCGAGGGCAATCCCCGGACGGCGGATTCCGCCCACGTCCAGATCGTAGTCGACCTGGGCAGCGTGAATGAGGACGCGCTCGCGTTGGCGCCCGATAGTGTCCATGTCGACTCAACCTTCACGGGGCGGAGATATGACGGATTGAACCTGCTCAATACCGAGCGCGAGCCGACCGGCATCTTCAACGCCGAAGTGGACGACATCGGGATCCTCTCCGATCGGCCGGACACGATCTTTTCGCCCTCGGGGCCGGTCCTGAACCCGGCGCTCTGCCAGCGGGTCCTCAGCAACACAGTTCCGGTCTATCGCTGGGGCGACCTGGGCGCCCGCTGTACCAACGGCAATGGGTTGCTCGACACGGAAGACTTGAACAACGACAACTTCCTCAACGCCACCGGCACCGCCGAGAACGTTTTCCGCTGGGTGGTGGACGTCACCGATCCCAAGTACTTCGTGCGGAACGGGGTATTCGCCGCCGATTCGATCGCGGGGTGGAAGCTGTACCGGATTCCGCTCCGCCGGCCGGACTTCGAGCTGGGCACCCCCAACATCAGGTTGATTCAGCACCTGCGGTTGACCGTAGTGGCCGATCCCGACCAGGGGGGCTCGGATATCGTCGCCCGCTTCGCGCTCGGCCGCATGCGCTTTTTGGGTGCTCCCTGGGTCCGCCGGGCCGAATCGCCTATCGCAAGCATTCAGGGAGCGACCGGGGCGCCCATAGGAGAGGTCGTCGCCTCTACCATCTCCACCGAGAACAGCGAGCTGGGTTACGTCTCGCCGCCGGGCGTCACGGGATCCACGTCCAGCAAGGGCGGCGCGGTTGACGAGTTTGGGCGGCAGATCAACGAGCGCTCGCTCCGGATCGTGGCCAGCCGGTTCACCCAGGGGCAACGTGCCGAGGCGTACTTCCGGTTCCCCAGCGGCCCCCAGAACGTGCTGGGCTATCGGGAGCTCAGAGTGTGGGCCCGCGGTTCGGGCGATGGCTGGCTCGAAGGCGATTACGAGGCCTTCATCCGCCTGGGCAGCGACAGCCGGAATTTCTATGAATACCGGACCCGCTCATCCACGACGACATGGTTGCCGGAGATCGCCGTCAATCTGGAGGTGTTCCGTAACATGCGGGCGCAGATCGAGTCGCGCCGGCTCCAGGGACTCCCGCCCGATAGCGCGACTCGCGTCGCCTGCGGCGGCGATACGATTTCCACCGCGTACGTGCTTTGCAACAACAACGGTTACCTGGTGCACGTCGGTGATCCCGATGTGAGTCCTCCGAACCTTGCCGCCGTCCAGGAGCTTGCCGCGGGAATTCTCAGAGTGGGGTCCAACGCCAGCACTGACAGTGCGGAAGTCTGGATCGACGACATTCGACTGGTGGAACCGGTGTCGAATCTCGGGACCGCGATGGCGCTCGATGCGCACCTCACCGCGTCCGACGTGGGCGATTTCAGTCTTGGGTACGTCTGGCAGGACGGATTCTTCCAGCAACTGGGGCAGGATCCGAGTTACCGCACGACTGGCGTACTCACCGCGGCAAGCTCTCTGCGACTCGAGCGGTTCCTTCCCACCTCACTCGGCATCGCGATGCCATTTGGTGTGTCGTATGTCCGGAGCGGCACCAACCCGGAGCTGCTGACCGGTACGGACATCCGGGGCTCCGATCTCACCAACCTCCGGAAGCCGGAGAGCTGGACGCTCGCCTGGACCGTCTCACTGCGGCGAGCTACGCGCGGCCGTTCGTGGTGGGTGCGCGGGTTCCTCGACCCTCTGTCCCTCAACGCCGCTCTTACCGACGGACGGAGCCAGACCGAGCTGTCCTCCGCCACCTCCAACGCCCAGGCGTACAACGCGACCTATGCGCTGATTCCTGGGCGAGGCGGGTTCGGTCTCAATCTCGGTGGTCTGGTGGACCATCTGCCCGGGTTCCTCAAGAATAGCCAGGGTGGAGAGGGGCTGCGCCGGCCTTTCGTGAACCTGGCACCGACCTCGGTACGCCTCTCCAGCGGGTTGCTCAAGAACGAGTCGCAACTCACCTCGTTTGGAGTGCCGGTAGAAAGGAGCTCGGACTCGCTGCTTCCGGTGCTCCAGTCGATCACCGACCTCTGGCGCAACTCCGCCGGCATGACTTGGCAGCCGCTCGGAATGCTGCGGCTCTCGGGAGACCTCGCCAGCACCCGGGATCTTCGTGACTATCCCGATTCGACCTCGCTCGGGCGACTGGTCGGCGACTCGAGGCAGCAATTCCTGGGCATCGATGTTGGAGTCGAGCGGGACCGAACCCTCACCACGACGTTCGGGCTTCTTCCGAGGGTCACGTCCTGGCTGCGCCCCCGCCTGATCAGCGGCAGCACCTTCGTGCTCTCCCGCAGCCTGACCAGCCGCGATCCGGTCCGGGAAATCGATGACACCGCGGGCGCCTTCATTCTCCCTCAGACGCTGAACAACAGCCGGCAGAACGAAATTGGAGTCGGGTTTGATCTGGGTGGAATCGTGGCGGGGATCGTCGGAGACAGTACGTCGCTAGGGAAGCTGGCGCGACGGGCTCGCCCCTTCGATCTGAGCGACCGCCTGGGGCACACCTCGACCTACGATCTCGTGGCCTTTGATCCCGGTCTGTCGTATATGCTGGCTCTGGGCGGGTTGGACGACTTCCTGAACCAGGAGGGTGAGAAGGCAATCGCCGCCACCGAGACGCGCACCACCTCATTCAGCGGCGGGGCGGACCTGCCATTCGGGATCAGTGCGCAACTCACCTACTCCCGAATCCGGTCGAACCGCTTTCAACAGATCGTCGGCCGCTATCTCAACACCGAGAGCCTGCAGCGAGAGTGGCCCAGCGGCAGCGTCCGGTGGACTCGGACCCTGCGGAACGGCCCATTCTCTCTGGTTGGCCTGGGAACCGCGTTCCGGGTGAGGGAGGGCGTAACCACGTTGCCGGGCGCGATCGGCGCCGCACCGACGGTGAGCTCCACCAAGTCCTCTTCGGTCACGCCCGATCTCCAGGTCGGGTTCACCAATGGTGTGGCTCTCACCGTCGCGTACAACGCGTTGGACCAGGAATCGGAGAATAATGGAAACCTCAACCGCCTGAACCAGGATGACATCAACGGCAGCCTGAACTATTCCTTCCCCCTCCCGTTCCGGATCAACCGGCAGAAGAAGGTTGCGCGCTCCTCACTCACTGCGCTCTGGTCCAAGGCGGTCACCTGTCTCGATCGTCCGAGTGTGTCGGAATGCGAGGTCACATCGGATACCCGGCGGCAGGAGCTCAGGGCCGGCGTCGATACCGATGTCATGCAGACGCTGTCGGCCGGACTGCAGTTCTCCTATTCGGTCAACGAGGCGCGGCACATCAACCGGAAGTTCTCCCAAATGATCATCACGGCCTCGGTGCAGTTGTCCTTGTTTGCGGGAGATTATCGGTAGCGCCTGAGAGGGGACAGGCCATGGGCGATGGTCAATGGTCGATGAGACTCGAGACTCACCAATGACGTCCATTGACTGTCGGCCATTGACCATCGACCATTGACCACCGACCAACGTCCACTATCCCATGACCACTCGCCACCTCCATCTCCTCGCCCTCGGCTTCTTCGCCTGCTCGCCCAAGGCCGACATACCTCCCCACGAGTTCGACGGCGCTACCGCCTTCACTTACCTCCAGCGCCAGGTCGGTTTCGGCTATCGAATCCCCGGGACTCGCCCCCATGAGGCACAGGCTGCATGGATGGATTCGCTGCTCCGCCAGCGTGCCGATACGGTAGTCGTGCAGAGCTGGAAGCACGTCACCCAGAAAGGTGACACGCTGCCGCTCACCAATCTCATCGCGCGGTTCAATCCCGGCTCCCGCGATCGGCTCCTCTTCCTGGCCCACTGGGACACCCGGCCTCACTCGGACAACCCGAAGTACAACGGTCCCCACACGCCGGTTCCCGGAGCCAACGATGGCGCCTCCGGCGCCTCCGTGCTGATGGGGATGGCGGACGCCCTGAAAAAATCCCCACCCAAAGGCGTGGGCGTGGACCTGCTGTTTGTGGATGGTGAGGACTACGGCGATTTCGAGAAGGAGAAGGACGATGTTCTCATCGGATCGCGCTATTACGCCCGGCACCTGGAGCCCGGCCAGCTCCCGCTCTACGCCGTGCTCTTCGACCTCGTGGCGGACAAGGATCTCAAACTGCTGCCCGAAGGACAGTCGCTGCTCGCCGCCCCGGAAGTCGTAGAGCTGGTCTGGAATACGGCGAGGGAAATCGGCCACGGCAGCAGCTTCGTCTACTCTCCCGGCCTCGGGCCGACCCTGATCGACGATCACGTGGAGCTACAGAAAGTGGGAATCCGAGCCATCGACGTCGTCGATTTCGCGTATCCCGACAGCGTGGATCGCCTCTACTGGCACACTCCAGCGGACACTCTGGACAAGGTCAGCGCCCAGTCTCTTCAGGTCGTGGGCGACCTGGGGATGGCCTTGGTGAGGAAAGCAGAGAAGTAGCCCGCCCAAAAAACGTGAGAGGCGAGAAGTGAGAAGGTCTTTTCTCCGTCTCACCTCTCACGTTTTTTGGGCTCCGTTCGCGTTGTCTGAAGTACGCCTCATCGCCGGCCCGGTATTACGCTGGGCACATGCCCCCCGAGCGCCGTGCCGTCCTTCTTCTCCTGGGACTCGCCCTGGCAGGGCAGGGCATTCGGGTCTGGTGGAATCGTCCCGATACCGCACCCGGTGGCTTGGTCCTTCTTCCTCCGGACTCCAGTCAACCACTCGCCGCTCAGCGCCAGCGATCAATGAGTCTCGACCGGCCGCTCGCTGCTGGAGAGAAAATCGATCTGGATAAGGCCTCCGTGGATGACATCGCCAGGTTACCTCGAGTGGGACGCACCCTGGCCAAAACTATCAAAGCCGATCGTGATGCCCGCGGGCCCTTCGGGAGTCTTCAAGGGCTCGACCGCGTGCCGGGAGTCGGTCCGGGTCTCCTAACAGTCCTTTCGCCTCATGTCATGTTTTCCGGACGACCAACAGTCGAACTCTCGGCGCCTCACCTGGCGACCGTCAACATCAATGCGGCCGACTCCGCGACCTTCGAGCGCCTCGCCGGAATTGGGCCGTACATGGCCGGTCGGATCGTGGCCTATCGCCATCGGCACGGGTCGTTTGGCAGCGTGGACGATCTGCTCAAGGTAGGAGGAATCGGACCGGCCACCCTGGCGAAGGTGCGAGAATCCTTGGCAGTCCAGTAACCTTGGAGTCCGCCGGACGCGGCTCACGACTTGACACCCCCTCCCCCCTATCTAGCTTAAGAGGAAGTGCCCTAAACCGTTGTCATTCCTCACAATCCGAATCTTGGCGCGATGGCGACAGCTGCGGCCAGCAACGATCGGCTGGGTGACATACTCATCCGCGAAGGGCTCATCACACGTGAGCAACTCTCGGCGGCCCTGAGCGAGCAGAAGTCCACCGGACACCGGTTGGGCTACGTTCTGGTCAAACTGGGACTGGTGCAGGAGCTCGAGGTTACCAAGGTCCTCGCCCGGCAGTATCGGATGCCCGCCGTGGACCTGAGCCGGTTCGAAGTGGACCCGAAGATCCTCAAGATGGTCCCCGGGGACTTCGCGCTGAAACACATCCTGCTCCCGCTCAAGCGCGAAGGACGCACCCTGACCGTCGCCATGGCGGACCCCACCAACACCGGGGTGCTCGACGACCTGAAGTTCATCACCCGGTACGACCTGTTCCCGGTCATCGCCGGCGAATACACCCTCCGCAATCTCCTGGAAAAGCATTACGAGTCCTCCGATCAGCAGCTGCAGACGCTGCTCAAGGACATGGAGGACATGGGTGATACGGATGTCGAGGTGGTGGAGGACATGGAGGAGGAAGCCGCGACCCAGGCGCAGATCAACGATGCGCCGGTCGTGAAGCTGATCAACGGCATCCTGACCGACGCGGTCAAGCGGGGTGCGTCGGACATTCACATCGAGCCGTTCGAGCACGAAATCCGGGTGCGTTATCGCATCGACGGCGCTCTGCTCGAAGTGATGAAGCCGCCGGTCAAGATGAAGGCCGCGCTTACCTCGCGCGTCAAGATTCTCTCCCAGCTCAATATCGCGGAGCGGCGGGTGCCTCAGGACGGCCGCCTCAAGCTGAAAATGGGCAACCGGGTGATCGACTTCCGGGTATCCACTCTGCCGGTGCTCTTCGGCGAGAAGATCGTGATGCGAATTCTCGACAAGGGGAACTTGACCCTCGATCTCAGCAAGTTCGGCTTCGAGGCCAAGGCCGAGGCGGACTTGATGAAGGCGATTCTGAATCCGTACGGCATGGTCCTGGTCACGGGGCCGACCGGCTCGGGGAAGACGACCACGCTCTACTCCGCGTTGTCCCGGGTCAATACCATCGAGACCAACATCATGACGGCGGAGGACCCGGTCGAGTACAACCTGATGGGGATCAATCAGGTCCTGGTCCGCAACGAGATCGGGCTCACCTTCGCGGCGGCGCTGAAGGCGTTCCTGCGACAGGATCCCAACATCATCATGATCGGGGAGATCCGGGACCTGGAGACCGGCGGCATCGCGATCAAGGCCGCCCTCACGGGGCATCTGGTACTCTCCACTTTGCACACCAATGACGCACCCAGCACGATCACCCGCATGATCGACATGGGGATCGAGGCGTTCAATGTGGCCAGTGCCGTCAACCTGGTCGTGGCCCAGCGGCTGGTACGGCGTATCTGCAAAGACTGCAAGGGCCCGCACATCTATAACGATGTGGAACTCAAGTCTCTGGACGAGGATATCGAGAAGGTCCGGAACTTGCCCTTCCAGAAGGGCTCTGGGTGTGACACCTGCAATGGCACGGGCTATAAGGGACGAGCGGGCCTTTATGAGGTCATGGCTCTCTCACCCGACCTCAGGCGTGGCATTCTGCGAGGGGCCTCGGTGGCGGAGCTCAGGGATCAGGCGGTAATCGAGGGGATGCTCACCCTCCGGATGGATGGACTCAAGAAGATCGAACGGGGAGTGACCACGCTGGAAGAGGTCATCAAGGAGACGGCCGGATGACGATCAATCTGCGCGCGCTGCTCGAGGAGATGATCGAGAAGGAGGCGTCAGACCTCCATATAACAGCGGGCGAGCGGGCCAAGCTCCGGGTGGACGGAGACATGACCAACGCCTCGGCTCCCGACGTGCTGACGCCCAAGGACACCCTGTCGCTCGCCTATTCGGTCCTCACCGAAAACCAGAAGAAGCGATTCGAGACCGAAGACGAGCTGGACTTCTCGTTCGGCATTCAGAACCTTGCCCGATTCCGTGGCAACGTGTTCAAGCAGCGCGGCTGTGTGGCCATGGTTATCCGCATGATTCCCTTCAATGTGCGGACCTTCCAGGACCTGGGCCTCCCCCCGATTCTTTCCAAGCTGGCGGAGAAACCCCGGGGCCTGATCCTGGTGACCGGGCCGACCGGCTCGGGTAAGTCCACCACGCTCGCCGCGATCCTCGACAAGATCAACAAGGAGCGGAAGGGCCATATCATCACGGTGGAAGATCCGATCGAGTTCATCCACCGTCACCAGAGTTGCATCATCAACCAGCGCGAAGTGGGCACCGACACCAAGAGTTTCGCCAACGCGCTGAAGTACGCTCTTCGCGAAGATCCCGACGTGCTGCTGGTGGGCGAAATGCGGGACCTGGAAACGATCGCCGCCACGCTCACCATCGCCGAGACCGGTCACCTGGCTCTGGCAACGCTGCACACCAACTCCGCGGCGGAGTCCATCAACCGTATCATCGACGTGTTCCCCTCGAACCAGCAGCAACAGGTGCGGGCCCAGCTGGCCTTCGTGCTCGAAGGGGTCGTGACTCAGACCCTGCTGCAGAAGGCGAAGGGTCGGGGGCGCGCCATGGCCGCCGAGATCATGGTCTGCACTCCTGCTATCCGGGCGCTGATCCGCGACGATAAAGTCCACCAGATCTACTCCGCGCTGCAGTCGGGCAAGAAGCACGGCATGCAGACAATGAACGATTCTCTCTTCCAGCTGCACACCAGTCGTGAGGTTGCTCTCGAGGAATGTCTACGGGCCTCGAGCGATCCGAACGAGCTCCTCCGGATGTGCGGCGAGACGCCGCTCGAGGAGCAGGAGATGGGGACGGTCGAGAAGTCAGCCAAGCCGGCCGGTCGGCGCTAACCAGGGGGCTCCCTCATGCCAGTCTACGAGTACACCGCGCGAAACCCTGCCAATGGCCAGATCATGAAGGGCCAGCTTGATGTGCCGTCGAAAGACGACGTCGTAAAGCACCTCAAGCAGCAGAAGATGATGATGGTGAACATCCGCGAGCAGCCGAAGCAGATCAGCTTCAGCCTCAAGCGGAAAAGCGTCTCCACCCGCGACATCGTCATCTTCACCCGGCAGTTCGCGACGATGATCAACGCCGGGTTGCCGCTGGTGCAATCGCTGGACATCCTCGCGAAGCAGACCGAGAATCCCGCCCTCTCCGAAGTCACCCGCCAAGTGGTGTACGACGTGGAAAGCGGGCACACGCTGGCCGACGCCTTCTCCAAGCATCCCAAGGCGTTCACCGACCTCTACGTCAACATGGTCGCGGCCGGTGAGGCGGGGGGTATTCTGGACACCATTCTGCTGCGTCTGGCCACGTTCCTGGAAAAGAATGACGCCCTGGTCCGCAAGGTGAAGGGCGCGATGGTCTACCCGGGCGTGATCTTCACCGTTGCCGCGGTCGCGGTGGCGGTGCTGCTCATCTTCGTGATCCCGACCTTCCAGGCGATGTTCGCGTCGGTGAACCTGGAGCTGCCGCTGCCGACCCGTATTGTGATCGGTGCGTCCCAGCTGCTCATCAACTACTGGTGGGTGATCCTCCTGGTCATCGGCTTGTCGGTCTTCGGAATCCGTAAGTACTACGCCACCGACGACGGCAAGAAGCGCATCGACCAGATGCTGCTCAACGCCCCGGTCCTGGGCGACCTGCTCCGGAAGTCGGCCGTGTCCCGCTTCACCCGGACCCTGGGTACCCTGATCAGCTCCGGCGTGAGCATTCTGGATGGGCTGGAGATCACGGCCAAGACGGCGGGCAACCGGGTCATCCACGACGCAGTAATGGCTTCCCGGAATTCGATCGCCGGCGGCGAGACGATTGCCGCCCCGCTCGAGAAGTCCAAGGTCTTCCCCCCGATGGTGATCTCGATGATCGCGGTCGGCGAACAGACCGGCGGACTGGACGAGATGCTCTCCAAGATCGCCGACTTCTACGACGACGAGGTTGACGTCGCGGTCGGAGCGCTGCTCTCGCTCATGGAGCCGATCATGATCGTCGTCCTCGGCGTCATCGTGGGCGGCATGGTGGTCGCGATGTACCTCCCGATCTTCGACATGGTGAACGCGGTCCAGTAACCGCCGGATCCCACAGTAATCTTCAACGGGCGGGGGATATCCCCCGCCCGTTGGCTTTTCCCCAGCCCGTTCCTCAAAGGGCGGGTCTGGTTCATGTCCCATTCTGAAACCGCCCGGTAACCGGGGTCGTAGGGGAACCATTGCCTCGTCGGTCCCTTCCCCGGAGGTCTCCCATGCGCACCCTGTGGACCAAAATCGGCCTCGGCGCCCTCGGCGTCTTTCTGGTCGGCATGCTGCTCGTCACTGTCGTCGATGATGCCAAGAGCACAATGAAGGCGGCGCTAACCCGGGTCACCCGGCCGCTCCACGTCGCGACCGCCGAGCTGCAGGCGGACATTCCTTTCGTCCTGGAAGGGCAGCGGTTGGGGACCGTCAACCACATGTCGATTCGCCGGCCCGCCGACCAGGATCTCGCTCACTTCACCTTTACCGTAGCCCTCGATTCGGATGCGGACCTGTCGCAGCTGAATGCATGTAACCTGGTGCCGGTCCGCGGCGATGACTTCGAGTTCGAGGATGGTTTCCGCTGTGCCGCCAAGGGTGAGAGTGGATGGCAGGAGGTCGGCTCCATGGTGTTCCAGCCTTCGGGCCTCGAGCGCCCCGTTCTGGCCGGAAGCAAGGTCGTGGCTCAACTACGCAAGGGCGACCGGTTCTCGGCCGACGCCGATTTCACCGGTCCCGTTCGCGTGAGTGCCAAGAGTGATAAAGGCGAGCTGCTTCACCTGAAGGCTGACAGCAACGGCGCGTTCCTGCTGGTGAATGGCAAGGACGGGCGCGCGGTCGTACGTCTCCAGGCGGACAAGAACGGCTTCTCGCTTACTGTCGATACGACGGGCGCTCACTAGCTGCGTCGCCCCCAAAGCGATTGGCAGCGCCCCCGGAAACCCCACCGGGGGCGCTGTCGTTTCCCCCCGGGGAGGCGGTTACATCACGGCCCGGGAAAGGCTACGTTGAGGAAGCCCAGCACGTCAGTTCTCCGGGGTAACATGGCCGCACGTCGCACCATCCAGCGCCGTCCATCCACTCCCGCTCCCGTCGCAGCGAGTAGCGGCCTGAGCCGGAGCATGCCCAGTGATCTCTTTTACCAGACCTGCAAGAGGGTCTGGGCTGCCGGGGTCGCCTTTGCGGCGCTCTGGGCGTTCGCCCTGATCATGAACAACATCGTCACCCGAATCCTCGGAGTGACGATGCTCTACTACCCGGTCTGGCCGATGCCGGGGAATCTCATCTGTGGAATAGGACTGGCCGCGTCCCTGCTCATCGTCTCCATCTCCAGACGGCCGGGGATGAAACCTGATGTGCTGCTCGATCTGGGCTCGATCTACCTAGTACTCACCTCCCTGCTGGTGGGGTTCATTGAGCAGTGGGAACCCCACGTGAACCAGCCCAATCCGTCGTGGATCATCGTGGGAATCGTGCTCTACCCCTCGATCGTGCCCAACACTCCGCGGAAGACGCTCATTACCGGATTGCTGGCGGCGACTATGGGCCCGCTGGCACTGTGGATCACGACCCTTCGTGGCCACGAGGTGCACGCGACGCTATTCAACTACTTGTGGGCTTTCCTTCCGAACTATGTCGCGGCAGCAATTGCGGTAGTGCCGGCCAAGGTCATACGCGGTTTGGGACAGCAGGTCAACAAGGCTCGCGAGTTGGGGAGCTACCGGCTCGAGGAAGTGCTGGGGAAGGGGGGAATGGGGGAGGTCTATCGCGCCTCGCATCATACGCTCGCGCGGCCCGCCGCCATCAAGCTCATCCGGCAGGAGGTACTCGGTAGCACCAGCGCTGCGGGTGCCCGGCTCATTCTCGAACGCTTCCGGCGAGAGGCGCAGGCAACCGCCTCGCTGAAATCGCCTCATACGATCAGCCTTTACGACTTCGGCGTGTCGGAGGACGGCACCTTCTTCCTCGTGATGGAATTGCTGGACGGCCTGGACCTGGAGCGACTGGTGCAGACGTTCGGCCCCGTGCCTGTCGATCGGGCGGTACATCTCCTGGAGCAGGCCTGTGCGTCACTCGAAGAAGCCCATGTCAACGGGCTGGTTCACCGTGATATCAAGTCGGGAAACATCTTCACCTGCCGGCTTGGCCTCGAGCTTGATTTCGTCAAAGTGCTCGATTTCGGGTTGGTGAAGGCCGAGAGCTCGGATCCGGGCCAGTCGCTGCTGACGGCGCCCAATACGACGGCAGGGACCCCCGCGTACATCGCGCCGGAAACAGTACTCGGAACTCAGGTGGATCACCGGGCGGACATCTATGCTCTGGGGTGCGTCGCCTACTGGTTGGTGACCGGCAAGCTGGTCTTCGACGCGCCCTCCGCCGTGCCGATGATGCTGAAGCATGCCAACGAAACGCCGATCGCCCCATCCCGTCGGACCGAGATCGAGCTGCCTCCAGCATTCGACGAAGTAGTTCTCTCCTGTCTCGCGAAGCGTCCGCAGGACCGTCCGCAGTCGGCCAAAGAGCTGGCCCTGCGTCTCCGGGCTGCGGTACCGGGAGCAGCTTGGGATGAGGAGCGGGCGGCACGCTGGTGGGAAAGGCATCGGCCGCTCAATGCCTTCAGCGAGGAGTGTGTCGAGTGTGACATGCGCCTGATGCCGGCCCTCACTTCCGAACCGGATGCGGTCGAGCAGGCCAGTGGGGCGCGCTGACCTGCACCTCTCTCCGCTGGCGAGGCTCGCTGCCCTGCTGGCGTTGCTTGCGTGGACCAACGCGCTCCCAGCCCAGCAAGATCTGCGAGCCCTGAGTCGGGATCTCGCAAAGGTCGCCTCCCAGGTACAACCCGCCGTGGTGCAGGTTCGAGTGACCGCCTGGGGCCCTTTGGGCCAGAAGAGCGGCACGGCTTTTCTGGGCAACCAGCAACAGACTGGCTCTGGGGTCATCCTCAGCCCGGACGGCTACATCGTTACCAACGCGCATGTGGTCGAGGGCGGGCGCCGCTTCACGGTCGCGCTGACCACACCCGCCGCTCCCGACGCACCGGGGAGATCCCTCGTGGCCGGTCCCGCCCGCGAGCTTCAGGGGGAGCTGGTTGGAATCGATCGCGAGACGGACCTCGCCGTTCTCAGGATCCCAGCCACCGGACTTCCCGTCGCCCGCCTCGCTGATTCCGACTCGCTCGAGCCTGGCGAATTGGTCCTCGCATTGGGCAGCCCTCTCGGGCTCGCCAGCACCGTGACGATGGGTGTCGTGAGCGCGGTGGGCCGGCAGCTTCAGGAAGACGATCGGATGGTCTATATCCAGACTGACACCCCGATCAATCCGGGCAACAGTGGGGGACCGCTGGTGACGGCCGATGGAGCCGTGGCTGGCATCAACACCCTCATCCTCAGCCAGTCGGGCGGCAGCGAAGGGATCGGCTTCGCCGCTCCCAGCAACATCGTCCGCCACGTGGTTGACCAGCTGCGGCAATACGGCCGAGTCCGCCGGGGTGACATTGGGGTCTTCGCCCAGACGATAACGCCCGCCATGGCGACGGCCCTTCGTCTCCCCCAGAACTGGGGAGTGGTCGTCGGCGATGTGTATCCAGGCGGTCCTGCCGACAAGGCCGGCCTTCAGACTGGCGATGTCGTCCTATCGGTGAACGGAAAGGTGGTTGAGAACGGGCGACAATTTGATGTGACACTTTATCGCCAGCCTCTGGGGCAACCGGTGGCGCTCGATGTGCGGCGAGGTCTCCAGCACCAGACCATTCGGGTGCCGGTGATCGAGCGACAGGACAACGCAGCTCGTCTGGGCAGTCTGGTGACGCCCGAGAAAAACCTCGTGCCGAGGCTGGGTGTGCTGGGGCTCGACATGACCAAGGAACTGGCGGCTCAAATCCCGGGGCTGCGGCAACCAAGCGGAGTGGTCGTCGCGGCTCTCACCCCGGACGCCACCGCCGGGCAGGGCGGACTGCAGCCAGGCGACGTGATCTACGCCGTGAACGGAACTGCCGTGGCCACCGTCGCGGATCTGCGGCAAAGCCTTTCGGCGCTGAATTCGGGAGACACGGTGGTTCTCCAGGTCCTTCGGGACGGCAAACTTCGCTACGTCACGGTGAGCGTCGGGTGACTACGTCCACCGTGGATCAAGCCGCGCCGCTGGATCGAGCACTTCGGTTGTTCACCGATGTTCGAGCCGGGGAGGGAGTGACGGCCCTCCTTCTCGCGCTCAATGTGCTACTTCTGCTGTGTTCCTACTACATCATCAAGCCGGTTCGCGAGGCGCTGATCCTCTCGGGTGAAGGCGCCGAGGTCAAGAGTTACGCCGCCGCCGGACAGGCGCTGCTTCTCCTTGTCCTGGTGCCGGCCTACGGCGCCCTGGCGGACCGATTGCCCCGGCGGCGGTTGCTCAATGTGGTGACGGGCTTCTTCATCGTATGCCTCGTGGCCTTCTGGGCACTGGCCCGTGCCCGGGTGCCGGTCGGCGTTCCCTTCTTTCTGTGGGTCGGCATCTTCAACCTGATGATCGTGGCGCAGTTCTGGTCGTTCGCGAATGACCTGTACACCAAGGATCAGGGCGAGCGGCTTTTCCCGATTGTCGCTTTCGGGGCCTCACTCGGCGCGGTGGGCGGTAGTCTCCTCACCAACCGGCTCATACCTTTGGTCGGAGTCCCGCAGCTATTGCTGGTCGCTGCCGGGCTGCTGGCACTCGCCGCTATGCTGAGCAACCGTGTGGATGCACGGGAGCGGCACCACGCGGAGGCCGGGATTCCTGATCGGTTCACCACGGCAGCAGTACCCGCGGCGACTGGTGAGTACGAAGTCGTCACCAGGGGAGAGAAGCAGACGGTAACCCTCTCCCGTAGCGGGTTGCCGCCTCGACCCGGCACCTTCCGCCTGGTCATAGGTGACCGGTACCTCCTGCTCATCGCGCTTCTGATGCTGGTGCTGAATTGGGTGAACACGACCGGCGAATACCTGCTCGGGCGGACCGTCGCCAATGCCGCGGCCGGCGCAATCGCGGCGGGGACCGCCGGCGGCCTCTCTGAAGCCGAATACATCGGCGCCTTCTATTCCCAGTTTTTCTTCGTGGTCAATGCCCTCGGCCTGTTTCTCCAGCTTTTCGTGGTGTCCCGCCTGCTCAAATACTTCGGGGTGCCGGTCGCGGTCATGGTCCTCCCGCTCATTGCTGTGACGGGCTATGCGGTCCTCGCCTTCTATCCACTGCTGTCGGTGGTGCGCTGGGTGAAGACTGCGGAGAATGCCACCGACTACTCGGTGCAAAACACGGTGCGCAACGTGTTGTTTCTCCCGACCAGCCGGGAACAGAAATACAAAGCGAAGCAGGCCATCGATTCATTCTTCGTCCGGACCGGAGATGTGCTATCGGCTCTGCTGATCTTCGTAGGGACCCGGCAGCTAGGCTTCGGGGTCACTCAGTTCGCGGAGGTGAACCTGGTGCTGGCGCTTTGCTGGTTGGTGCTGGCCGTACTCGTTGGTCGTGCGTACCGGCAGAAGACGGCAGGGTTGGTATGAGGTTCCGCCGGGGAGTCGCCGCGGTAACGCTCGTCCTGACTGCTGCACTCCCGGTTGGGTCCATCCTCGCACAGCAGGATCCCAAGCCTCAGCCCGAGACGACCCTCCAGGCGGCCGGCAAACAATACGGGGCCGGTTGGTTCCATCGGTTCCTGATGGGCAGCGAGTATCGCGAGGTGTGGACCACTCCGATAACGGTTCCGGTGCTGGACATGGATACCTTTGCGGGAGGAGTGCGCGCCGTGTCCCGGACCGGAGGCCAGCAGAGCAAGTCTCTTCGTCTCCAGGCCACCGACGGGCGACAGTTCTTTTTCCGCTCGATCGACAAGGATCCCGCGGGAGCCCTCCCGGAGGAGCTGCGGCAGACCGTCGCGGCGAGCGTGGCGCGGGATCAGACCAGCTCGGCACTGCCGACGGCGCCCCTTGTGGTGGGCCGGCTCCTCAAGGCCGCCGGAATTCTTCACGCCGAACCGACGATTGTCGTCCTGCCCGATGTCGAGCGCATGGGGGAGTTCCGCTCCGACTTTGCCGGGCTCATGGGAACCCTCGAAGAACGGGTCGGTGGGTCGGGTCCCGCGGCGCACTGGGGCGGAGCGACCGAGATCGTCCTCACCGACACTCTTTATGCCAGGCTGGAACGATCCTCGGACGATCAGGTGGACGGACCCGCCTTCCTTACGGCCAGACTGTTCGATGTTCTGATCGGCGACTGGGACCGGCACCGCGATCAATGGCGCTGGGCCTACTTCGGAGACTCAGTTCCTCGACGGTGGGTCCCCATTCCCTTGGACCGGGACCAGGCGTTCGCCAAGTACGACGGGTTCCTGCTGTGGATCGCGCGGCAGAGCGCCCCTCAACTCACCGACTTCAAGGGCGCCTACTCCAATCCGGTGGGCGCCGCCTGGAACGGGCGCGACCTGGATCGTCGGTTGCTCATCGGCCTTTCCTGGTCGGACTGGGAGGCCGTCGCCAGCCGATTGACGGCAGCCCTCAGCGACAGCGTGATTCAGGACGCGGTGGCCGCACTCCCTCCGGAGCATTTGCAGCTCATCGGGAGCCGCCTGACCGAATGGATCATCCAACGCAGAAACGGCCTGCCCAAAGAAGCGAGGAAGTACTATCAAATGCTGGCGGGCGAAGTCGACGTCACTGCGACCGACAGTAGCGATGTGGCTATTGCGACCCGTGACGAGTCAGGCCTCGAGCTCACCATAGGTTCCCGCGAAACGCCCGGGACGCCCTGGTTTCGCCGAAAGTTCCTCGCAAGTGAGACCAAGGACATCCGGGTCATGCTGCGAAATGGCGATGACAGCGCGATGGTATCCGGGAGCGGTGGCGGCCCCACCCTGAGAATCCTCGCGGATGAGGGTGACGATGTGCTGGTCGATTCCGCGGCCAGCGGAAGCAATCGGTTTTACGACGATCCTGAGGCACCGGAACACACTCTGGGAAAAAGCGAAGAGATCGATCGCAAACCATATGTGCTGCCGCCCCGCCCGGCGGGTCAACTCCCTCCCCGGGACTGGGGGCATCGCTCGCAGGTTCATGTATGGGGTTCTTACGGCCCCGACCTGGGCTTCTTCTTCGGGGCCGGTCTCACCTATACCCGGTATGGCTTCCGCAAGCTTCCCTTTGCCAGTCGTCAGCGGATCAGAGCGGGATTCGCCACAGGTCCACTCTCCTATCGGGTAGACTACCGAGGCGAGTTCCATCGGGAAAACTCACGCGCCGGTTTTCTGCTGCTGGCCCGGGCGTCGGGGATAGACGTACTGAACTTCCACGGCTTCGGCAACGAAATCGATGATCCGGGGAGCGCCGAGTTCTACCGAGTGACTCAGGACGCGTACACGGTGTCGCCTCTCTTCCTGTTTCCCTTGACTCAACACGGGAATATCGCGTTCGGGCCGTATCTCAAATATGCGAGCACCGACAACCGTACCGATCGTTTCCTCGCGACGGTTAATCCATATGGCTCAGGGAATTTTGGTGAAGTCGGGGCCGGAATAGCGTTCCGATTCGACAGCCGGAACCGGCTGCACGCCGCCACTCATGGCTGGACCGTCGAGGTTACCGGACGGGTGTTCCCGGCATGGTGGGATGTCGAAGAGGACTTTGGCGATGTCGCGGCGGAGGCCACGACGTTCCTGAGTCCGAAATGGCCGCTACACCCCACTTTTGCCTTCAGGGCGGGTGGGAAGAAAATCTGGGGCCCGTATCCCTACTTCGAGGCGGCATTCATCGGAGACGCTGGGACCGTCCGCCTGGGGCGCGACAACCGCTATGCTGGGGACGCCTCAGCCTACGGCAACGCAGAGTTACGGTTGGGCCTGGGCCGCGCCACCATCATCCTGCCGACCGATTTCGGAGTGTTCGGCTTGGCTGACGTGGGCCGGGTTTTCCTCGAGGGCGAGAACTCCGATGTCTGGCATAGCTCCTTTGGCGGCGGGATCTGGCTGGCTCCCATTGCGCGCGATTACACAGTGAGTGCCGCCGTGGCTGCCGGGGACGAACGCACCGGTCTCTACATCCAGGCCGGCTTCGCCTTTTGAGCGCGCGCAAGACGGGCGATCAGCCCGGGTTCATCCGCGCCACCGTTCTGGCAAGCACGGTGGCGATTGCGTTCCAGCTCGCCGCCAAGGCCACGCGCGACGCACTCTTCATTACCAGCTTCGGGGTAACGCTGTTGCCTCGAATGGTGGTGACCGCCGCCGTTCTCTCCCTCCTGGTCACGCTGTGGACAGCGCGCCGCCTGGCCCAGCAGGGACCTGCCAGGCTGGTGCCCCGTCTCTTCGTGGGAAGTGCGATCCTGCTGGTTCTGGAGTGGCTGTTGACCTTCGGGTCGCTCCGTGCGGCGGCCTTCCTGGTCTATCTCCACGTCACAGCGCTAGGCGCTCTCCTGGTTTCCGCATTCTGGGCGCTGGTCAATGAATCATTTGACCCTCGCTCGGCCCGGCGGGCAGTCGGCCTGATTACCGCCGGCGCCTCGGCTGGCGGGATCCTGGGTGGAGTTCTGACCGAGCGGATGGGGACCGCGTTCTCCGCCAGCTCCATGCTACCGGTTCTCGCGCTACTGCACCTCAGTGCTGCGGTTCTGGTGCAGCCCCTCGCCCGTTCTTCCGCCAGCCGGCCGCTGTATGCCGAGGCGGGTGATACGACTTCGTCGGCCATCGAGGCGCTGCGTCACTCCTCGTACCTGCGCCTGCTCTTCTTCCTCGTTGCCCTGGCGGCGGCGGCGGAAGGCGTCCTGGACTACGTCTTCAAACTGCAAGCGTCCACGATGACCGACGGGCCTGGCTTGCTCCGGCTCTTCGGCGTGTTTTATACCGTGACCTCGCTGCTCACCATCCTGCTGCAGGTAACGGCGCTCCGCTGGATTTTCAACCAGCTGGGCGTGGCCCGGAGCACGATGCTGCTGCCGGGTGGAGTCGCGCTCGGGGCGCTCGGGGGCCTCGTCCTACCCGGCTTCCCGTCTGTTTCTGTCGCGCGTGGGGTCGAAATGGTGCTCCGCAACTCCATTTTCCGATCGGCGCAGGAGCTGCTCTACTCTCCCGTCTCCGCGTTGGAGCGACGGGCCGCCAAACCGGTAGTGGATGTCGGCGGAGCCCGATTGGGTGACATTGCCGGAGCGGGACTGGCCCAGCTCGCGATTCTCGCGGCGCCGGTAAGCCCAAGGCCGCTCCTGCTGGTCGCAACATTGGGCCTTGCTCTGGGCACGCTCGGGATCGCACGGCGGATGCAACGGGGGTATCTCGGAGCCCTCGAACGGAGCCTCCGGGCCAGGGAAGACCAATTGGGGCCGGAGGAGGTCGCGGCTGCGATGTTCCAGACTGTTGGCGCGATCGATCTGACCTCGTTGAGAGTAAATCCGGCGAGTATTCCCACACTGCCAGCAGCTGGTTCCTCTGTTCCGGAAGAGGATAAGGGGAGGCCACAGCCCTCGCCCGCTCAGGACGTTGCCGTGGTGCGGTCGAGACTTCGAGGCCCGCCGCTTGCCGGCGACCAGGTTGCCGGGGTGATCGATCTCCTGGCCTGGGATGCGGTGGCTTCCGATGCCGTCGCGGCGCTGCGAAGAGTCGCTTCCGACAACCTGGACCTCCTGACCCGGCGGCTGCTCGATCCCGATGAAGACTTCGCGGTGCGGCGCAGACTGGTCGCTGTACTGGCAGACTGTTTCACCGAACGGTCTTTCGAGGGGCTCCTGGGTGCGCTGGGAGACCGGCGCTTCGAAGTACGCTATCGCGCCGGCGGAGCGCTTGCCCGAATGATGGAACGGATGCCAGGAGCCCGGGTGAACGAGGACCAGGTCATGAACGCGATCCACCGAGAGGTCACGGTGGAGCGGGGGGTCTGGGAAGGCCGCCGACTGCTCGATGCCGACGACGAGCTGTGGTCGCCCACGGAGGCCGACATCGTCCGGGATCGCGCCAACCGAAGCCTCGAGCATGTCTTCACCCTGCTCTCCCTCGTGAGGCCGGCCGCGCCTCTTCGACTGGCGTACCGTGCGCTGCTCACCGACGACCCGTATCTGCGAGGAACCGCGCTGGAGTATCTGGAAAGCGTCCTCCCGGAAAGCATCCGGGTCCCACTCTGGCCCTTTCTCGAGCAGACCGATCGCCCCAGACGGCAGCCACGGCCTTCAGGTGAGGTAGTGCAGGAACTGCTCGCCTCCAAGGAATCCATCGTGCTGGCTCTCGCGGCGGTGCGCCGGCGCGCGACACCGGCGGAGTGAAATCCCAAGACTGGAGCCCGCAGTACAAAGAGCCTTCCCTGCAGAAGTACTTTCGAGTACGATCTGTTGTCGTTTATCCGCGTCGACAAAATGGGTCTCTCGTCTTGATCCTCCACACTTGGTGGAGGGAAGCGAAGCGTCGCCCCTGAACCGTGCAATTCTTCGACGTCGGTTCCTGAGGTTTGGACGCCCGCATGTCGATGAGCCACAACGGTCCACGCCGATCATCGCGGCTGCGGTGAGAGGACCGAGCAACTTTTCGTCAGCACACTGATCGATTCCTTGACGTGGGACCGGCAATCTGGTCGGTCCCGGCACCAGCCTTGCTTTAAAACCGCCTGCGGTGAGGTTTGTCTGTCAGGGGCTGATCCCGGATCTTGTTATCTGACAACGAGTTATACTCTGCGGAGACGCCTTGTCTAACGTCGACGGGAAGGTTGGTGTGCTTAGCAATCTGAGTCGGAAAGCCTCAAGGCTTCCGGTCGGCACGCTTACCGGTCTGGCCGCCGTCTACATGCTGTTCTACCTGGTCTTCGAACGGGCGGGGTGGGGATCTACCGAGCTGCGGGACCTGTTGGGCAACGTCGCGTTCATGCCGCTCAACCTGACGGTCGTGATTCTGAACGCGGTGGCCTCCCGCAATCAGGCTCTCGACCCGGCGGTGCGACAGGCGCTCAGACTGCTGGCGCTGGGAGCGCTGACAGTCCTCATCGGCAACAGCATCTCGGTCTACTATCTCACCGCGCTCGGCGAGAACCCGCCGGTCAGCTGGGCAGACGCGTTCTATCTCTCCGATTCGTTCCTGATGCTGGCCGCGCTGCTCTCGTTCCCGCTCGCGCGGCGTATTCGGGTGGAGCGCTGGAAGTTTGTGCTGGACGCCGCCATGGTGCTGGTCGGTGGAGCGGTCGTCATCTGGTACTACACGATCCGGCCTACCACCGCGGCGGGTGCAACGGCTGGAAACGGAATCGTCCTCACCGTCCTCGCATTCGCCTACCCGCTGGCCAATCTGCTGCTGCTGCTCGGCATCGCGACGGTGATGCTGCGCGGCCCGCTCGACGGGAATCGCCTCGCCTTCCACCTCCTGGTCATCGGCATCACCGTCGGAATCGTGGCGGATCTGACCTTCGACCTGGTGCTGCTCCAGACCGGCGAACGGAGCGCGGCCTGGACCGACGCGGTCTACCTGCTGCTCTACCTGATGCTCATCTCGAGCGGCGAACTCTATTGGCGAAGTCCGGTTCCGCGCAGTTCGACCATGGCGGCGCATCGCCCGCGGGTTCAGCCGATCACTCCGCTGCCCTACCTCGCGGTCGCGTCCACCTACGGCCTGCTGCTCACCGCTGCGCTCGAGCCGTGGACCGATCCGATCAGCGGCATCGCCGTCGGTGCCGTGCTGATGACGGTCCTGGTGGTGGGGCGCCAGCTGATGGCGGTGCGGCAGAACGTACGCCTCCTTGCGGAGAACGCCGCGCGGCAGAACGAAGCCCGCTTCCGTTCCCTGGTGCAGCACTCGTCCGACGTGATCATGGTCATCAAGCCGGACCTCACCATCCGGTTCGTCAGCCCCTCCGTGACCCGGGTGCTTCGGTACGATGCGGGGCCGCTCCTGGGCCGCACCGTCATCGACCTTCTGCACGCTGATGACCAGGAACGGGCGCGCACCTTCCTGAGCGATGCGGTTAGCAATCCGGGCGTCACCCAGCCGGTCGAATGGCGGTTCCGGCAGCTCGACGGCTCGTTGTTGAATGCGGAGACCATCGCGACCAACCTGCTCGAGGATCCGACCGTTCGCGGGGTCGTGCTCAATACCCGGGATGTGAGCGAACGCAAGCGGCTCGAGAAGGAGCTGATGCACCAGGCGTTCCACGACCCGCTGACCGGCCTGGCCAACCGCGCGCTCTTCCGCGACCGGGTGAGTCACGCGCTGCAGCTGCGCATGCGGCAGCGCAATGCGATCAGCGTGCTGTTCCTGGACCTGGATGACTTCAAGAAAGTCAACGATAGCCTCGGGCACGCGGAGGGTGACCGCCTGCTCGTCGCCGCCTCCGAGCGGCTTCAAGCGTGCGTTCGGGCAGCCGACACGGTAGCCCGGCTGGGCGGCGACGAATTCGCCATCCTGCTGGAGGACGGCGGCGCACCCGAAGGCCCCGGGTTCCTCGTCGGCCGGCTGGTGGAGGCGATGGCCCGTCCTTTCAGTCTGAGCGGCAACGAAGTGAGCGTGAGCGCCAGCATCGGCATCGCCTCGGCCAGCGACGACGAAACCGCGGACGACCTGCTCCGCAATGCCGACATGGCGATGTATACCGCGAAGCGGAAGGGCAAGGGCCGCTGCGAGACCTACCAGTCGCAGATGTATCACGACCTCAAGCAGCGGCTTGAGATGGAAGCCGCGCTGCGCAGCGCGATCGAGCGGGAAGAGCTGACCCTGGTCTACCAGCCGATCTTCAACCTCAAGAGCGGAAAGATTCATGGCGTGGAGGCCCTGCTGCGCTGGGAACATCCCCAGTTCGGGCACCTCTTGCCCCAGCATTTCGTGCCGCTCGCCGAGGAAACCGGACTCATCGTACGGCTGGGGCGCTGGGTCCTGCGCGAGGCCTGCCGTCAGGTCGAGCTGTGGCGCGCGATGTATCCCGAGCTGTCACTGACCATGGCGGTGAACGTTTCTGGCCGTCAGCTTCACGAGCTTGATATCGTGAGCGAGACCCGCCAGGCGCTGGCCGATACCCGGGTGGAGCCCGATGCCGTCGTACTGGAAATCACCGAGAGCGTGTTGATGCAGCAGACCGGCCAGGTGCTGGCCCGGCTGCGGGAGCTCAAGGGACTTGGGGTGCAACTCGCCATCGACGACTTCGGGACTGGCTATTCGTCGCTGGGCTATCTGCAGCGCTTCCCCATCGACATGATCAAGATCGCCCGGCCGTTCGTCGAGGACGTCGGGGCTGGCGTGGACAAGTCGGCGCTCGCGCGGGCCATCATCGGGCTGGGGGAGACGCTCAATTTGAAGACCGTGGCGGAGGGGGTCGAAAGCGTCGAGCAATGCGAAGCGCTCATCGAGCTAGGATGCGAGATGGGGCAAGGCTACTTCTTTGCGCCGCCGCTGCCGCCCGCCGGCATCGACCGGCTGCTCGCCGAGCCGGCGCCGCGGATTTCCGGTCCTCAACGCTGGCACTCCGCTTCAAAAAAGGCCCGCGTCGCGGGCTGACAATCGGGTCGATTTCGTGCCCCAGCGTCCTTTCCGCCAAGGCTCGGGAAGGCGGCTAGCGGCGCTGTCCGGCCATCGGTATCCTTCATGCCCTCTCTTCTGAGAATCGGCGTGCCGCATTCCTGCAATTCCTTCAATGGCTGACCTTCGCTCCAGACTCCAACCATCGCTTGCCGACCGATACGGCATAGAGCGCGAGGTGGGACGGGGCGGCATGGCCACCGTGTTTCTGGCGCAGGATCTCAAGCACGATCGCCAGGTCGCCCTGAAGGTTCTGCACCCCGAGCTTGCGGCGAGCCTCGGTCCCGAACGCTTCCTCCGCGAGATCAAGGTCGCCGCGAGGCTTAACCATCCTCATATCGTCCCGCTCCACGATTCGGGGCAGGCCGGGGACCTGCTCTACTACGTCATGCCGTACGTCGATGGGGAATCGCTGCGCCAGCGGCTGATCCGGGACAAGCGATTGGCGCTGGACGACGCTCTGGATATCGCGCGGGATGTCGCCGCCGCGCTCGACTACGCCCACCGCCAGGGCGTCGTGCACCGGGACATCAAGCCCGAAAACGTCATGTTGCACGAGGGTGAGGCGCTGGTCACCGACTTCGGTATCGCAAAAGCAGTGACAGCTGCGGCCAACGACAATCTCACCCAGACCGGCAGTGCGGTCGGCACGCCGGCGTACATGAGCCCGGAGCAGGCTGCGGGTGAGGCGGAACTCGATGGCCGGAGCGACGTCTACAGTCTCGGCTGCATGGTCTACGAGATGCTGTCCGGCTCGGCGCCGTTCACCGGTTCTACTGCTCAGGCCATCATCACCAAGCGCTTCACCGAGGCCCCCCCTTCGATCCGCGCCGCTCGTTCCAACATCCCCGAAGTGGTGGACACGGCGGTGTCGAGGTCCCTCGCCAGGGTGCCGGCCGAGCGATACGCGACCGCCGCCCAGTTCGGGCAGGCCCTCGCGATTCACGGATCCACTCCTCCCGGTCACCAGCCGACGACGGTAGTGCCCCAACCCGCCGCTGCCGCCAAGTCGATCGCCGTTCTCCCCTTCGCGGACATGAGCTCGGGACGGGACCAGGAATACTTCTGCGAGGGGATGGCCGAGGAGATCATCAACGCCCTGACCAAGATTCAGGCGCTGCAGGTCGCCTCGCGCTCCTCCGCCTTCGCGTTCAAGGGCCAGAACCAGGATATCCGCAAGGTCGGCGAGCAACTCGGTGTGAGCACCGTACTCGAGGGCAGCGTGCGGAAGGCCGGCACCAAGCTCCGGATCACCGCGCAGCTCATCAACGTGGCGGACGGCTACCACCTCTGGTCGGACCGCTTCGATCGCGAAATGGAGGACGTGTTCGCGATCCAGGACGAGATTGCTCAAAGCATCGTCCGGGCGCTGCGGGTGATGCTGAGCGAGGACGAAAAGCGGGCCATCGGACAGGTCCCCGCTCCCGACCTTCAGGCCTACGAGTATTACCTGCGGGGACGGCAGGTTTTTCACCAGTTCCGCCGGACCAGCATTCAGTTCGCCCGCCGGATGTTCGAGCGTGCCAAGGAAATCGATCCGAACTACGCCACGGCCTACGCCGGAGCCGCCGACTGCTGCTCGGTGCTCTACATGTATTGGGACGGCAGCCACGCCAACCTCGAGAATGCCGACGCGTACAGCAAGAAGGCCCTCGAGCTGGGGCCGGAGCTGGCGGAGGCCCACGTGGCCCGCGGCCTGGCGGTGTCGCTGAGCGAGCGTTATCCGGAGGCGGAGCGAGAATTCGCGACGGCGATACGCCTCAATCCGAAGCTGTTTGAGGCCCACTATTTCTTCGCGCGGGCGCTGTTTCAGCAGGGGAAGTACGCCGACGCGGTGCGGGAGTACCAGGAGGCATCGCGGGCGCGGCCCGAGGACTACCAATCGAGGCTATTGTGTGTGACGGTACTCCGGAGCCTCGGCCGCATGGCGGACGCCGAGGCCACCATGCGAAGCGGGGTCGAGGTCGCGGAGAAACATCTGGAACTCAATCCAGAGGACGTCCGGGCCTATTGTCTCGGTGCCGGAGGCCTCATGCAGCTCGGCGAGCGGGACCGGGCACTCGAATGGGCCCGCCGGGGGCTGGAACTGGCTCCGGAAGATTCGTCGGTGCTCTATAACGTCGCCTGCGTGTACTCCCTCGGTGGACTGACAGACCAGGCCCTCGAGTGTCTCGATCAGGCGGTGCAGAACGGCTTCGGCCATCGCGCCTGGCTGGAGAACGATTCGGACCTGGACTCACTGCGCGCGGATCCCCGATTCACAGCACTGCTCGCCAAGCTCTGACCGCATGACCCCTATCGCTGACCGATTGCGGAGCGCCCTTGCAGACCGCTATGCGGTCGATCGGGAGGTTGGCCGAGGCGGTATGGCCACGGTCTACCTTGCGCATGACGTCAAGCATGATCGCCAGGTGGCCTTGAAGGTGCTGCACCCCGAGCTTGCGGCGAGCCTGGGTCCTGAGCGTTTCCTGCGTGAAATCAAGGTCGCGGCGAGGCTTAACCATCCTCACATCGTTCCGCTTCACGATTCGGGGCAGGCTGGAGACCTGCTGTATTACGTGATGCCGTATGTGGATGGTGAATCGTTACGGCAGCGGCTGATCCGGGAAAAGCGGCTGACGCTCGACGAGGCGCTGGAAATCGCGCGCGACGTCGCCGCGGCACTCGACTACGCTCACCGACAGGGCGTCGTTCACCGGGACATCAAGCCCGAGAATGTCATGATGCACGAGGGCGAAGCATTGGTGACCGACTTCGGCATCGCGAAGGCCGTGACGGCCGCGGCCAACGAAAATCTGACCCAGACCGGAAGCGCGGTGGGAACCCCGGCGTACATGAGCCCGGAACAAGCCGCGGGCGAAGCTGAGCTCGATGGCCGGAGCGATGTCTACAGCCTCGGTTGCATGCTATACGAGATGCTGTCCGGCTCGGCGCCCTTCACCGGTTCTACCGCTCAGGCCATCATCACCAAACGCTTCACCGAGACGCCTCCTTCGATCCGCGCCGCCCGTTCGAACGTCCCCGAAGCGGTGGACACCGCGGTGTCGAGGTCTCTCGCAAGGGTGCCCGCCGAGCGATACGCGACCGCTGCCCAGTTCGGGCAGGCCCTCGCGATTCACGGATCGACTCCCCCCGGTCACCAGCCGACCACCGTGGTTCCACAAACCGCCGCCGCCAAGTCGATCGCCGTGCTCCCCTTCGCCGACATGAGTTCGGGACGGGACCAGGAATACTTCTGCGAGGGGATGGCGGACGAGATCATCAACGCACTGAGCAAGATCCAGGCGCTCCAGGTCGCCTCGCGCACCTCGGCCTTTGCCTTCAAAGGCAAGAACGAGGATATCGGGGAGATCGGCCGGAAGCTGAAAGTGGCCACGGTGCTGGAGGGGAGCGTGCGGAAGGCGGGGAACAAGCTCCGGGTCACGGCTCAGCTGGTCAACGTCTCAGACGGCTATCATCTCTGGTCCGAACGGTACGACCGCGAGATGGAAGACGTCTTCGCGATTCAGGACGAAATTGCCCAGAGCATCGTGAAGGCATTGCGCGTGGTCTTGAGCGAAGATGAAAAGCGCGCGATCGAAATCGCTCCCATCGCGAACATCGAGGCTTACGAGTATTACCTCCGGGGCCGCCAGTTCTTCCACCAATTTCGGCGCACGGGGATTCAGTTTGCCCGCCGCATGTTCGAACGGGCGATGGAGATCGACCCGAAGTTCGTGCTTGCCTATGCCGGCGCCGCCGACTGCTGCTCGTTCCTCTACATGTACTGGGATGCCAGCAAGGCCAACCTGGAAGGAGCCGATAGTTACAGCCGCAAGGCGCTGGAATTGAATCCCGACCAGGCCGAGGCCCATGCGTCGCGTGGCTTGGCGGTGTCGCTCAGCAAGCGCTACGACGAGGCGGAACAGGAGTTCGCTACCGCCATTCGGCTGAATCCCAAGCTGTATGAGGCGCACTACTTCTTCGGCCGCGCCACCCAGCAGCAAGGCAAGTACGAGGAGGCGATCCGCCACTTCGAGGAAGCCAGCCGGGTCCGTCCGGAGGACTACCAGTCGGCCATGCTTGCGTCTCTGCCGTACGAGGCGATGGGTCGCCACGCGGAAGGGCACGCTTCTCTCCGACGCGGATTACTGCTGGCCGAGAAGCACCTCGAGCTCAACCCGGATGACGTTCGCGCGCTCTACCTCGCGGGCATCGCCCTCATCCAGCTGGGCGAGCGGGAGCGTGCCCTGGAACTCACCTCCCGGGCGCGAGGCATCGATTCCGAGGATTCAGGCGTGCTCTACAACGTCGCGTGCGTATACGCCCTCTCGAACCAGCCGGAAGAGGCGTTCGCGTGCCTCGACAAGGCGATCACCAACGGCTTCGGCCACCGCGAGTGGCTGGAGAACGATTCCGACCTCGTCTCCCTTCGCGCGGATCCCCGCTTCGACGCGCTCCTGAAGCGACTGTAGGCACCTTCAGGGGTCGCGAGAATCCCGGTACCGGATGTTATGACTGAGGCTGCTCAGAATCCCCGACCGGTAACGGTTCGCTGTCCCTTCTGCTCCACGCTCAACCGGGTTGATCTCAATCGGCTGTCCAGCGGCCCCAAGTGCGCCAACTGCGGCCGCCCGCTCAGACTGGACCGTCCTCTAACCGCCACCGAGCAGGACTTCGATCAGACGATCAAGACCGCATCGGTTCCCGTTCTGGTGGATTTCCACGCCGATTGGTGTGGTCCCTGCAAGGTCTCCGCTCCTCACGTTGACGCCATTGCGGGCGAGCACGCGGGCGACTTGCTGGTCCTCAAGGTCGACACCGACCAGAATCCCCGTATTGCCGAACGCTTCAACATCCGGGGGATTCCGGCATTTCTGGTCTTCCGGAACGGGCAGGAGACAAGACGTCACGTCGGAATCGCCGACACCAAGGTGCTGACCGCGCTGGTCGGGCAATGAGCGGAATCCAGGAGCATCACCTGCCGGTACAGCGCACCGCGCGTTTCTACAGCCTCGGCCCCTGGCGGTCGGTCTCCCAACTGTGGATCGTGCTGCACGGGCACTCGCAGCTCGCTCGTGCCCTCCTGTATGACGTCGCCCCACTGGACAATGGCCGCCGCCTGATCGTGGCGCCCGAAGCGCTCTCACGTTTCTATCTCGACACCAACTCGCAGGGACGGCACAGTCACAAGGTCGGTGCCACCTGGATGACGCGGGAGGATCGCGACGCCGAGATCTCCGACTATGTCGGGTATCTGGACGATCTGGTCGGGCACGTGGAAGAGCGGCTCGGTGCGCTTCCCGCGGATGTCCGGGTACTCGGCTTCTCTCAAGGAGGGGCGACCGCGGCACGCTGGGTTGAACGGGGCAAACGGGTGGCTCCGGATCTGATCCTGTGGGGAAGCATGTTGCCTGAGGACGTTCTCGCTGGTCTGGGGGACTCTCGCTGGCACGACCGAAGTGTGACCCTGGTGCGGGGCCAGGACGACGTGCTGGTGCCTCCTGATCTGCACGCCGCCCAGATGAAGGATCTCGAGCGGCACGGCATCCGCTGCAGGCAACGCTCCTTCGCCGGTGGACACCGGCTCGACGCCCCAACCCTCCTCGCCCTGGCCGACGAACCGCGATTCTGAAGCATTCTTGCTCGGCAATTCCCTCCCCATTATATTCGACGTCGAACTATCCGATATGGATCAATATGCCAGCGACACCGTCGCCCGGAACGGCCCGGGCGCTGGATACCTTCATCAAGCTGCGTCGGGCCGTGAACGCGATCGGCGCTCGGCTCAATCCGGCGCTGCTCAAGGAGCACCGCCTCACGGAGACTCAGTTCGGGGTGCTGGAGGCCCTGTATCACAAGGGGTCGATGGCTCAGGCCCGTCTCTGTGAGAAACTCCTCGTGAGCGGCAGCAATCTCACGACGGTCGTGGACAACCTCGAGCGGCGCGGCTGGGTGCGTCGGCTGGCCGATCCGGATGACCGCAGGGCCCACCGGGTGGAGCTGACCCCCACGGGACGGCAGATCATCTCCCGTGCGTTCCCCGGTCATGCCAATCGCATCACCGAGGTGCTCCGGCATCTCACCCGGGAAGAGCAAGTCGAGCTGGGTCGGCTATGCCGCAAGCTGGGACTCGCGGTCGCCGGCACTGTCTGAGAGGACGGCAATCATGGATTCAGGAGGACAAATGGCTCCCACTACACTAGGCATTCACCACATCACCGCGATCGCGGGAGATCCCCAGCGCAATCTCGATTTCTACTCGGGGTTCCTCGGGCTCCGGCTGGTGAAGCGGACGGTGAATTTCGACGATCCCGGCACCTACCACTTCTACTTCGGCGACGAGATCGGCCGGCCCGGGAGTCTGTTGACCTTCTTCCCCTGGGCGGGGGCTTTCCGCGGCAGGATGGGCAGCGGAGAAGTGGGCGTCGTCTCCTTTACGGTCCCGGCCGGAGCGCTCGACTTCTGGCGGGACCGTCTGGCGCAGCACAAGCTTCGGGCGCTCGAAGTACCCGCCCGTTTCGGAGAGCAGACCATCGGGTTTGTAGATCCGGACGGACTTCGGCTTGAGCTCATCGCGTCCAACCGCGCCCCTTCCACCGGGGTCTGGTCCGATTCGATCGTGCCGGCACAATACGCGATTCGCGGCAGTCACTCTGCCACCCTCACGCTCACGAGCATCGAGCAGACGGCTGCGCTGCTCACCGAGGCGCTGGGATTCCGGCCCGTTGGGGCGGAAGACAACCGTCACAGGTTCGAAGCCGGGGCAGGGGGGCCAGGAGCGGTCGTTGACCTCCGGGTCGAACCGGATGCGCCCCGCGCGCTGAACGGGGTCGGTTCGGTGCATCACATCGCATGGCGCGCTTCTGGTGAGAGCGAGCAATCCGGCTTGCGGGATATCCTTCTGCAACGAGGTATTCCTACGACTCCAGTGGTTGACCGGCAGTATTTTCGCTCGGTCTACTTCCGCGAGCCGGGAGGAGTCCTGTTCGAAGTGGCCACGGATGGTCCCGGGTTCCTGATCGACGAGCCGGTCGAGTCCCTGGGTGAAGCCCTCAAACTGCCGGCCCAGTACGAGCGCAACCGGCAGAATCTCGAGGCCATCCTGACACCACTCGTCATGCCCCAGCACGGGGTCTCGGCGGCATCATGATCGAGAGCTTCGTTCACCGATTCGTGCCCGGTGCTCCGGGAGATCCGCGCACTCTGCTCCTGCTCCATGGAACAGGTGGCAATGAGGACTCGATGCTCCCGTTGGCCGCGGCACTCGCTCCGGGCGCCGCGGTGCTCAGCCCCCGCGGGCGGGTGCTGGAGCGGGGCATGCCGCGCTTCTTTCGTCGCCTGGCGGAAGGAGTGTTCGATATACCGGACCTGATTGCGAGGACCGGGGAACTGGCCACCTTCGTTGAGGAAGCTGTGGCTCGCTACCGCCTCGACTCCGACGCCGTCACCGCGGTCGGGTTCTCCAACGGAGCGAATATCGCGGCGAGCCTGCTGCTTCTCCGTCCCGGTCTGCTCAAAGGAGCCGTGTTGTTCCGGGCGATGGTTCCTCTCGAGCCGGAGCAACGACCGGAGCTCAGTGGAACCCGGGTCCTCCTCTCCGAAGGTAGATTCGATCCCCTGGTTCCCCTGTCCAACGCCGAGCGCCTTGCCGAGTTGTTCGGCAGTGGCGGGGCAAACGTCACGCTCAACTGGTGGGACGCGGGACACGAGTTCGCTCGTGGCGAGGTTGAGCGGGCCGCGGAATGGCTGGAGGGTGCCGAGCGGGTCGCTGGCTGAACAAGGGAGGCTGATGGACACTCACATCCTGGTTACGGGAGCTACCGGCAACGCGGGTCTCCCGGCAGTACGGGAACTGGTGAGCCGTGGACTGAAGGTTCGCGCCTTGACCAGAGATCCGAGTCGGGCCGCAAAGTTGCGGCTCTCCGGCGTCGAAGTCATCGGTGGAGATCTGGGTCGGCCGGTGTCCGTCAACAACGCCCTTCGTGATATCACCCACGTACTCCTGATCAGCCCGGTGGACAATCGGATGGTCGAGATGCAGGAGGCGGTGGTGGATGCGGCCCGACGAGCTGGCGTGAAGCATGTCGTGAAGCTCTCGGTGCTTGGTGCCGCGGCCGATGCGCCGGTCACCATGTTCCGGTGGCACCGGGAAATCGAAGAACAGCTCGAGCGCTCGGGTCTGGCCTGGACCCATCTGCGGTGCGCCTTCTTCATGCAAAACACTCTCGCTTTTGGTCCAACCATTCGTAGTCAAGGCGCATTCTTCGCCTGCATGAAGCGAGGCCGCGCAGCGATGGTGGATGTGCGGGATGTGGCGCGAGCCGCCGTGGCAGTTCTCGGCGGAAAGGGCCACGAGGGGAAGGCATACGAACTGACGGGCCCCGAAGCATTGTCGTTGCACGACGTGGCCGACCGGATCGGGGCCGTGTTGCGTCAGCCGGTGTTGTACGTGGATCAGCCGCCGGCCAAAGTAATCAGCGGCCTGCTCGGCAATGAGGTGCCCGAATGGCTGGCCAAGGATCTCGTCGCTCTATACGAGTATCTGGCCCAGGGGAAAATGGCCCAGGTCAGCCGGGACATTGCCACGCTAACCGGGAGCCCAGCGGCCAATTTCGATCGTTTTGCCGAGGACTACGTCGGTCAGTTTCGCGGCATGTAGCGTCCCCACCGCCTCCATTTTGCCCGCCAGAAACGGATGGCCCTCCCGGGGCCAAGTCGCCATTTTGCAACCCGGGAGAATGATGATGACCACCCTGCTCGATACTGAAAAAGCCTGGCGCGCCGTGCAGACCCGGGACCGTCGTGCCGACGGAGCTTTCGTTTACGCCGTGCGGTCCACCGGTATCTACTGCCGGCCGTCGTGTCCCTCCCGCCGGCCCGCTCGCCGGAATGTCAGGTTCTACCGGGATCCTGCCGGGGCGGAGTTGGAGGGATTCCGGCCTTGCCGTAGATGCGGCGAGGCGGTGGCTCCTCAGCGGAGGCGTGATCTCGAGCTGGTCCGCCGAGTCTGCGAGGTCCTGGGCGACAACGGTGCCGAGGCGATGCCGCTGAATCGTCTCGCGGCCGCCTGCCGAACCAGCCCGTTCGCGCTTCGACGGACCTTCAAGCGAGTGACGGGTGTCTCGCCTCGGGCCTATGCCGAGGCGCTGAGATTCGGAAGGTTGAAACGGGCATTGCGAAAGGAACGGACTGTGAGTGCAGCGACTTTTGTAGCCGGATTTGGGTCCAGCAGCCGGCTTTATGAGCGGGCAGCCGACCGTCTGGGTATGACGCCGGCGGCGTACCGCCTCGGGGCAACTGGCACCGAGATCCGGTACAGCCTCATCTCGACAACCTTGGGTACGGCCCTGGTCGGGGTAACCCAGAGCGGGGTTTGCGCAGTCAAGCTTGGCTCCCTGGGAGCCGAATTGGAGCGGGACCTTCGCGCCGAATTTCCCGGGGCAATCTTGAATCGGGACGATGCCGAGCTCGAGACTATCTCTCGCCGAGTGGCCAAGGTCATCGACGGGGCCGGAGCGGATCCCGAGTTACCGCTGGATATTCAAGGAACCGCCTTTCAAGCCCGGGTTTGGCGTGCTTTGACCCGGATTCCGCAGGGAGAAACCCGGACCTACACCCAGGTTGCGCAGAGTATCGGGCGCCCGAGTGCTGTTCGGGCGGTCGCCAGCGCGTGCGCGGCGAATCATCTCGCGGTGCTCATCCCTTGCCATCGCGTGGTTCGGAGCGACGGCGGAATGGGCGGATATCGCTGGGGAGAAGACCGGAAGCGCGCGTTACTCGAGCGGGAGCGGCACGCGTAAGTTCGACAAGTGAAGTCGTTCTCTAATCCTCCCGGCGGCGAAATCTTTCGATTTCCCGCCGGTCGCGCTTGGTAGGCCGCTCACCGCTTCCGCGCAGCGCCGAGTTCATGCTCTTGATCTGGGCCGCCAGCTGTTGCCGGGCCGCGAGGCTTTGTGGGGTCTCCTCGTAGAGCTGCGTGGCAACGCTGGCTGGCCCGCGGTGCTCGGAGAGTCCGCGGACCACGACAATGTGTTGATAAGGGCCCTGCCGAATCCGCAGCTCATCGCTCAGGTGGAGCGGTTTGGCCCGCTTCGCGCGCTCCCCATTGACCTGAATCTTCCCGCCATCGATCGCCTCAGCCGCGAGGCCGCGGGTCTTGAAAAACCGCGCGGCCCAAAGCCACTTGTCGAGCCGTACGTGTTCAGGTGAGTGGTCATGCATCGTTGTCGCTCGGCGAAAATGCTTGCAGCAATGTATACTCCGCCGCAGCCACGGAAGGCATCCAGCAATCTCCAGCCTCTCAGACTCATGCAACAGATCAAGGGAGCTGTCCTGAAGGCTCGCCTCGGCTTCATCGAGCAGCACTTCGGCTCGCCCGGACTGGAACGCGTCCTGGCTCATCTGGCGGCGCCGGATCGGAAGGAGTTGGAGCGGATTCTGATCGTGGGGTGGTATCCCTTTGAACTCGGAAAGCGCCTCGACGACGCGATAGTGACCGTCTTTGGAGGCGGCGACGAGTCGTACTTCTCCCGGCTCGGTGAAGCCTCCGCCGACCAGAATCTGGGAACCCTGCACCACGCATTCCTGGTCGAGGGCAACCCTCATGCGTTCCTCGCCAAGGCGCCCACGATCTACCGGATGTATTACGAGACCGGACGGCGGGAGTACAAACAGACCGGCGAGCGGGAGGGAGTTCTGACTACGTATGACGCGGAGACGTTCAGCGGTCCCGATTGTCTGACCGTAATAGGCTGGTATCGCCGCGCCCTGGAGATGTGTGGAGCGCGTGACGTGACGATGGTCGAGGAAGAGTGCCGGGCGCGCGGTGGGGCAGTGTGCCGGTACCGGGTGAAGTGGGGGTGAGCAATCCGTCTCAATTGTAAATTTTCAATTTTCAATTTTCAATTTCCCTAAACCCTCTTCTCCACCGCCCCGTACCCCATCGCCCCATTCAGCCACCGCACAAACGGCAGCAACCTGCGATAGTCTCCTTCCAGCGTCTTCGGTAATTGCCGGCTCAGCACCTGGGTTCGTGGGATGCTGCGCCCCATCGTGAACGACTGAAAGCGGAGCCAGCGAGACGCGGGGTGATCCGGCTCGAACCCGCGGGGCGGACGCTTGAGGACCGCCTCCTCATCCAGAGTGCCGAATCTCCTCTTCATCGCGGGGGCGAGAATCGTCCGCTCGAAGCCGCGCTGATCGTCGGCGATCGCGTCCCGCAGCTTCTGCAATACGGGACGGGGCGGCATCCAGATCCCCGCACCGAGAAAGCTCCCCTCCGGGGCCAGGTGCAGGTAGAACCCAGCACCACCATGGGCCTCGGAGCCGACGCCTTTTCCTGCGTCCCGGTGAAAAAACCAGCACGCCGCGTGCGTCTTGTAGGGCGACTTGTCTTTGGAAAACCGGACGTCACGATAAATCCGGAACATCGAGAGCCGTGGGTCACCCACAAACTCAGGTGCAAACCGGGCGAACCGAACGTCCATCTCCTCGATCAGTGCCTGCAACGGTGCTTTTACGTGAAGCTCGTAAGTCGGCCGGTTGGCCAGGAACCATTCCCGGTTGTTGTTCCGCTTGAGGCGACCGAAGAAACCCATCAGCGAGGGACCGAATCCGCGGAATTCTGATTGAGTGGGGAGGTTGTCGCGACCCATGATCAACTGGTCCTTTTCGACGCGAGAGAGCCGCTTCAGGGACCATTCCCTGCGCAGGGCGGCACTGCGGTCCGCCACGACCTCCTGGTACACCACGTCGAGCGGCGCCCGTCCGCGAGTGTACGCCGCACCGCGACCGTTCCGGTGCAGCTCGAGCCTTCTCCCCAGATCGTTGGTGGCGCCAGTGTAGAGGGAGCCATCCCGACAGCGGAGCATGTAGACGATCCAGGGCATGCCATAAAGGTGGTGGGTGGTGGGCTGTCGGTGGTAGGTGGTCGGTCCTCTCGGATCGTTGTGCACGGGCGAGAATCCCCACCACCTACAACCCACCACCCATCACCGACTAGACTTCCGGCATGGCGCATTCGCCAGCCACGGCCCCCGCACTTCCAAGTCAGCGTACCCTCCTCTCGTGGATCTTCGCGGGGAGGTTGATGCTGGCCGTCGGCAACCTCGCCGGTGCGGCACTCATTTGGACCTCCGATCCTTCCCGGGCCTTCATCATCAGTACCACGGTCAGTCTGGGCCTGGTGGTGACGGCGTACGGGTACTGGGCAGTTTGGGTACGGCGACGCCATCCGGGAAACATCTTTCTCTTCTGCCAGGCCCTGGTTGACGTTGCGCTGGTGACGCTCCTGGTCCATCTGACGGGCGGCCCCAATAGCGCCTTCCCGGCGCTCTACATCCTGGTCACTTCCAGCTACGCGTTGCTGTTCTCCTTCGGGCGCGGATTCCTGGTCGCGCTCACGGCGGCGTTGTTCTACTTTGCCGACGTATACTGGGGACATCCGGTGCGCCCGGGGCTGGGCTTCTGGGGCCAGATAGTCATCATTCTGGGGTCCTACGCCGTTGTAGCCCTCTTGGCCACCCGACTTCGCCAGGCCGGGGCGGAGCGGGAGTCGCTGCAGACCGAGCTGCGCCGGGCGCGGCTCCAGGCCGACGACATCCTGCAGAACATCCGTTCCGGTGTGCTCACCATCGATGGCTCGGGCCGGCTGGCCTTCCTGAACCCGATGGGCGAGCGCCTGCTCCAGCTGGATGCGGCACGAATGACCGGGCACCCGATCCTCGACACGCTGAAGCATCGCTCGCCGGAGATGTGGGCCGCCATGGTTTCTGCGATTCGTCACGGACGGAAGGTCAGCCGCAGCGAGGGGACGGTGCAGCATGACGATGGGCGGGTGTTCCCGATCGGCCTGAGCACCACGACCTTCGATCGCGACGCCGACGGACGTCCGTCGGTCACCGCTATTTTCACCGACATCTCCGACCTGAAGCGGATTCAGGAGCTGAATCTGCGGGCGGAGCGGCTCGAGGCGGTGGCGGCGCTGAGCGCATCGCTGGCCCATGAAATCCGCAACCCGCTCGCCTCGATCCGCAGTTCGGTGGAACAGCTGGCGCGGACCGCCCAGGCGGACGAGGACGACCGCTATCTTGCACAGCTTATCATCCGGGAGAGTGATCGGCTCAGCCGGCTACTGAACGAGTTCCTGGACTTCTCCCGGGTTCGGGCAACCAAGTTCGCGCCGGTGGACCTGCAGGCGGTGGTAACCGCGGCGGTGCGTATGGTCCGCGAGCACCCCGATTGCAAGGCGGACACCGAGATTCGAGTGCAGGGCCAGCGGACCGTTCTCGAGGGAGACGAGGACCTGCTGTATCGCGTGGTGGTCAATCTGGTGCTGAATGCCGCACAGGCGGCCAAGGGCCCGGTGGTCATCACCGTCACCACTGGTGCGGCCAAGGTGGGAGATCTTCCGCTCGGCAATAACATCGAGCACCCGCTGCGGCTCGAAGTGCGAGACACCGGCCCCGGCATTCCCGAAGAGCTGCGAGATCGTCTCTTCGAGCCGTTCGTCACGGGACGTTCAGGCGGTACCGGTCTTGGCCTCGCGATAGTGCAGCGTGCCGTCGAGGCGCATCGCGGCCTTGCCTTGGTTGATTCCGCGCCGGGGAAGGGCACCAAATTCACCATCTATTTCCCCGCTCGTCGCGCGTCGGAGGTCATTGAATGAGTCAGAAACCATCGGTGTTGGTCATCGACGACGAGTCGGGCATCCTCGATACGCTGAGGATCCTGCTCAAGAAAGAGGGCTTCGAGGTCCTCACCGCGCAGGGTGGAAAGGCCGGCCTGGATCAGATTCGCAGCGGCGCCTACGACATCGTCCTGTCCGACGTGCGGATGCCCCAGGTAACCGGCATCGACATCTTGAACGCGGTGAGGGAGCAGGACCCGATGACTCCGGTCATCCTGATGACGGCCCAGGCCTCTCTGCAGACGGCGATTCAAGCGGTCAACCAGGGGGCCTTCTACTACATCCAGAAGCCGTTCGCCAACGACGAACTGGTTGCTATTCTGCGGCGGGCCTGCGACTACCGCGCGGTTCGAGTCGAGAACAAGCACCTGAAGCAGGAGATCCGCCGCCGGGACCGGACCGGCGTCGTCCGGCCGATCGGAAAATCCAAGCGGTTCAACGAGGTCCTCAAACTCGCCGAGCAGGTCGCTCCAACCGACTCGACAGTCCTGATCACGGGAGAGAGCGGGACCGGCAAGGAAGTCATCGCCCGCTACATCCACAGTCTTTCCAACCGGACCGAAGGACCCTGTCTCTCGATCAACTGCGGAGCCCTGCCGGAAAACCTGCTCGAGAGCGAGCTGTTCGGACACGTGAAGGGTTCGTTTACCGGGGCCGTGCGCGACAAGCAGGGACTCTTCGCGGCTGCCCGCGGGGGGAGCTTCTTCCTCGATGAGGTCGGGGAGATGCCCCCCTCGCTGCAGATCAAGTTGCTCCGGGTATTGCAGGAACGGGAAGCGATTCCAGTGGGAGCCACCGAGGCCATTCCGGTGGATGTTCGCATCATGGCAGCGACCAACCGGGATCTCGAAGAAGAGATGCGGAAAGCCACCTTCCGTTCGGATCTTTTCTACCGGCTTAACGTGATCGCCATCAACCTGCCGCCGCTGCGGGAACGCCGGGAGGACATCCTGTTGCTGATCGAGTCCTTCCTGCAGCACCTCGCCACGGAGCAGCAGGTCGAACCCAAGGCGCTCTCGGCGGACACTCTGGATGCCGTCATGGTTTACGAATGGCCCGGCAATGTCCGTGAGCTGGAGAACGCCCTGGAGCATGCCTGGGTGCTGAGCAAGGCCAACGTGATCGAGCCTTCGGCGCTTCCGGAGCGCATTACCAAGCGGAAGAAAGAGCCGCTGGTCTCGGAGCGGTCATACGCCAATCCCACGCTCGATGTGATCGAACGGGCCTACATCATGTACGTGCTCCAGTCCGAAGGCGGGAACAAGACCCGCGCCGCCGAGGTGCTGGGCATCGATCCCTCGACCTTGTACCGCAAACTGAGCCGCTACGAGGAGCAGCCCAGCTGATCGCCAAACGGGCGGGCCTTCGGTCATGACCCGGCGCGATCTCTGGCTCACTCTTTCCCTGCTCGCCATTGCCCTCGCCGCTTCGGCCAGCGGTCTGGGCAATGGCTTCGTCTTCGATGATCGCCCCATCGTCGTGGACAATTTCCGGGTCCACACGCTCGTCGGCCTCTGGCATTCCTTCGCCGAACCGTACTGGCCTCCCGAGGTAGGAGCGGCACTTTACCGTCCCGTCACCATCGTGCTCTTCCGGCTGGAGTGGGCGCTGGGTGGCGGCTCGCCCTGGGCCTTTCACGCGGCGAACGTGCTGCTCTATCTGGCGATCGTCTTTGCGGTCTTTCGTCTCGCCCGCCTGATCCTTCCGCTCCCCGCCGCGTGGCTCACCGCCGCACTCTTCGCCGTGCAGCCGGTTCATGTCGAGGCAGTTGCCAATACGGTCGGACAACCGGAGCTGGTGGTGGGACTTCTCGCGGTGAGTGCCACGGCGTGGTACGTCGCGGCGCGCCGGGGGGAAGAGTTGTCATGGCTCACGGTCGGCGGTCTCGCTGCGATCTACCTCGTCATGTGCTTCACCAAGGAGCACGGTGTCGTGCTCCCAGGACTCCTGATTGCGGCGGAGTTCACCCTGCTGGAGCGGCCCCGCCCTGCCCGGAGTGGGGCACTCCTGGCCGCGCTGGTCGTCGTGGCCGTGTTGTTCATCGTGGTGAGGACCGCGGTACTCGGCGGTCTGGCCGGTGACATCGCGAATGCCTCGATACGAGGTGTCGGTTTGGAAGATCGGGTGCTTACCATGCTGGCGATCGTGCCGCAGTGGATCCGGCTCCTGCTTCTCCCCTGGCATCTCCAGGCGGACTACATGCCGCGGGAGCTGGAGCTCGCCACGACATTCGGACTGGCCCAGTTAATTGGCTCCCTCCTCTTGACTGGATTGGTCGCTCTCACCGTCTGGTCCAGAAAGCGCGCCCCGGTCGTGTGCTTTGGCCTTTGCTGGACTGGGATCGCTCTCTTCCCGGTCAGCAACCTGGCGATCCCGACTGGAATCCTGCTTGCGGAGCGTGCGCTGTTTCTGGCGAGCGTTGGCTCTGCACTCTCTCTGGGCGGTGGCTTGGCGGCTGCCATTCCCAAGTTCGTCGCGGCACCCGTAGGTGAACGGCGCGTGGTGCTGCTGGCACTGGGGATCCTGCTCGGCGTTGGCCTTTATCGGAGCGCAACCCGGCAGCGGATCTGGCGAGACAACGACACGCTCTTCCGCCAGACCGTGCTGGACGCACCGCTCAGCTACAAGGCGCACTGGGCGTACGGCAGTGTGTTGATCGCAGCGGGAGACATGAAGCAGGCAGACCTGGAATATCGGCTCGCGATGCGGCTGTACGACGGGGACCCGAACCTCTTCAGCGACTTCGGAGACGTGTACGTGCGCGCCCGTCACTGCGCGCCAGCGATTCCGCTGTACCAGAGATCGCTGAGCCTGGCGCCCGATCAGTGGAAAGTTCGCAGCAAGCTCGTGCTCTGTTATCTCGATCAGGGGAACGCTTCCGAGGCCCGTTCTGAAGCCGAACAAAAGGCCATCCGAAAGGACCCCGATGCCGCCAGAATTCAGGCAGTGGTCGACAGTTTAACGGCCGCCGCCGTGCAATTTCCCCCACCCAAAACGGGGCCAAAAAACTGACAAAATGACGAGCGGGTCCTCAAGTTCTTGATCGCTTTCGAGTTGCCCGCAAGGTGCCAGACTGGTATGCCCATTGCCTTATTTAGCGGCCGAAGTTCACCCTATTCCACAACGGCCAGCGCGTAGGGCGCCCCGTCCGAACTCGGAGGAGTTATGAACCGCAAGGGCTTTACGCTCATCGAGCTGTTGATCGTAGTGGTGATCATCGGCATTCTGGCCGCCATCGCGATCCCGAAGTTCGCCAACACCAAGCAGAAGGCGATCGTGGCGTCCATGAAGTCGGACCTGCGGAAC
>Ga0207706_10000363_pt1 | contig 48988 bp, 37 predicted proteins | sample KBSC53metaG_FD_184318 | JGI IMG/M metagenome (GOLD analysis project Ga0207706, IMG submission 184318) | Corn rhizosphere microbial communities from Kellogg Biological Station, Michigan, USA - KBS C5-3 metaG (SPAdes) (version 2) | ecosystem: Host-associated > Plants > Roots > Rhizosphere > Soil ... | reverse complement strand
TACGAGGACTGGGAGTTCCCGTACGCACTCGTGCTCGGTCAGGCCGCGGCGGCGCGCTACGCGCTCGACGTGGGGGTCGAGACCGCGCGATCGCGTGCCTGGGGTCTCGCGGCCCGGCTCCGTACGGCGTTAGGCCGCATACCGGGCGTCCGCGTGCACGATCGCGGTGCGACGCCCTGTGCCATCGTGACGATGACGGCTGACGGGCGGCATGCCGACCCGATCGTCCGCGCGTTGAAGGATCGCCGGATCAATACGGTGTCGTCGCTCAGGGAATTCGGCATCTACGACTTCGACGCGAAAGGCATCGAGACGGCCGTCAGGCTGTCGCCGCACTACTACAACACCGATGCCGAGGTGGACGAGGCGGTCGAGGCGGTGCGGGGGATAGTCGGCGACTGATGACTCCCGGGATGCGGGATGCGGGATGAGGGGAGAACCCTCGGGATGCTTCACTTCTCATGAATGACCTCCGGAGAGTGTCCGCTTCTTAGCCCCATCCCTCATCCCCCATCCCTCTTCCCTCGCAGATACGGCGCGAGCACCGCATTCACGTCGTCGCGGATCCAGCGCTCGGCGGGTCCCTCATCGCTGTAGAAGGCCCATGTCATGAGCGAGCCGCTCACCATCGCCTCGACGGTCCGCGCGAGCGAAGCGACGTCGGTGGTGCGCCGGAGCTCGCCGGCGGCGACGGCAGCGGTCAATAGGTCGACGAGCCCCGCGCGCGTCGCCTTCGCCTGCACCGCGAGCTGGTCGCGGAAATCCGGGTCGGCCAGGTCGATCTGGAGGTAGGCGAGATTCCTGGCCAGCGCCGCCGGCGACTGCGCCAGCTGCGCCATGCACTCGGCATAGGCGCGCACGGCTGCGAGCGGAGAGCGATGCGAAGCCTTGAGCTGACCGATGAAATCTCCGGTCGACCCCGCGGCGGCGCGCGCGAGGGCGAGGAGTAGCTCTCGCTTCGACCCGAATCGTTGCGCCAGCGCGCCCGCTGTGACGCCGGCTTCGGCCGCGATCTCGGCTAGCGTGAGCTCACTTGGGGCAAGGCGATTCGTCGCGCGATGGGCGGCGGCGAAGACCTCCTCGTCACTGACTTTTCTGGGGCGCGGGCTCACAAGAGGAGGCTTGACGTTTCTAAACGGTCATATAGTTTGAAACTAAACGCCAACGTAGTATAGACCGTTGGCGCCTCCTGCACCACGACACGCTCACGAGGAGGATTCACGATGCGCATCGTCACGTACGGCGCCGCCTGCAGTCTCGACGGATTCATCGCGCCGAGCGATGGGTCGATGGACTGGCTCCACTTCAGCCGCGATGTCCAGGAATTCATGAGCACCTACTGGGCGTCGATCGACACGATGCTTATGGGCCGAAAGACGTGGGAGGTAGTCGTGGGGATGGGCGGTCGTAGTGGCGGCGGCGGGATGAAGGGGATCACCACGTACGTCTTCTCACGGACGCTCGACCGCGTGGGTCACGGTGCACATCTCGTGAGCGAGGACGCTGGTGACTTCGTGCGGCGGCTCAAGGAGCAGCCAGGGAAGGGCATCTGCGTCATGGGCGGCGGCGAGCTTGCGCAGTCCCTCTTCACGGCAGGCGTGATAGACGAGGTGGGTCTCAACGTGCACCCGATCCTGCTGGGCTCCGGCGTGCCGTTCTTCCGCGACGCCGGCCGCCGCATCTCACTCGTGCTGGCGGAGTCAAAGGTGATCGATGGCGGGTGTGTGCTGTCGATGTACCGCGTCGGTCCTAGGGAATCGGGAATCGGGAATAGGGAATCGACGGCACGCCGGAGGCGCGGAAGCGGGAACCGTGCCTCGAAGTAGGTTCGTTGGGCTAATAGCAGCAGCTTGCAGCAAGCGGCAGTAGCCCGCAGCCGTCGGCCACCAGCAAGCAGCGTCGTGCCTAACGCTTTATTCCGTCCCCGCGCAGGAAGAAGCCAGGCAATGAGACCGGCGTCGTGCCCGTGATGGGAGCGCGGCCGAGCACGGCTGCGGCTGCCGCGCGCTCGAGTGCGTCGCTGACGCCGTAGGTTACGAGGTACGTCTGCACACCCGGGAACTGGCGAATCAGATACGGATTCCCGAGCGCGACCGCGACGACTTTCTCTCGGCGCGCGAGCTCGTCGATCCACTTCGCGATGTGTGGTGGAACCGCCGGACGACCTTCACCCTCGATCCGCCGGACGTACGCTGCCACGATCACGCGATCCGCACCGGTCACCTGACGCGTCACCGAATCGAGATCGCTCACGGACGTCGCCGGCGAGATCTTGATCACGCGGGCGCCTGGAATAGCTGCACGTATGTCGCCGCCGAAGATCTTGCCCGCACGAAGCTCCGTCTCAGGCATGTACTGCACGACTGCGACGCGCCCCCCGGACACGGGAAGCAATGGGCCATTGTCGCGGAGCAACGTCACGGCCCGCCGCGCGATGTCGGCCGCGACCGCGCGATGATCCGGCGATCCGACGACCTCTCGCAAGGCATCGAGATCCGCGAGCGGGGAGTACGCGGCGCCCGTGCGCGCCTTGAGCTCGAGCACGTGTCGCGCGGCGGAGTCGATGTGCGCTCGTCGTATGTCCCCACGCTCGACCGCGCCTACCACCGCATCGATTGCCTTCGTCGGATCGCTCGGCTTGAGAATGATGTCGGCGCCGGCCTTCACCGCGAGGATAGCGCTCTCTTCGACGCTGTAGCCCTTGCCGACGCCTTCCATCGTCATCGCATCGGTGATGGCGATGCCGCCGAACCGTAGCGAGTCGCGCAGCACGCCCGTGATGATCTTGGGCGCGAGCGTCGCCGGCGTCGTGGAGTCGCCCTCGATGGCCGGCAACGCGATGTGCGCCGTCATCACCATGCCGGCACCGGCGTCGATCGCCGCGCGAAACGGCACGAGCTCCAGCGTATCCAGCCGGGCCCAGGTCGCGCCAACGATGGGGAGGCCGACGTGCGAGTCGACGTCCGTATCGCCGTGGCCGGGAAAGTGTTTCGCCGTCGACACCGCACCGCCGTCCTGAGTACCGCGCACGAACTCGGCCGACAGGCGCGCGACGCGCTGCGCGTCCTCGCCGAACGAGCGCGTGTTGATGACGGGGTTGGATGGATTGTTGTTGACGTCGACGACCGGGGCGAAGTTGATCTGGATTCCGACGGCGCGCGCTTCCTGCGCGATGATCTTCGCAACGTCGTACGCGTCCTGATCGCGGCCAGTCGCGGCGATTGCCATCGCGCTCGGGAACACGCTGGCGCTGCCGGCATCGAGCAGGTAGTGCGTGAACGTTCCGCCCTCGAGTCGCCCGAGGCCAGGCTCGAGGTCCGACGAGGTGAGCAACGGGACGCGTGACAGCCGCTGCAGGTTGTTGATCTTGGCGGCGACCTCGATCGGGGTGCCTAACGACATGCTCACGCCGCCGATGTGGTCGCGCTCGATCCACCGGCGCACCTCGGCGTACGACGAGTCGCCGTTGCTCGTGTAATCGCCCAGCACCCAGACCATCACCATCTGGCCCACACGGTCGCGCAGCGACAGTGTCGCGAGCGTGCTGTCCACCCATTTTGCCTGCGCCGGCGTGAGCGGTGCGCGCGGATTGAAGGCCCCGGGCGGCGGCGCCGGGAGCGCGGTCGGTGCCGGATGCGGGATTGCTGCGACCTTTCCGGGCGTAGTCGATGGGGTCGGAGCCGGGTTGCGCGCACAGGATGCAAGGCCGACCGTGGCGACCAGGCCGACGATCGAAATTGCGGTGACGCGGATCGGATTCAGAATCATGCCTGGTAAGCTAGCGTGCCGTGCGCCGAGCGATCCAGCAGTGTCATTCTCGCGTCGTGCTCGTCAGGCAGGGGATCCACGACTCGTGCGCCGCCCTGGGTCACGGCGATCGCGCGCCGCGCGATTTGCACGAATGGTTCGACGTCGTGCGTGGCGATCACGATCGTCGCGTCCCGTCCGCTCGCGTCGCTGATCCACGACGTCAGCCAGAGCCGCATCGGTCGATCCATCGCCTCCAGTGGCTCGTCGAGCAGCAGCGTGGTGGGTTGGCCGATGAATGCTGCCGCCAGCACCGCGCGCCGACGCTGCCCCATGGACAGCTCGCGCACCGACCGGTCTCCAAGGTCCCGCAGGCCGACCGCCTCCAACGCACGAACTCCGTCGTCCACCGGTCGGCTTCGGAGACGACACACGAGTCCGAGCACCTCGCCGACCGTTGCATACGGGGTGAGATCCGGGTGTTCCGGCACATAGGCCAGCGCGGCGCGGGCCGCGACTTCGTCGCGCCACAGGTCGTGACCGTCGATGCACACCGAGCCGGCGTTAGGTTGCTCTACGCCCGAGATGAGCTTGAGCAGCGTGCTCTTCCCGGCGCCGTTCGGCCCAAGCAACAGTGAGACGCCCGGACCGACGTCGAGGGTATCGCAGGCGAACGCAGTCGTGCCCTTCGAGTATCCGAATCGGACATCTCGGAGCGAGATCATCGCGCGCTCCATGCGAGCGAGTCACCTGTGGCATCATGGTGCAGCTCGTGCCATCCGGTGACGATCTGGCGGCGGTCGCGTTTTGCGGCGGCGCGGACGAGAAGCGGCGTCATGGCCAACGCGGGCACCGACAGCAAGGGATAGAAGGCGACCGCGATTCCGAGCCCGATGCCGATCGCGATCAGTGCGCCGCTGACACGCGTTAGGCGTCCACGGGCACCGTGCGAGAGCAGGACCGCGAGGGAGGCGATCGGCGGAAGCATCGCGAGCGCGACGATCGCGGTGCGGGCGTCCACGATGCCCGATGCGAGTGCCACGACCACACCTGGCAGGCCGATCGCCAGCGCGTCGTCGGCCGCGCGCGCGGTACTCGACCACGGCAGCGATCGGATCCACGGCCACGCAGGCCGCCTGGTCACGACGATGTCGGCAATCGCGCCGACGTAGAGCGCGAGCGCGATCACGCTCCACAGCCGCGCCACGAATCCGACCTCGGGGCCAACGAGCTCGTTGTTCCGCGTATAGAACCACGCCGCGGCAAGCGCGAGTGCCGGCACCGGCAGGGGCGCGAGGAGTCGCCAGCCAACCGCTCGCCACGTGAACCTGAACATAGGCAGTGTCCCGGGCATCGCCGGCGACGCGACCGCCGAACGTCGGACGGCGACTCGCAGCGGACCGGCGGTGAGGTCCGCGGCGACGAATAGCGCGATACCGACGGCGAGCGTCGCCCAGTGCCCGAGCGATGCGGCGAGTGCGGAAGCAAGAAAGCCCGGTGCGCTCAGGAACGCTCGACGGGCTGGCACGGCCGCGGCGCCCGCGGCCACGAGCGCTACCGGCGCGCCGATCAACTTCGGCCCCGACACCGGGACATGGTATGCGGTGGCCGTGAGAATGGCAGCGACGAGGACCGCCGCTGCCAGCGGGAGCTGGATGATCGGCAGGGCATACGTCACCCCTCGTCGGTGCTGTACGCCAGTGACTGGCAACGAGCGCGTCCAACCGCCGAGCCCCAGCGTTAGGCGCGGGACGGCATCGCGCGCGAGACCGAGCGCGATCAGCGTGAGCCCGATCAGTGGACCACTGCCCACGCCCTTCGCCGCGACGCCCAACGAGAGAAAGCGAAGCCACACCCATGGGTCCGGCGCCGAGCCGAGCACGATGATGATGAGACCAATCGTTGCAATCGCGTTTCGGGCCGCGACGCGAGCACCGCCGGACAGGTGGAACCACAGGAGCGCAATGGACCGATTCATTTATCAAACGTTAAGGTTCGCGTGCGAAAACGCAGCGCGTTGCTGAGACGAAAGGCGCGAATTGTGTCCGCGTCTTGCACTGTGGTGTAAACGGGATCTACTCAACAGTGAGGACGTGGTATGAATCGAATGAAGCTGATTGCACTCGCAATCGCCCTTGTTGCTGCGCCGAGCGTCGGCCACGCGCAGCAGCGCGATACGGTGAAGCGGGACACGGTCAAGAAAGAGAGCACGCCGGAGAAGGTTGGTCGGCAGACCGGCACGTCGGTCCAAAAGGCCGCCAAGACGACCGAGCACAACGCCAAGGCAGCGGGGCACGCGACAAAGACCAATGCGACGCACGCCGCCAGCGCAACGAAGACGAATGCATCCCATGCGGCGAGCGCGACGAAGACGAACGCCAGCCATGCGGCGGACGCGACGACGACCAACGCCAGTCACGCCGCCTCGGCAACGAAAACGAACGCGAGCCACGCGGCCAAGGCGACGAAGACGAACATCCATCACCTGAAGAAGGACGTCAAGAAAGCCGTCGGGGACACGACAAAACCGGCGAAGCCGTAGCCTCGTTAGGGTTGGTTCGAAAGTCGGAGCCCTCGGTCCCGTGATCGAGGGCTCCGACCGTTGTCGGCCTCGGTCACGCCGATGGCGGATTCGCGCCAGGAATACCGGGCTCGGGTTTCCCGTTTCGGCGTGCGGTTTGCCTTTGATGGGGTCTCTATGTGGCAACGACCATTCAGGAGGCTCTCATGCAAAAGACAGCTGCACTCGTGCTCGCGCTCGCTGCGTCTCTCGGAGCGTGCTCCCGCGCAGCAACCGTCGAGTCGTCAGGCGGCGAGGTCGCGACTCCAACGCCCGTCACCGCGAACAGCCTGCCGACCGGTTCGGTAGTCAACGTATCGCTCGATCAGCAGGTCGGTACGAAGGCGAGCAAGGTGGGTGATACCTTCAGCGCGACCGTGGTGGATCCGATCGTGGCAGCGAACGGCCGAACGGTGGTCCCCGCAGGCGCGAAGGTCTACGGGAAGGTGACTGGTCTGCAGGACTCGAACAACGCGGGTCAGAAGGCGGCCATCCGTCTCGACTTCGAGAAGATCAACATCAACGGTGTGGAGCGTCCGTTCGAAGCGAACATCACGGCCACGCAGCTCCAGACGCAGGGCCAGGACACGAAAGACGAGACGTTGAAGAAGGCGGGTATTGGCGCGGCCGCTGGCGCGGTGCTCGGTGCGGTGATCGGCGGTGGTGACGTCTCGAAGATCCTCGGTGGCGCCGCGATCGGCGCGGCGGCCGGCACGGTCATCTCGCTCGGTACCGGTGAAGTGGAAGCAGTACTTCCAGCCGGCTCGAAGATGACGCTGCAGACGACGCAGCAGGTAACGTTGTAGAAACTGGTAACAGGTAACTGGTGACTCGCAGTTGAACACCCCCGGGACGCCTCTCGATGCGAGATGAGCATCCCGGGGGTTCAAATAACCAGTAACCACCTCCAGTAACCAATTACCTGTCGCTTCTCTATCGATCTCGACGCACCATCAGTACGTTGCGCGCCCATGAATGCCCCCACGGAGCTTCGTCGAGAGCTGGGTCTCGCCGACCTGGTGCTGATGCAGGTCGTGTTCGTCGTCGGATCCGGATGGGTGGGAACCGCGGCGAAGCTCGGCCCGTCGCAGCTCGTGTTCTGGCTCGTCGCGATTGCCACCTACTACCTCCCGCAAGCGGCCGTCGTGATTGCGCTCAACCGGCGGATGCCGCTCGAGGGTGGGCTCTATCAGTGGGCCAAAACGGCGTTCGGTGAGTTCGGCGGGTTCCTCGTCGCGTGGAACCTCTGGCTGTTCGCCATCCTTGTCATTTCCTCGTTCTACGTGATGGTCGGGCAGAACATCGGGTACCTCATTGGCGGACTGAAGCCGGGCGCGTTCGCAGCGGCCGCGTGGTATATGCCGCTGATCAGCATCGTGCTGTCTCTCCTGCTGATTGTCGTTGCGGTTCGTGGCCTTGGCGTCGGCAAGTGGTTCACCGGATTCGGCGGCTTCGCGCAGATTCTCACGTACGTCGCGCTCATCGCCATCCCGCTCGTGGCGCTCGCGCGTGGCACGTTGCCGCGCTACCAGCCATTCGCCACGGAGCTACCCGAGCTGTCGCTCTACAGCCTCAACATCTTCGGCAAGATGGCGTTAGGCGCGATGTCGGGGTTCGAGTTCGTCGCGCTGATGGCCGGCGAGACGCGTGAGCCGGAGCGCAGCATTCCGCGGTCGGTGGTCATTTCGACGCCCCTCATTGCACTCATGTTCATTCTCGGCACGGCTACAGTGCTGGCGTTCGTGCCGCGCGAGCAGATCGACCTCGTGAGCCCGATCCCGCAGACGTTGCGCGCCGGCGTGGAGGGGCTTGGCGTCGCGAGCTTGGTGGCGCCCGTGCTGATCGTGCTCCTGCTCATGCGCCAGCTCGGGGCGATGAGCATGATGTTCGCGGGCAACACGCGCCTCCCGATGGTCGCGGGGTGGGATGGCCTGCTGCCGAGCTGGTTCACGCGGCTGCATCCAAAATGGCGCACGCCGGCGAACTCGATCGCGTTCGTGGGTGCCGTGACACTGGTGCTCACGTTAGGCAGTTTCATCGGCACCGGAACGCAGGAAGCGTTTCAGCTGCTCGAGAACGCGGGCGGGATCTTCTACGCCATGGCCTACCTGGCGCTATTCGCGATCCCGCTGTTCGGCGCCCATCGCTTTGGCTGGCACCCGCCCCTCTGGTTGCGGCTCGCGTCAGCGTCGGGGCTCGCGGTGACGGTGCTCTATTCGGTGCTGTCGATCTTCCCGATCATCGACGTCCCCAGCTGGCAGATGTTCGCGCTCAAGGTCGGCGGCGTCGTCGTGGGCGCCAACGTGTTAGGCGCCGGAATCTACGGCCTGGCCGGCCGGCGCGGCCGCGTGGTCGCGGCAGGCGTGGCCGAGGGCGACTAGCGGACAACGGCATACGGCCCAGGTCGGTGCGGGACGCCCGTCCCGGCCGCGCCTGCAATTTGCAAAAGGCCGAGAAGACGGACGCCATAGCAACGCTTTTCACCCCCGACTCAGTCGGGTATTCGACGTTGACTACCACGCCTCAAGAGCTCTTGCCCCAGCCAAGCGTTGTCGTTCGCCCCGAGGACCTGTTCCCCGCGGGGTCCGAAATGGCGACGCGAATGCGTGCCTTCGACTGGGCCGCGACGCCGCTCGGACCTGTTCACACGTGGCCGCAGAGCCTCCGGACGGCCGTGCGCATCGTGCTCACGTCCCGCTTCGCAATGTGGATGGGGTGGGGTCCCGACCTCACGTTCTTCTACAACGATGCCTACGCGCGCATGACCCTCGGGAAAAAGCACCCGTGGGCGCTGGGGCGCACCGCGCGCGAGGTCTGGGCAGAAATCTGGCGGGACATCGGCCCCCGCATAGAACGCGTGATCGAGACCGGCACAGCGACGTGGGACGAAGGCCTTCTCCTGTTTCTCGAGCGGAGCGGCTACGTCGAGGAGACATACCACACGTTCTCCTATAGTCCGCTCACGGACGACGCGACGACGGTGGCGGGGATGTTGTGCGTGGTGACCGAGGAGACCGACCGCGTCATCGGCGCCCGCCGACTCGCGTCGCTGCGCGAGCTCGGGGCGTCCCTCGCGTCAGTCACGGCGGAAGCGGATGTGATCGAAGGGATAAGGCGTGGCATCGGCGACAATCAGCGCGACATCCCGTTCTCCTTGCTGTACCTGTACGCTGGCGAGGACGGCAACGACGCCGGTGGCATCCGGGCGCAGCTCGCTGGGGCCACGGGCATCGAACCCGGCCATCCGGCCGCCGCGGCGGCGATCCGCGAGGGTGACTCCGACGCGCCCTGGCCTGCTGCCGCGCTCCATGCTCATCCCGAACGGATCGTCATCGACGATCTGGCCGAGCGTTTTGATGGCATACCCACCGGAGCGTGGGACGTCGCGCCTCATCAGGCCGTCGTCGTGCCCATCGCGCAGGCCGCGCACCAACGCCCCGCGGGTTTCCTCGTCGCCGCAACCAACCCGTATCGCCCACTCGACGAAGGCTACGTCGGCTTCATCGACCTCGTCGCCGGCCAGATCGCGGCGAGTCTGGCGAACGCCCGCGCGCACGAGCGCGAGCGGCGGCGCGCAGAGTCGCTGGCGGAGCTCGATCGGGCGAAGACGCAGTTCTTCTCGAACGTCAGCCACGAGTTCCGCACGCCGCTCACGCTCATCCTCGGTCCGACGGAGGACGTGCTCGCGAACCCGGACACGGGACCGCGGAACCGCGCGAGCGTCGAGGTCATCCATCGCAACGCGATGCGTCTCCTCAAGCTCGTGAACACGCTGCTCGACTTCTCGCGCATCGAGGCCGGGCGGATCGATGCACGCTATGAGCGGACCGATCTCTCGAAGCTGACGGCGGAGCTCGCGAGCTCGTTCCGGTCGGTCATCGAGCAGGCGGGGCTCGCGCTGGAGCTCGACTGCAGGCCGACCACCGCCACCGTGTACGTGGATCGGGACATGTGGGAGAAGATCGTCCTGAACCTCGTGTCCAACGCGTTCAAGCACACGTTCGACGGGACGGTCACGGTCGCGCTTCGTGAGCGGGACGGCGCCGCGGAGCTCGTCGTGCGCGACACCGGCATCGGCATCAGCCCGGATCAGATTCCGCGGCTCTTCGAGCGGTTCTACCGGGTGCCTAACGTCCGCAGCCGGACGCACGAAGGCACGGGCATTGGACTCGCCCTGGTCCAGGAGCTGGTCAGGCTGCACGGCGGTTCGATCACGGTGGACAGCGTGCAGGGCACGGGCACCTCGTTCACCGTCCGGATCCCGTTAGGCAGCGCGCATCTGCCGGCGGACCGGGTATCGTCGGGTGACGGCGGAACCATACGCGTGCCAACACCGGCCTCCGGCGTGCTGGCATTCACCGCGGAGGCACAGCGGTGGCTCCCCGATGACAGCGACGCGTCGATCGCTGGGGTGCGATCGGACGACGGCCGAGCGCGTGCGCTGGACTATGCTCGTGTGCTCGTCGTGGACGACAACGCCGACATGCGAGACTATGCGGCGCGGCTGCTCGGCGCGCAGGGGTGGATCGTCGACACGGCCGCCGACGGTGCCGCGGCGCTCGCCGCCGCGCGGCGCGATCCGCCCGACCTCGTCCTGAGCGATGTGATGATGCCGCGGCTCGATGGGTTCGGCTTGCTGCGCGCGCTGCGAGCAGATCCGCGCACGAGCGCCACGCCGATCATCCTGCTCTCCGCGCGAGCGGGTGAGGAGGCGCGGGTCGAAGGGCTCGACACCGGCGCCGACGACTACCTTGTCAAGCCATTCTCGGCACAGGAACTGGTCGCGCGCGTCCGCTCGCATCTGTCGCTCGCGCGTGTCCGCACCGCGGCATCCGACGCCGCCGATCGCGCGCGTCGAGACGCCGAGGCGGCGCGCGAGGAAGCCGAGCGGGCGAATCGCGCAAAGAGCGATTTCCTCGCCGCGATGTCGCACGAGCTGCGCACGCCGCTCAACGCCATCGCCGGGTACGTGCAGCTCCTCGAGATGGGAGTGCATGGCCCGATGAGTGATTCACAGCGCGAGGTCCTTCGCCGGGTCCAGCGGAGTGAGCATCATCTGCTGTCGCTCATCAACGACGTGCTCAACTTCGTGAAGATCGAGGCCGGGCGGGTCGAGTACGACATGCGTCCAGTCGACCTGGGCGCCGTCGTCGCAGCCGCCGCGCCCATCGTCGAACAGCAGCTCCAGGCGAAGCGAATCGCGTTCGAGCAGCGCGTGGATTCAGGGACAATCGTGTGGGCTGATGAAGACAAGCTCCGTCAGGTTCTGCTGAATCTCCTCACGAATGCCGTGAAGTTCACCGAGCCGGGTGGAAGGGTGACAGTCGACGTCGCGCCGACAACCGGTGATGCGGACACGGTGCTGCTTCGTGTGACGGATACCGGCATTGGCATCCCGGCGGAGAAACAGGAGGCGATCTTCGATCCGTTCATCCAGGTGCACCGCCACTTCACACGCTCGACGGAGGGAACGGGGCTCGGGCTCTCGATCAGCCGCGACCTGGCGCACGGTATGGGAGCGGAGCTGCGGGTGGAGTCGGTGGTGGGGAAGGGGTCCGTATTTACATTGGCGTTGCGGTGCCGAGCTGACGGGGAACCGGGAACAGGGAACCGGGAACCGTAATTCCTTCGGGGAGTCACTGTTCCCGCTTCCCTGTTCCCGGTTCCCTTCGTCGCCAGTCGCCAGTCGGCTCAGCTAGGTTGACGAATGACGTTCACCGCCGCGCTCCTCGTCATCCTTTCCGCCACGACGCACGCGTACTGGAACTTCCTGCTCAAGCGGAGCGGGGGAACGCAGTTGTTCGTGGGCCTGAGCAAGGTGGGCGAAGTGGTGATGTTCGCGCCGTTCTTTCTCGCGCTCGTGGCGCCGAAGATGGCTCGGTTCGACGGATTGTTCATGCTCGCCGCGGTCGGCGCCGTGTTCGTGCTCGTGAATTACGTCTGCCTCGCGTGGGCGTACCGGCATGGTGACCTCTCGTTCGTGTATCCGCTGGCCCGCGGGAGCATTCTGCTCTTTCTCCCGTTTCTCGCGTTCGTGACGGTCGGCGAGCGCGTGAGCGCGATGGGAGCGTTCGCGCTGTCGCTCATCGTGTGTGGGATCGTCGCCCTGCAGCTGCCGTCGCTCGAGTGGCGCGCGCTCTCGTCACTCGGTCACCGACTTCGGAGCCCGGCGACGACGTTCGCGCTCCTCGCCGCGTTCGCAGCGGCGTGCTATACGCTGTGGGACAAGCACGCGGTGCAGCGCGTCCCGGCGTTCGCCTACATCTATCTCTACACGGCGATCACGGCGATCGCGTACGGTGCGTTCATCTGGCGCCGCTATCCGCGGACCGAGGTCGCCAGGCAGTGGCGGACGCATCGCTGGCCGATCCTGCAGGTCGGCTTCCTCAACATCACGTCGTATCTGCTCGTGCTCGTGGCGCTCCGTACCGGGACCTCGAGCTATGTCATCGGGTTGCGCCAGCTCAGCATCGCGTTCGGCGTGCTGCTCGGATGGTGGCTGTTGCGAGAGCAGGTCTCGGTGCCGAAGCGCGTCGGCGTCGCGCTGATCGTGGCCGGCTGCCTGGCGGTCGGCGTGGCGCGTTAGGCTGCGGGATCAGAGGGGCCGATCAAACGGGCCGATCAAACGGGCCCGAGTCGCTTGAATATTGAGATCTCGACGTTGCAACGATTTCGAATTCAAGCGACTCTGACCCCTTTGATCCTTGATCCGCCTTACGTCAGACGACAGGGCCGCGTCGGCCCGTGACCGCCCGATAGATGGCCAGGACGATGATCGCGCCGATGACGGACATGATCCATCCGGCCGCCTGGCCTGGGCCGTACAACCCCAGCGCGCGCCCGATGAACGTCCCGACGAACGCGCCGACGATGCCTAGCAGAATCGTGATGATGATTCCGCCAGGATCCTTGCCAGGCATGACGAGCTTGGCGAGCGCTCCGACTACGAGTCCGATGATGATGGTCCAGAGGATCGACATGGTGGCCTCGCACCGCGTGGAAGGGTTGTACGACCGCTAAGACACCGACTCGACGGAGAGACGATACCATCCTCATTGGCGTGGCAGGCCGGAATGGGACGTCCGTACCTCTTGCCCACCCCGCGCCATTGACAACGGTGGTCGCCCGTCGTTGGATGACGCAACCTTTATGCGGAGACCGTGCCATGCTGTCGGTGATCCTCAGCCTCGCCGTTCAGGTGACCCAGGCCCCGGCGGCCCCGCGCCCCGCGCTGACCGTCTCGGTCCGGCCGGCAAATCCCAGCGTCGTCGTTGGAGACTCGATCAGGCTCGCTGGAGAAGTCCGGGATTCCTCAGGCCGCCCGGTGCCGAACGCACGCATTCGATGGTTGGGCGGCTCGTTCGAGGGTGGAATCGATTCGACGGGCATGGTAAAGGCGGGTGCCGTCGGAACGTTCGTCGCCTACGCCGTGCCCAGTGTCGACGGAAAGCCGGCGGGTCCGACCAAGATCCCCGTTCGGATCGTTGCTCAGCCCGCCGCGCGAGTCGTGCTCAACCACGGATCGTCCAAGCTCGTGGTAGGACAGCGGTTGCCGTTGGACGCCGAGATCTACGCCGCCAACGGAGACCGACGTCGCGATGCTGTAACGTGGGCGTCAACGGCGCCGTCGGTCGCCACTGTATCGTCCACGGGCCGCATCACCGCAGTGGCTCCGGGGTCCGCGACGATCCGCGCCACGGCGGGCAGTGCTCGCGGCGAGGTTCCGGTCCAGGTCGTGGCGAATACGATACGCCGAGTCGAGATAACGGGCGGCGTGGCGGAAGCGCGCACTGGTGACGTGATGCGATTCAAGGCAATCGCGCGCGATGCCGCCGGCAAGGAGATCGCCGGCCTTACTCCCGCGTGGACGATGGCGCCTGGCAGCGGCCTCATCGACAACGACGGCACCTTCGTCGCCAACGAGCCCGGACAATACACCATCTCGGCCAGCTTCGGCTCGGCGAGCGGCGATGCGACGGTCCGGGCCCGAGCTCGTGATGTACGCCGGGTGGCGACGAAAGTCGGCCGGGTGCCCCTCGCGAAGCAGCTCACGGCCGAGTTCTGGCCGCACCCGAATGGGAAGAACGCGTACATGACCACGATCGGCGACCGTCTGTACGCGTTGGACATCTCGAACCCGGCGGCACCGAAGATCACTGACTCACTCGTGGTCGACGCGCGGGTGATCAACGACGTGATGTCCACGGCCGATGGGAAGTACGCCGTCATGACGCGCGAGAACGCATCGAGTCGTCGGAACGGCATCGTCATCCTGTCGCTCGAGGATCCGGCGCATCCGAAGCAGTTGGCCGAATACACGGAGACGGTTTCAGGCGGCGTGCATTCGGCGTTCGTGTACACGCAGCCGAAGTTCGGGACGCACGTTTATCTCACCGACGACGCGACGGGCTCGATGCGAGTCATCGACCTCAACGACCCGAAGAATCCGAAGGAGATCGCGCGTTGGCAGACCGATCGCGCACCGACGGGTCGCGTGCTGCACGACATCGACGTGCGCGATGGGCTGGCATACCTGTCGTACTGGAATGACGGGCTCGTGATTCTCGACATCGGCAATGGCAAGTGGGGTGGCTCGCCTAACGCGCCAAAGCTGGTGGGTCAGCTCAAGTACGATCTCGACGACCTCTATCGGATCGTCGAAGCGGAGGGCGGCCCGGGCTTCATTCGCGGGACGCACACGGCATGGCGGCACAACAACTACGTGTTCGTGGGCGACGAGGTCTTCAGTGCGACACCGCAGGGGGTCACGCTCCCGGGGATGGGCCTGGGTAAGGCGAACGGTCGTCTGCACGTGATCGACGTGAGCGATGTGACGAAGCCGAAGGAGGTGGCGTGGTACGAGCCGAAGGATGGTGGGACGCACAACGTATGGGTCGCGGGCGATACGCTGTATCTCGGGGATTATCAGGGCGGGTTGCGGGTGCTCGACATCTCGGGGGACCTGCGCGGGGACCTGCTGGCGCAGGATCGCGAGATCGCGCACGTGCACACGGGAGACGCGGACGGGATGCTACCTAACGCGGCGATGGCGTGGGGGGCGTTCTACCACAATGGGTTGGTGTGGGTGAACGACGTCTTTTCCGGCTTGTGGGCGATCAGGATCGAGCCGTCGAAGAAACCAGTCATTCAGTAGCTGCTTGCTGCTCGCTCCGCGGCGCGTCTGGTCTGACTCATCGCGTCGCGGGGCAGGTCGTGGGTGTGGAAGCTCGCGCCTAACAAGGCATCAAATGCACGGCCAAGCCCGAGAAAACTCGGCAGCGCAACCGTCTAATCAACGACGGGCCCTCTCTCGAGGACGACCGAATCCCGGCCCTCCTCGCGGAGAGACCCGGTTGTCCGTATAGTCTGGCAGGTCCACCGAGCCTCGGGTATGGCCGATAACCGAGAACGTGGCACGAGGAGCACGCCCGCCGGGAAGCGAACCCGGGAATCGTCTGCCGAAGGAGAGTCCGACGCTCCCTCGCGACTGATCCCCGACGGGTCGGAGCTACCCGCCAAGAAGACCGAACAACTGTCGGATTATGTTGGCTTTCTGCCTCTCGCGATCCTGACGATCGTCGGTGGGGCCTGGCTGAAAGTCCACGCAAAAGGAGCCATTGAACTGGGTGGCTCCGTAATCGCCGCCATTGGCACGGCCGGTTTTCTTCTCCGATTCTTGCCGGACGGGGCGTTGAAGCGAGCCATGATCGCATTCGGACGCTGGCTGGCGTCGCCTGCGGTCGCGCGCATCGCGTGGGGCTCGGTCGCCGTGGCCGGTCTGGGAATGCTCTCGTTCTCGAGCATTCAGGTGTCAGCGAAGGACGACCTAACGCCGATCACGGTCTTCAGGATGAACGGGGAACCGGATGGCGCGTCCGACTTAGGCGGCCAGATCGAGCTCACCCGCGGGAAGCCTTCGAACAGCTTTCTGGTTCCCATCGGCCGACGGCAGTGGCTGCGCACATCCACCGAGGATCGCACGAAGGCATTCCGTCCGGTTCCGTTGTTGCCTCAGCGGTTTACGTATCCCAACGATTTCCCGTCACCGCTCACGGTCGTGCTACTGCCTACCGGCAGCTTTTTCGGCGACCTCGGCACGCCGCTTCGGTTGGTGGTCGTCGCGGACGATGGTCGCGGCGACACGCTCGCGGTCGACTCCGTCGTCAGGATCGAAGCGTTGATGCTCTCGGTTGGGTCGAGTCTCAAAATCGACACAGTGGCGATGCGGACCCGGTGGTCGACGGCGTTGCAGAAGCGGGTGCCGACATCGCCGTCTGACATCCAGGCGCAAGTGAGCGACTGGATGCGCGCCCGCGGTGTGCGTACGACGAGGGCTCTGAAGAACGGCGAACGCATTGCCATCGTGCTGCTCTCGGCGGCGCGTGACACGCTGGCAGCAGAACATCTCACGCTCGCGACCCCTGTCTCCGATGTCATTCTTATCCGGCGGACCAACTAGGGCGGTTGCCAGCCTCCTGGCGCTGATCGCGTTAGGCACGGCACCGCACGGACGCGCGGCGCCCAAGCGGCAGCCCGTAACCCTCGCCCTGAGCATCGACGCGAAGCCATACCGCCGCCGATTGAACGACATGAGTTGCGCAACAACCTGTCGGCAGCTGCAAACTCGGCTCGCTGATTCCGTCCGCGCGATGCTGCAGCGCAGCTACGCATTCTTCGACTGGGCCGGAGCAGCCCCGCAGGACACGGTCGTCATGCGCTGGGTCGACGCTCCACCGACCGAACTTGGGTTTACGCAGCTCGACTTCCGGATCGCGGGGCCCGTGCCCCGCATGCGCAAACAGAGCCTCTCGCTCGAGTTCGACCGTTATCCACAGCTGAGCGAACGAGACGCCGTTCCGTCGCGGTGGAGTCCGGATTCGCTGCAAAAGGAATGGCTCGGACGCCTTGCGAGCACTCTCCTCGAGCCCGATGTCCTCGTCACGGTATTCGGGCGCATCCCGATCATTGCCACAGCGAAGTTCCCGTCGCCTGGGCTCGCCGAGGTGGCGGTGTTGCCGGAGGACATTGGTGCCGCGGCGAATTCGCGTCCCGTCTTCTCGCTCCACACGACCATTCGAGATCAGGTGGCCGCTGGAACCGCCACCAACGACGACGCCGAGCTCATTCTGCACAAATGCAAGACGAACCTGACGAAGAAGGGGTTTGTGTGCGAGATCGCCGCCGCGAATTACGAGTCGGACCGCGTCACGGGCCAGAAGTTGCTTCAGTTGTTAGGCAGGGCAGGCATCACCGTGAAGTCGGTGCACGTCGTGGAATTCGTGTCGGAGGGACGGACCTCGCGATTCGCCGGGACGCTACCCGCGGAGGGCCTGCCATGAGCCGACCATCCATCAGACGAGCGGTGCGACGGGCCGCGTTCGCCCTAACGATGGCGACGCCCGTTGCCGCCCAGGGGGGGAACACCACGGCCCGACTGGCGCTCGTGGACGCCCGCCGGTCGCTCGAAGCCGGGTCCTTTCGTGAGGCCGAATCCAAGTACACCGCCGCGCTGCGACAACTGTCGCGCTCGGAGAATCAGCTCCGCGCGGCAGCCTTGTTCGGGAGAGCGTTCGCGGCCCAGCAGCGGCTGGTGAGCGGGGACACCGCCGACCTGCCGGTCGTCCCCGACAGTCTGTTGAATGCGTATCGTGAGGCTGCTGACCTCAACCCGAAGGCGTTAGGCGCCGCGGCCACGGACAACATCGCCGTCGTCCTCGCCGCGATCGGTCGAAAGGCCGACGCCGCGAACGCGTACCTCGATGCGGGCCGCCAGAGCAACAGCCCCCAGCATTACGTCAGCGCCGGACGCGAGTTCGACGCCGCGGACGACGTGACCTCGGCGTTGCGTGCCTACCGCCAATCGCTCGCGCTCGACTCGACCAACGCGGAAGCGCGCCGCGCGCTACTCGAGCTGCTGGCGCGAGCCCGACCGGCGAGCGAAGTCCTCGAGGCGGTTCGGGCATTCTCCGATACAGCGAGCGCGCGCGACGTGAGCAATGCCCTGGTCGCGGTCCTGGTACGGAGCGAGCCGAGAGCGTCCTTGGCCGAAGCAACGGAAGCCACGATTCAGTTGGCCCGGACGTGGCCCCGCATGCGCATGGGCACGCCGTACTTCGATGTGGCGATCCGCGACCGACTCACCATCGCCGCGGAACGCAGCGATGACGTCCGGCGCGGCCTCACCGCCATGATCGAGGCATACTCGCAGCCCCGGAACGTCGCCTTCGTGGAGTCCACGAACGCGCAATGGTGGCACCGGGATGACGGCGCGCCAAATGGCCGTAGCGCGGCGTGGAGCTCGTTGCTCCGGTCGCTGGGCGACTGGTATAACCAGCAACAATCCCTCGATGTCGCGAGGAGCTACTATGAGGCGGCAATCGGCCTCCACGTCCGCTCTCTGAATCTCCCCTCGGTCGACCGGAGCGCATTGCTGCCACTCGCGCTCATCTACGCGCAGGTCGACGATCGGAAGGGGACCTCAGATCTCCATACTGAGTTGAAAGAATTCACCGAGATCATCTTCAGTGCGAAAAGCGAGGCGTATCGCGCCGCCGATCTCGTGCAGATTCGCGAATTCCACACGACATTGGGGGCGTTCTATTCGGTACGCGGCGAATGGACGGGCGAGGGTGCGCAGAACGCGAAGTTCCAACTCGAGCACATGCGCGAGGCGTCGCGCGCTCTCGCGCAGCGGACGGGGAAGCCAGTGAACGATCCTCCTGAGCTGCTCGAGCGTCTCGCCATCTACTACAAGCTCAATCAGCAGCCAGACGCCGCCGCGCGTGTGCGAGCGGATGTGGTCAAGCAATACGAGCGGCTGCACCTGCCTGACGAAGCCACCGCAGCCAAAACCCGTATCGACACGACGACGAAGCTGCCAGGGCGCGCGCGAAGACCGCAGTGAGTCGCTTCCGCCCGTTCAGGGCGCAGAAGCGGAGCCCCGCCACACCGCGACGCCCGTCGGCTGCAGCGCCAACGGCATCGAAGCCACCACGGTGAGCGTCGAAAGATCGATCGCGTCGATCGCGCCCGGGTCCGTGCCCACCGATTCGCACGTCACGAACGCGTAGCGTCCGTCAGGCGAGAAGGCGATGCCGTGCGGGATCCGCTTGCTGGTCGGGATGCGTTTGGACTCCGTCCAGCTGCGCGTGTCGAACACGCTCACGCTCTTGTCTTTCTTGTTCGTCACGAACACGAGGCGGCCGTCGGGCGATGGTTCCACGTTGTACGCGCCCGCCCCAGTGGGGAGCCGCCGAATCAGCGCCAATGTCGTCGCGTCACGCACCTGCAGCTCGTTCGAGTGATTGCAGGCGAGGTAGATGAGCGAGTCGTTCGGCGCAACCGACACGTACGTCGTCAGGCAATCCGGGTTCTGGCCGGTCATCGTGCTGCTCGCCGCGCCGACCTTGGGCTTCGGCTTCGCGGCCGCCGCCGCCATCATCATCGAGTCCTCACGCGTCTCCATCTTCATGTGCTCGGCGTGCGACATCGGCGCCCCGCTGCCGAGCGCGACGCGCGCGCTCACCGAGAACGCACCGGGATCAATCGTGAGCAGCTCGTCGGACATCATGCACGCCACGTACACGCGCGTGCCCGCGTGATTCCATTTCGACCCGTGCGGCATGTCGCACGCGCGAATCTCGGTGAGCGACGCGAGGTCGGGCGTGTAGATCACCGAGAGGGTGTTCTCGTGACCGCGATCGCCGTGGAAGTCCGAGTTCGGCACATACGCCCAGTCGCCGTCAGGCGAAAGGCCGATCGTCGTGGGAAACATGCCGACCTTCACGCGACCGATGAGCGAATCGGACCCGGTCGCGTACTTCCAGACCGCTCCGTAGGGAGTTCCGTGCGCGATCGAGACGTACCAGAACCGGCCATCCGGCGACACCGCCACGTTATGCGGGCCGCTCAGCTCGTTCGCAATGAGCTTGACGGACACCTCCCGCACCTTTCGCCACCCGTTAGGCCCCACCTCGATCCGCGAGATGACGTCGCCGGATTCGCTCGAGACGTACAGCGTATACGGGGTCGACGCTATCGGCTGCGCCATGGCAGCCGACGCGATGAAGAGGAGCGCGAGGCTGAGTGCTCGTGAACGCATTGGGCCCACCGTTCGTGACACGATACAGGTTGCTCGTTACCGGTAATTGGTTACCAGGACAGGTAATTGGTTACTGGAACAGGTAATTGGTTACAGGAACAGGTTGTCAGTGATTTGAATCCTCGGGATGCCTCACTAATGCGAGATGAGCGTCTCGGGGGTTCAAATAACCAATAACCCGTACCAGTAACCAATTACCTGTTCTGTTGCGCCGTTTCATTGTCCGCGATCGGTGCGCGCGAACGTCCGTCCGTCGATCTCTACGCGCGACGGGGCGCCGTCGGTCCCCAGAATGAAGCTGAGTAGCCCCTCGCCCTGCCACCGATTGTCCCACTGGATGCGGAACGTGTCGTACTGCCAGTGCTCGAGAGAGGCCTCGAGCGTGCCGGCCTTGAGGCGGAGCCCGCCACCCGCCGCGGTGACCGTCACGTCGCCGTAGAGCGAGTCCGCATAGACCCCCGCATAACGCGCGAGCGGGAGCGTCGGCTTCGTGCCCGTCACCCGCTTTGCGTCCGCCGCCTTCGCGGCGAGCGTGGCTTTCGTCTGCATGTCCCCGTACAACGTGCGGAGCTCGCGGCTCCAGTCACGACCCTTGGACGGCGACGGCCCCCACAAATCGAACACCTTGAGCATCAGCGCGTGACGCGCCTCCACGTGATCCGCGTTCGCGAGGACGTATACACCCAGGCGCTCGTCGGGAATCAACCCGATGATGGCCACCATGCCATCGATGCTGCCGGTATGGAAATCCACCGCGCGACCGTTGTAGTCCTGCTGGAACCAACCGAGCCCGTAGGTCGTCCAGTGCGGGTGAGTGAGGCGCGCGGTCGGGTAGAACTCGTTGGACGGCACCATCGTCTGCGGCTTGAGCAACTCCGCGAACGTCTCCGGCTTGAGCAGTCGCTTGCCATCCACTCGGCCGCTGTCGAGGATGAACCGCGCCCACTTCGCCATATCGGCGACGCTCGACCACACCGAGCCTGCCGATGCGACGCCGTCCACGCTCGCGTTCCGGATCACGCGCATCGTGTCGGCGATCCGGTCGTGCGGCGAGGCGACGTTGGGCATCGCGCCTGCCTTCGACAGGAGCGGCACCGTCCCGGTCATGTGGAGCGGCGTGAAGATCCGTGTCCGCACGAACTCTTCCCACGGCATCCCGCTCGCCGCGGCCACCACCTGGCCGGCGGCGGCGTACATGACGTTCTGGTAGATGAAGCTCGACCGCGGCGAGTAGGCCGGCTCGATGTAGCGCACGCGTCGCAGGATCTCGGCCGTCGAGTTGTTCGTGCCGTACCAGAGATAGTCCGCGTTCGGCAGGCCCGCGCGGTGCGTGAGCAGGTCGCGGACCGTGATCTCGCGCGTCGCCCACGGGTCCTTGAGCTGGAAGCTCGGCAGATAATTCGTGACCGGGTCGTCCCAGCGAACCTTGCCCTCGTCGACGAGCATGCCGATTGCCGCGGCCGTCATCGCCTTCGTGGTCGAGCCGATGGCGAACAGCGTCGTGGTGTCGACGAGGTCCGGTTTCCCTAGCTCGCGAACGCCGTATCCCTTCTCGAAGACGACGCGCCCGTCCTTGACGACCGCGATCGCGAGGCCGACCGCACCCCAATCCTTCACGGCCTGGGCGGTGTACGCATCGAGCTCTCGGGCCGGGTCCGCGGCCGGTTTCTGGGCGAGGACAGTCGAGGTCAGCGCGAACGAGACGAGCAGAGTGGCTGTACGAAGCATCCGCAGAAGGAAGGAGGTGCCTGAACGAGCAGGGAGTGGCAGCCAGACATGATGGGGGGCGACGACGGCGTCGGCAACGAGCAAGGGGCCAGATCGGTTGATCTGGCCCTTTGATCTCGCCCTCTCAGCCGCGCTGCCTAGACCGACAACAACCGATCGAAGAAGCTGCGGTACCGCTGCAATGCCACGCGCAGGTCCTCCGTGGATACATCGCCGCCCTGTGCCCATTGCTGCTCGAGTGACGAACGCTCGCGGGCGAACATCTCCGCCAGCCGCTTGATCGCCGACGCGACAAGCGAGTCTGCGTTCTCCACCGACTGCCGTGGCTCGTCCACGAATGCAGCCTGGATGTCGGTCCAGCGTCGCCGGAGGTCCTCGCTCTCGTCCTTGGCGAAGAGCGGTGTCGCGTGCTCGCCGCTGGTGTCCGCGGTCGGCCGAGTAGCGTCGGCCACGACGTTCGAGTGAGCCTGCTGCACCTCGCGAGTCACGTCGCGTTCCATTGGGCGATCGGTCGCGGCGGCCAGGTCCGCCGTCGACAGTCGCCCCTCTTCTGGTCGTCTCGGATCGGTCATCGGTGCACCTCGCGTGGTTCGGCGTCAGCGGTATCGAGCAGGTCTTCGAAGAGCGCACGGTAATGGACCATCGCCTTGCGGAGGTCCTCGGTGGATGCTTCGCCGCGTCGCTCGCGGACGGCGATGTCGTGCGCCGAACGGTAGTTCTGGACGACGTGCGGGTGATCCACGGACACATCCGCGGCGCGCTGCTCGAAGTCGCCTACCGGATAGCCACGAACCTGCATGAGATCCGCGACGAGGCGGTCCGCTTCGACGACAGCGCCCTTCGGGTCATCGACGAACCGCGCTTGATCCGAGCGCCATTCCTCCGCGAACCGCGTTCGATGCTCGGGGCTCAGCGGTTTCAGGTGCAGCTGCTTCACGCGCTGCACGCGATTATCGAGCTCGGCTTCCGCGTGTCGCGCGTCGCCGCGCTCCCGCACGAGCCGTTCGTACTCGGGGCCGAACTTCCCGCGAAGCTCGTCGGTGCGGCGCTTCTTCGTCAACACGACGGCGATGATTACCACCGCCACCGCGACCAGCACACCGATGACTATTCTGGGGTCGAGTGATTCCATGCTGCGTTCCTCCTCTCAGTCAGGCCGACAAGACCGCCGCTCACAACGTTCCGCGGCTCTGGCGGCGCCCGCCGCCCGAATCGACCCGAGAGAGGCAGGCACCGCCCGCCATGAGAAAAGCATGGGAGGTGCCACACTTTGGGGAGAGAGGCCCGGATGCCAAAGCGGCCTCGTCGGACAAATCCGACGAGGCCGCCTGGTACGTTGAGTGTCAGCGTTACTTGTGCGCGACCATCGCTCCAACGGCGACCGGGATCGGCTCGACCGACACGAGTCCAACAGGTGTGGACACCGATGCGGAGATCGACGTCCGTCCGAGGCGACGTCCCTCGACACGTCCGTCGGCCGTGACCCGTGCTACCGACGTGTCGCTCGACGCATAGCGGATCGTGCGAGCCGGCAGCTTCACGGTCCGACCATCGCCACGCGTCGCAACGAGCTTGAGCGGCTGCGTGGCCCCCACATTCAGGTTCACCTGTTGCGGTCCTTCCAGCGCGACGATCGAATCCGGAGGAACGAGTCGGGCACACGCACTGAGCACCAACGAAACGACTCCGATGATCACGTGCTGCGAACGCATGTACATCCTCTAAGACTGGGCGGCGAGGGCGATTGGCTCGTGGCTTCCTAGGACGCGCGGCCCTCGCACACGTCACGAACTCGGTTTGCGTGTGAGCTCGCATCGCGTGTGGGGAAATGTTGCGACTCCAACCGAATTGCGCGGTGACTGGAGCCACGCCGCCAACGTGAGAGGTGGTGCCGTGGCGCCGCGTACCATTTGCCGCGTTGTCCGTGGCCGGCCTCACAGGCTCATCGCGTCGAGATTCTCGGAGTGGCTTGACATGGCGAGCGTTGTGGGCAGGATAGAGCTTGACTCGAAAGTGCTACGGGCTCAGTCGTGAGGCCGCCGGCCTCCCGGCGACGCTGCCGGGATGAAGGGGAACGAAGGTCGGCCCGAGCCACCCTGTACGTACGGAGGTCGGCATGACCGGATCGTCGGTGTCTGGCACCCCCGAAACGATCGTTGGACCACTGCGCGATGAGGCGACCCTGGAGAGCCTCTTCCGCGCTCACTTCTCCGCGCTCTCCGCGGAAGCGAAGAACCACCTCGGCGCGGAGGCCGCGTCGTCCGCGCCCAAGGTCATCGAGCAAGCCTTCAGACAGGCGTGGGAAGAGAGGGCGAGCATCGCGTCGGAGGCGGACCTGGCATCGTTCCTTCATGACGCCGTTCGCCGCGCATCCGCGCGCGAGCTGAGTCGCCGCGCCGGAGCGAGACATCTGAGCCATGGTGCCACAGGAGGATCGCATCACACCGCGACCGCGGAGGCCGATGTCGATACGGCGTGGCATCACCTCTCGCGACAGCTGCACCCCGAGGCCGTGCGCGCCGACGCCCAGGCGTACTCGGAGCAGCTGCGTCATCACGCGGCGGAGCACGTCGGCGATCTCTCGAAGGCGCGGTCGTGGAAGGTCCCGGTGCTCATCGGCGTCTTCGCAGCGGCTCTCGCAGGCGGCGTGATGTGGTACCTCACGTCGCTCGGCGCCGATCGCGCCGTGACGCGTGCGCTCGATTCGAGCGAGGCACGCACGCTCATTGCGCAGCCCGGCCAGACGGCCAAGCTGACGCTCGAAGACTCGACCCATGTGATCTTCGGCGCTGGCTCGAAGCTGACCATTCCGAAGGACTTCAACACCCAGATCCGCGCGGTGAAGATCGAGGGCGCCGCGAGGTTCAGCGTCGCGTCGGGCAATAAGCTTCCATTCGAGATCCGCGCCGGGAAGGCAGCGGTGATCGCTACCGGTACGACGATCACCGCCCGCTCCTATCCGAACGATCCGTTCACGATCGTTCAGGTGGACAGCGGGACGGCGACAGTGCGGGTCGAGAAGCAGGACCACCCGCTCACCGCGGGCCAGGCTCTCCTCATCGACAAAGAAGGCAAGACCCGCACGCCTAACGCCGACGAGCTCGCGCTCGGGACGGCATGGACGGGGCGGCGGATCGCCATCTCAGGTCAGCTTCGCGATGTGGTGGCGGAGATGAACCGTTGGATCGGCACCGAGATCAAGGTGCCGGAGCTCAAGGCGCTCGACACGCCGGCGAAGGTGGACGCGCCGATGGATTCGATGCGGGTTGCCATCGGACAGGTGGAGCAGAGCACCGGATTGGAGTTCGCGTACGAGGGGCCAAATCAGGTGATGGTGTTCCGTACGAAGAAGGCGCCTGGAGCGGACGCGGCGAAGAAGAAGTAGGCGGCAGGCGGCAGGCGGCCGGCGGCTGTAAAAGCGAGAACCCCTCGGGAGGCCTCTCTTTTCGAGATGAGCCTCCCGAGGGTTTTCCGTCGCCGGTCGCCTGCCGCCTGCCGCCTGCCGCCTCAGGATGCCACCACCTCACCTTCGTCCAGTTGGACTGCGCGAAACTCCTCCGTCCGAAACTCCTGCGTCATCCCCTGAACGCGATTCGCTGCCACCTGCAGCGCCTGCGCGGTAGCCGACACTTCCTGCATCGACCCTGAGCTTTCCTCCGCCGCCGCGGCGACCTCCTGGGCGGCGGCCGCATGGCCCTCCGCAGCGGTCCGCACGCGCTCCATCGCGGCATCCACATCGCCAATGAGCTGACGGCTCGCCGACACGACATCCTCGACCTGGGCTGTCGCATCCTCGACCGACGCAATCGCGCGCTCAATGCGATCGAGCGAGACGGACGCGTTCTCTGCCACCTTGCGTGCGTCCCGCATACGGGCCGTTCCGGCACCGACCGACCCTACAGCGCGATCGATCCGGTCGCGAATGCGTCGCACGCTGTCGGCAACCTCCTCCGCCGCCTGGTGGCTTTGATCGGCCAGGAGTCGCACTTCCTCGGCGACCACCGCGAAGCCCCGGCCATACGCACCGGCGCGCGCAGCCTCGATCGCCGCGTTCAGCGCGAGCAGATTCGTCTGCGAGGCAATGCTGCCGATCAACGTCGCAAAGTTGTCCACGGCGGCCGTGGCTTCCTGCAGCTCGCGAATCTCCGCCGCCGAACCATCCGCCACTCGCGCAGCCTCCCGCAGCGTGGTGACGGCGTTCGCCAGCTCCGCACGGGCCTCGTTGGCGGTCGTGCGGATCTCCCCGCCCGCGGCCCCCGTCGCCGCGGCGGCGGTCCCGATGGCGGTGCCGGCATCGCCGAGTCGTCGCACCGCTTCCGCCGCCGACCCGAGTGCATCGAGCTGCGCCGATGCACCCTGCGCGATGTCGGCGATGCCCCGCGTCATGTGACTCGCTGCGTCGGAGACGCTCGTCGCATTCGCGGCGAGCTGATTGGCCGCGGATGATACCTGCTCGGATTCGAACTGCACGTGCGCCACGAGCGCGCCGAGTCGTTCGCGCGCGCGACGCAGCGCGACGGCGAGCTTCGCGAACTCGTCGGCCTCCTTGCGCTCGTCGAACGCCAGGCGCAGGTCGCCGTCGCCCATTGCCTCCATGTCGACGGCGAACGCGGCGAGCGGGCGCGTCACCGCGCGCGACGTACCAATGCCGAAGACGATCGCGACACCGACCGCCGCTATGCCTAGCAGCAGCACGAGCAGCTCGTCGCGGCGAAGGCGCATGGCGAGTGCTCTCGTGATGTCGCTCCGCCGCGCGGCGGAGCCGGCGCGAAACTGCTCGAGCGCCTTGTCCATCTGCTCGACGTCGTCGAACGCCGCGCGGACGAGCGGTGCTGCGTCGCCTGGCTGGCCGATGCGGCGAAAGGCCTGCGCGACGGAAATGCGCACCTCCACCGCACTCTGAAGGTTGCCGACTTCTTCGAGCTGGGCGCGCTGCGCGGCCGACAGCGTCGTCACTTTCGCGGCATCGCTTCGAGCGGCATCCGCACGCGCCATCATGGCATCCCATCGATCGTGGTCCGCGGATGCGCCGCTCTCGAGATACTGCATGCCGGCGGCGATTTCGCGGAGCGTCGCCGTGATCACGCGCTGCGATCCGTCGAACTCCGCCTCGACGGACGCCAGCGCCTGGGCATTCCCCGAGTTGCCCGCGCGAAGGGCGCTCACGGCGACAGTGGCAATCGTCGCGACCAGCACGACGGTGCCGCCGAAGCCGAAGGCGAGCCGGCCACGAATGGTCCGCATCGCTCGTGGCCGAAGTCGCTCGATGCCTTGCGCCGCGACGTGGCGAAGCAGCGGCACGCTGATCTTCACTTGCCCACCGTCGCTATCACGATGGGCTTGTCGACGACGTCGTGCTGCTGATCGAACGCGATGCGACCGGTAACACCGGTCGCGGCATCACGCGAGCCGCCGATGGAGGCGAGATAGTCGCGCACGCGCGTCCGTGTCGTGCCGCCTTCGCGTGCCGCACGACCGATCAACATCGTCGCATCGTACGCGAGTGCCGAGCGCTGCTCGGGCATTACGCCATACTTCCGCACGAAGGCGGCGACGAATGCCTTCGCCGCCGGAGTCTCCGCGTGCGACGCCTGGAAGAAGGCGACATAGCGCACACCAGCGAACTCTCGCGCCTGAGCTTCGAGCTCCGAGACCGCGTCGCCGCCGAGGATTGGTGTGTCGGCGTTGATCGCGCGGAGCGAGCGCACGAAGCCGGCGAGATCGGCGGGGGAACCCGGAAAGAGCACGATCTGCGGGTTGGTGAGCTTGATGATGCCGGCGTAGGCCCGCCAGTCGTTCATGTCGGCGAAGTGGGGGTTTTTCTCGAGGACGATGCCTCCACCCGCGGTGAACGCTTCGGTGAACGCGGCGCTCCAGCCACGCCCGTACGAATCGTTCCGGAACATGATGGACGCGCGCTTGAGGCCTAACGAATCGAGCACGTAGCGCGCGGCCGCCCGGCTCGACGCGGCATCGCTCGGGCACACGCGAAAGAGCCACGAGCTCAGGCCCGTGAGTGCCATGCTGGTGGATGTGGGTGAAACCGCGGCGAGCGCGTGACGGCCGCCGCCATCTTCATCGGAGTAGATCGGCGCGGCCTCTCTGCTGCTTCGGCTGTCGGCCGGCCCGACCACGGCTACGACGGTGGGGTCGTCGCGAAACGCGGCGGCGATTTCCACCGCGCCCGTCGCCTGCGCCGGCGGCTTCGCAAGCTCGAATCGGCCGCCCGCGCCCTCGGAGTTCAGCTGGTCGATGGCCAGCTCGGCGCCGCGTAACACGGTCTGCATGTTGGGGCGCTTGAGATCGGCGGCAATGCCGATGCGGATGATGCGATCGTCGTGTCCCCTCGGGGCACACCCTGAGACGACGAGTGCGAGCCCCAGGATCGCACCGCGAGCGGAGCGTGTGCTTGGGATGACAAGTAATGCGGTGTGGGGCCTCATGACTTCGAGGACGAAGTGCCCGAACGGTGGGAAACGTGAGGGCTCTCACATGAACACGTCGCGTGAGAGTCACTGCGCCGCGCATATCGAACGGCCCATCGTTCGCGCTATGCGCTGCTGGTATCGCAATGCGAACTCGCGGCGCTGGTGACTCTCCCATGAAGGAGGAATGGATGGTCAGATTCGACCGCTTTACCGCGATCGCATTCTCGGCCGCGACGCTCTTCGGGGTTGCGGCGTGCAGTGATTCGACCGGCGCTGGAACCGGGACCGTGAGCGTGCGGCTCACGAACGCGTCAGTAGGTGCCCCGATGAGTGCCGACGTCGTCACCAGTGACGCCGGGTCTCCGCTCCCGGCGGGGTTCGTGAAGAGCGTCGACATCTTCGTCGTGCGCATCGATGCCAGGGCGAAGGAGCCCACCGACGATGAAGCGGCCGAGGCGACCGAGGAATCCGAGTCGAGCAGAAAAGGTTGGGTCACCGTTGCCGAGCCGAATGCCACGTTCGACCTGATGACGCTCGCCGACGGGACGAACACGATGCTTGGTGATGCGCAGGTGGCCGCGGGCATGTACAACGGATTTCGACTGATCATCGATCCGGCGAAATCCAGCGTGACGCTCAACGATGACGCGAACACCGTGATCGGTGGTGAGTCGATCGTCGGTCTCAAGTTCCCGAGCGCCGACAAGACCGGCATCAAGATCAAGCTTTCCAGTGGCCCCGTGAACGTGAGGGACGGCGAAACGAGCACGCTGGTCGTGAAGTTCGACGTGAGCAACAGCTTCGTCGTGCGTGCCGATTCGATCATGCAGAATGGGCTGCTGTTCAAGCCGGTGATTCGGGGGGAGAAACCTTAGCAGGCGGCAGGCGGCAGCCGGCGACGGGGGACGGGGGATGGGGGACGGACGACGGGCGACGGGCGAAACAGCGTGTCATCCCGAGCGGAGCGAGGGATCGCGATCTTCCCGATAGAGGGCCTCTCTTCCCGGTTCCCCGTTCCCGGTTCCCTGTAGCAGGCGTTGTACTCTTCTACGTGCCCCCGCCTCCGCCCCCGCTCCCCATCGATGCAGCTCTTCCCGACCTCGCGGCCGCGTTAGGTCGCGGCACGAGCGCGGTGCTGCAGGCGCCGCCCGGCGCCGGCAAGACAACGGGCGTGCCACCTGCGCTGCTCGCGGCGCCGTGGGTCGCGGGGAAGAAGATCATCATGCTGGAGCCCAGGCGGCTCGCGACTCGCGCGGCCGCTCGGCGGATGTCGCATCTGCTCGGCCAGCACGTTGGCGGCGTCGTCGGATTCCGCGTGCGCGGCGAAACGCGCGCGAGTGGCGCCACTCGCATCGAGGTAGTCACCGAAGGCATCCTCACGCGCATGCTGCAAAGCGATCCGTCGCTCGATGGGGTTGGGCTCGTGATCTTCGACGAATTCCACGAGCGCAGTCTGGACGCCGACCTCGCGTTGGCGCTCACGCTCGAGACGCGCGATGTACTTCGGCCCGACCTGCGCGTGCTCGTCATGTCGGCGACGCTCGACGGCGCGAGGGTCGCGCGCCTGCTCGGAGATGCGCCGGTCATCACCAGCGAAGGGCGCGCGTATCCCGTAGAGACCCGCTACGTGGAGCGTCGGAACGACGTGCGAGTTGAAGATGCCGCGGCGTCCGTCGTCAGGCGTACGCTCGCCGAGGACGAGGGCGATGTGCTCGTCTTTCTCCCCGGCGCTGGCGAGATTCGTCGCGTGCACGAGCTCCTCGCGGCCGGCATCCTCCCGCCGCGCACGCGCATTCGTCCGTTGCACGGAACGCTGTCGCCTGACGAGCAGGACGACGCGATCCTCCCGAGCCCTCCGGGCGACAGGAAGGTGGTGCTCGCGACGTCGATTGCCGAGACGAGCCTCACGATCGAGGGCGTGCGCGTGGTGGTCGACAGTGGGCTGTCGCGCGTGCCGCGGTTCTCGCCGCGCACAGGCATGACGAGCCTCGCGACCGTGCGCGTGTCGCGAGCGTCGGCGGATCAGCGGCGCGGCCGCGCCGGACGCGTGGCGCCGGGCGTGTGCTATCGTCTCTGGGCCGAACACGAGCAGCACCATCTCGTCGCACACTCGTCGCCCGAGATCCTGGAAGCCGACCTCGCACCGCTTGCGCTCGAGCTCGCGGCGTTCGGCGTCGAGGATCCCGCAACGCTTCGCTGGCTCGACGAGCCCCCGTCAGCCGCGTATGCGCAGGCCCGCGAGCTCCTGGTGGAGCTCGGAGCGCTGGAGTCGATGAGCGGGTCGGCGACGGGCGGCCGCATCACGCCGCGCGGTCGTCGCATGGCTGGGCTGCCACTCCACCCGCGCCTTGCTCATATGGTCGTGGAGGCGGAGACGTTAGGTGCGATGCCGCTCGCCTGCGACCTCGCGGCGCTATTGAGTGAGCGCGATCCGATTCGAGGGCAACCGGAGCGCCCGCCGGATGCGGACATCGAATCGCGGCTCGCACTGGTTCGTGGCCGAACGCATACGCTTGCGGCCGGACAAATGGCAAACGGCGATGCCCTGCGCCGAATCCGCACCGAATCCTCCCGGCTGCGGACTGCGTTAGGTGGCCAGCGGACGAACGAGAGTGCGGTCGGCGCGGACGACACATCGGCTGCGGGAATACTGCTGGCGTTTGCGTACCCCGATCGCATTGGGCAACTCCGTGCACCGCGCTCGGGCCGCTTTCTGCTGCGGAACGGAAACGGAGCGGCGCTCTCCAGTGCGCAGTCGCTCTCGGACTCGTCATACGTCGTCGCCGCCGAGCTCGATGGCCGGCGGCCCGAGAGTCGAATCTTTCTCGCGGCGCGTGTCGACCTCGTGGAGCTCGAGCGCCACTTCGCGGACCAGATCACGCTCGAGCAGGAGATCACCTGGGATGCTCGCGAGGGCACTGTAGTCGCGCGCGAGCGGGAGCGCCTCGGCGCGATCGTGCTGGCCGAGCGCCCGTTGCGCCAGCCGGATCCGGACGTGGTGAGCGCCGTTCTGCTCGATGGGATCCGACAGGCCGGCGTGGACGCGCTCCCGTGGACCGACGGCGCTCGAATACTGCGCCAGCGGCTCGCCTTCCTGCATCACGTGGATGCGTCGTGGCCGGACGTCTCCGACGCCGCGCTCCATGAAACGTTAGGTACGTGGCTCGGTCCCTATCTCGGTCGCGCGCGCTCGTTGGCCGACATCGCTCGCGTGGACCTCGCGGGCGCGCTCCTCGCGACGCTGCCGTGGGACCGACGCGCGGCGATCGACGAGCTGGCCCCGACGCACCTCGTCGTGCCGAGTGGCAGCCGAATCCCGATCGACTACGGCGACGCGTCGGCACCGGTGCTCGCCGTGCGGCTGCAGGAGATGTTCGGGATGGCGGACACGCCGCGCATCGCGCGAGGAGCCGTGCCGTTGACAGTGCATCTCCTCTCGCCCGCGCACCGGCCGGTGCAGGTCACGCGAGATCTCGCCGGCTTCTGGCGAACGTCGTACTTCGACGTGCGGAAGGAACTGCGTGGGCGATACCCCAAACACTACTGGCCTGACGATCCCATGCAGGCAGAACCGACGAAGAGGGCGAAGCCGAGATAGCGTCGAGCTGCTCGCTGCCAGCAGCTGCTGGCTTCCCGCCGCTGCTCGCTGGTAGCCGAGTGCTGCGTGCTACTGCCGCTTGCTGCTGGCTGCTGCTATTAGCCCAACGAGTCGCCAGTCGCCAGTCGCCAGTCGCCAGTCGCCAGTCGCCAGTCGCCAGTCGCCAGTCGCCAGTCGCCAGTCGCCAGTCGCCAGCCGCCTGCCTTTGTAGGAGATCTGCAAAAGCATCGGCGCCTTATCCCACGAACGTTGTCCCGCGACGCGCAACCGCATAACGTCGCCCATATGAAACGCAGGTCCTTCATCCAGATCGGCACAACGGCCGCCGGCGGGCTGCTCGTAGGCGTCATCATTCCCAACGCCGCACGCGCAGCAAGCCGGGCAGATTCGGCGAACCGGTCTGCGTCGCCCGCGAAGATCGGTGCGTTCATCGAGATCGATACCAACGGCGTCGTCACGATTGCGGCGAAGAACCCCGAGATCGGCACGGGAACGAAAACGGCGCTCCCGATGATCGTGGCGGAAGAGCTGGACGTCCCGTGGCGCCAGGTTCGCGTCGCCCAGGCGCCGCTCGATCCACGATTCGGCGGACAGTTCACCGGCGGCAGCACTGGCGTGAGCTCCAACTGGGAGGCGCTCCGGCGCGCTGGTGCGGCTGCTCGTTATGCGCTCGTGCACGCCGCGGCGGCGCGTTGGGGCGTGGATGCGTCTGCTTGCCATACCGATCAGGGCGCCGTCGTGCATTCGGCCTCCGGGCGGCGCCTCTCGTACGGCGAGCTCGCTGGCGACGCCGGGTCCATCCAAGTGCCCGAGCAGGTCCCGCTCAAGCGGGCGGAAGACTTTCGCACGATCGGTACGCGGGTGCCTAACGTCGACGCCGCACCGATCGCGCGCGGAGCCCAGCGGTACGGCATCGACGTCGTTCGACCCGGGATGGTCATCGCTGCCATTGCACACCCACCGTTCGGCTGTCGCATCGCCGCCGTGGACGAGACACAGGCGCGCGCAGTCGCCGGCGTGCGTGACGTCGTTCGTATCGCCCCACGAGACAACCCCATCGAGCTTCGAGAGGGCGTGGCCGTCATCGCCGACAACACCTGGGCCGCGTTCGAGGGAAGTCGCGCGTTGAAGGTTACCTGGACGGATCCTGTCGGCGACGCGAGCTCCGCCACACTCGAGACCGCGTTTCGCGCCGGCCTCGATCAGCAAGGCCAACGGATTCGCGACGATGGCGACGTTGACGCCGCCCTCGGGTCGGCCGCGAAATCACTCGATGTCGTCTACCAGATTCCGTTCATCGCTCACGTGCCGATGGAGCCCGTGAACTACACGGCCGACGTCCGCGGTGATCGTATCGAGCTGTGGGGGCCCACGCAGGATCCGGGAGACGCGCAGGACCTCGCTGCCAGAGTCGTCGGCGTACCGGTCGCGAACGTCACGGTTCACATGGAGCGCTGTGGCGGCGGGTTCGGGCGACGCCTCATGGTCGACTACGCGGCGGAAGCGGCGTACCTCTCGAAAACCGTGGGAGCGCCGGTCAAGATCGTGCGGACTCGCGAAGAGGATCTGCAGCACGACTATTTCCGTCCGGCTGGGATGCACCGCATTCGCGCGGGTCTGGATGGCCGAGGGACGCCGGTCGCGTGGGCGCATCATCTGGCGAATACCTCGCGTTATGCGTTCGCCGGTCGGAAGGACGCCGTCAAGTCCGAGTTGTATCCCGACGATTTCCCGGCGCAATGCCTGCCGAACGTGCGATTGGAGTACACACTGGTGCCGTCGGCGATTCCCACCGGTGCCTGGCGAGCCACGCTGCACTCGGCCAACGCGTTCGTCGTGCAGGGTGCGGTCGACGAGCTCGCGCACCTTGCGGGGCGCGACCCGCTCGCGTTCCGCCTCGCCATGCTTGGCTCGCCCAGACAGTTGCGTTATGCAGACCACGGCGGACCCGTGTTCGACACCGGTCGGTTGGCGGGAGTGCTGCGCCTTGCGGCCGATCGAGCCGGCTGGGCGAGGCCGGTGCCCCAGGGGCGCGGTCGCGGCATCGCGGCGCACTTCACCTTCGGCAGCTATGTCGCCCATGTCGCTGAGGTGTCGGTTGACTCGGCCGGGCGTCCCCGCGTGCATCGCGTCGTTGCGGCCGTCGACTGCGGACGCGTCGTGAATCCGAGCGGAGCCGAGGCACAAGTGCAGGGCGGCGTATTGGATGGCCTGAGCGCCGCACTCTTTGGCCAGATCACGGTGGACCGCGGTCACGTCCAGCAGTCCAACTTCAACGACTATCGGTTGTTGCGGATGCGCGACACACCGTCGATCGAAGTCCATTTCGTCCAGAGCACCGAACCCCCGTCGGGGCTCGGCGAGCCGCCGGTGTCGCCGGTCGCTCCGGCGGTCGCGAACGCGATCTTCAGCCTCACGGGGAAGCGGATTCGGCGTCTTCCATTGGTGACCTCAGGCTGACTCGCAGATTGCAATCCGGCCGCGCGACAAGTCGGGGCGATAACAACCGGGCCTTTCGGGTAGGGCGGCGGCGGTTGCGCAATCGGCACGTATCCCGCATCACTGTGCGGGATCCTCTTTCGTGCCAATGTCCGCCGCCGACGTCGACTTTCCTTCCGATCTTCGCTCGCTGGAGAGCGAGTACGAGCTCGTCCGCGAGCTTGGCCAGGGCGGCATGGCCGCGGTCTATCTCGCGCGGCATCGCGCGAGCGACCGAGTGGTCGCGATCAAGGCGGTCCGGGCTCGATATCTGGATGACCCCGATGCGATCAAGCGCTTCGCGCGCGAGGCGCGGACGGTGGCCGGTCTGGACCATCCGAACATCGTTCGAACCGAGGCCATCCGTCAGATAGACGACCGTGCCGTCGCGATCATTATGGAGCACATTCCCGGTGGCACGGTCCGCGACCGGCTCCGGGAGTTCGGGTCGTTAGGTGCCGAGGACGCCGAGTGGATCCTGCGCGACGTAGCGAACGCGCTCGGGTATGCGCATCGCCAAGGGATCGTGCACCGCGACGTGAAGCCGGAGAACATCTTCCTCGACGCAACGCGTCGACGAGCGCTGCTCTCCGACTTCGGGATCGCGCGAACGATCGACACGGAATCCGGCATCACGCTGTTTGGCGCCGCGCTCGGCACTCCGCAGTACATGTCGCCCGAGCAGATCGATGGAGAGATCGTCGACGGTCGAAGCGACATTTACAGCCTTGGCGTGCTCGGCTGGGAGCTCTTGACCGGCCGCCGGCCGTGGGCCGGGGAGAGCCTGTACGGCGTCATCTACAAGCAGAAGCACGAGGACCTGGCGCGCATAACGTCGGTTCGCCCGCGTGTGCCGGCGAACCTGTTGTTCGCCATCGAAGGCGCGATGGTGAAGGACAAGGCCCGCCGGTGGCAGACGATCGACGAATTCCTCCACCACCTCACGTACAACCCTCCACCCCTCCTCTCACAGACGTTTCCACCGGGTGCCACGCAGGGCGAGTACGCGCCGACCGTGCGATTTCGCCCGGCCACGGTGCAGGAGGATCCGTCGGTTGGTGTCGAACAGGTGGTGGACGTCGTCGATACGAAATTGCGCGACGAGGCGGCCACGTTGTTTGCGCCGGATCCGGCGCTGGCCGTGCCGGCGCGCGATGCCGTGGAGCGGGGCGCGTCCATCACGGCCGCGATGGCAGGCGATGCGATGGCTGCGCCGGCGTTCCCGGGCAGTGAGTACACCCTGCCCGAATACGATCCTAACGCCGGACCACCGTACGATCCCATTGTCCGCCGCAGGCGAATCGCCCAGATCGTTGGGCTGACGGTCCCACTCGGCGTTGCCGCCGCGTCGCTCTTCGCGATGCTGGGCGGTAGCGCGAGCCAGTCGACGACTCGCACGTCGATGCAGGTGACCGCCGCCACGCGCACGGTTGCCGCGGACTCGGCGCTGGCGCCGAGATCGATATCGACGGTGCTCACGTCCGCGCCCCCGGTCGCTCCGGACACGAGCCGCGTCGCGCAACTCCCACCGGAGATCAAGTCGGGCGACACGATGATCGCTCGCAAGAGCGTGATTGCTGAACGACCGAAAGCGAAGCCGGCCCAGCCGGCGCGGCGCACCTCTAAACCTCGCAAGCGAAACGGTGGAGCGGGCGAGGCGTCGTCACAGGCGCGTGCCGAGAGCAGTCGGGTCACGGGCGGTCGTCCGGCCGATTCCAACCACACGAGCGCCCGGCCGGCGAATGGCGATGCCAGTGCGAGAACCCCGATGCCACCGCTCGAGGATCCGTTCAGACCTCCGGAGCCTGTCGTGGCGCCGAAAGCGTTAGGCAAGGGAGAAGTGCCGACGCCGCAGTGTCGTATCGCGACGCCCGCGAACCAGCAGGCGTGCCTCGACGCGTACATCGCAATCGGGGACGCTCACCTGAACAAGGCGTTAGGCACGCTCGTCGAGGAGTTCCGGCGTGTCGCCAACACGCCGCTCGGCGTCGCCGATCCGTCGACAGTCCAGCGCGTCCGGGTCGAGCAGCAGGCGTGGCTCACCGTTCGGGAACACGAATGTCCACGCAGCGCCCCGGCTGACGCCGGCCCGCTCTGGGCACAGGCGGCCGCCTCGTGCTTCAATCGGATGTCGAGCGCTCGCACCGCCGAGCTCCGCGATGCGGCCAAGCGGTTGCGGAAAAAGCGCTAGAGCTTGACGGTCGGCTCGAAGCGTGGGGGACGACGCACCTTCGTCGCCTGCTCGAAGGCATACGCCAACCCAATGAGCGTCCCGTCGCTCCACTGTCCGCCGATGAACGAGATCCCGACCGGGAGCCCGTGTACGTACCCCGCCGGGACGGTGACGCTCGGATAGCCCGAGACGGCCGCCGGCGTCGAGCTGCTGCCGGTGAAGTGGTCGCCATTGAGCAAATCGGTCGGCCAGGCGGGCCCGCCAGTGGGTGCCACGATTGCGACCACCCGATGCTTCGTGAGCGTCGCATCGATGCCTTCGGTGCGGGACATCCGCAAGCATTTCTCGCGCGCTGCCTTGTACGCGGGACTCGTCAGCGGTCCTTTGGCCTGTGCCTTGAGGAACTGCTCCTGGCCGAAGTACGGCATCTCGCGGTCGGCGTTCTGGTCGTTGAAGGCGATGAGGTCGGCGAGTGTCTTGCGAGGCGCTGACGGGCCTAACGCGGCGAGATACGCGTTCAGGTCCGCCTTGAACTCGAAGTTCAGCACCTCGCCTTCGGCGTCATCGAACTTGCCGGACGTGGTGATGTTCGCCGGGTCGACGATGATCGCGCCAGCCGACTTCATGGCGGCGATCGCCTCGTCCATGATGCGATCGACCGCGGCGCTGAAGCCGAAGAAGCTTCGCGCGACGCCAATGCGTACGCCCTTGAGCGCGGCCGGATTCAGCACGTTCGCGTACGACGCGGCCGCCTTGCCTCGGCTCGCAGCCGTCGCCGGATCGCGCGGATCCGGGCCGCTCAGCGGGGCGAGCAGTTCGGCGGCGTCCGCGACCGTGCGGGCCATCGGGCCCGCGGTATCCTGGCTGTGCGAGATGGGAATGATGCCGGAACGGCTCACGAGGCCCACCGTCGGCTTGATCCCCACCAGCCCGTTCGCCGATGACGGACACACGATCGATCCGTCGGTCTCGGTGCCGATGCCAACCGCCGCGAGATTGGCCGAAATCGACGCGCCAGTCCCGGAGCTCGACCCGCACGGATTCCGGTCGAGCACGTAGGGGTTCTTCGTTTGGCCGCCGCGACCGCTCCAGCCGCTCGTTGAGCGCGTCGATCGGAAGTTTGCCCACTCGCTCAGATTCGTCTTGCCGAGGATGACTGCCCCGGCTTCCCTGAGCCGGGCCGCGATGAAAGCATCGCGCGGCGCAATCGACTCGGCGAGCGCGAGCGAGCCGGCGCTCGTCCGCATGCGATCGGCGGTGTCGATGTTGTCCTTGATGAGCACCGGGATGCCGTGCAGCGGTCCGCGAACGCGCCCCGCCTTTCGCTCGGCATCACGCTCCTCCGCGATCTTGATCGCGTCGGGATTTCGTTCGATCACCGCGTTGATCGCAGGGCCGCTCTTGTCGATCGCGTCCATCCGCGCGAGGTAGCGCTCGGCGATCGAGCGCGCGGTGTCGCGACCCGACCGCATCCCTTCCTGGAGCGCGGCGATCGTCGTCTCCTCGAGCTCGAACGCGCTCTGCTGCCATGAGCGCGAGTCGGGCGGCGCCGGCAACGGCCTGCTCGGCCGACTCTCGCCGAGCGAGACGTCTACGGTTGTTGCGAGTGCGGCAAGTGCGCTGGCGCGAAGGAAGTCGCGGCGCTCGATCGGTGCACGGCCTGGTCGTTTGGACATGGACGCAGAGCTACGAGTCAGATCCTCCTGACACAAGAGCGGCTTCGAGTCGGTCAACGAGCTCCGCTTGCGCTGGGTTCATCCGCGCCTTCGCGGCGGGCGGGTCGAACCACGCGCATCGGTCGATCTCGGGAAACTCGATCATCCGACCGGAGCCGCGCGGCCACTCCGTGCGCATGGTGTTGCTCACGATGGTCGACGGATCCGCATCGCCCTCCCATCCCCACGCGTGGATCGTCTTGCCCGCCTTCTGTCGAATGCTGCCGAGCGGGATGAACGGACCGCTGGGGTGAATGCTCGTTTCTTCGAGAAATTCGCGTTGCGCTGCGTCGAGCAGGTCCTCACCCGATTCGACGATGCCCTTCGGGATGGTCCAGGCACCGACGTCGCGGTCCTTCCAGTACGGCCCGCCTGGATGCGCGATGAATACCTCGAGCCTTCCGCGCGAACGTCTGAAGAGCAACAGCCCTGCGCTCACGTTTGGTCGGGTCGATCGGGGCATTGCGAGGGTGAGTATCGAGGGTCAGCACCGATTGGGCTCTTGCGACGCTTCGAGTCGCGCGGGAAGATAGCCGTCGACCGTTACCCGCGGGTTACTTCCTGCCATGTCGAACCGATACTTAATCATCAGCGCGCTCGGATTCACGATTGTGGCGCCACGCTTCGCGCTGGCCGCTGCCCAGGAGCCGATCGATCGCGAGATGATTGGAAGGCTCCAAGAAGAATCGCGCGCGCACTCGCAGGTCCTCGAGACCTACCGTACTCTCACCGACGAGATCGGGCCGCGCCTCACCGGATCACCGGCGTTCAAGCGAGCCGTCGACTGGACGCGCGACAGGTTCACGCAGTGGGGGATGAGCAACGTCACGGTCGAATCGTGGCCGTTCGGTCGCGGCTGGACGCTCGAGAAGCTGACGCTCGAGATGACACAGCCGCGGTATTTCCCGCTCGAAGGTTACCCGGAGGCGTGGTCGCCCTCCACGCGCGGGGTCCTGAGTGCGACGCCGATCTACCTGGGCGACAAGACCGCGGATCAGATCAAGGCGCTGGGCACGAAGCTCAAGGGGGCGATCGTGCTGCCGCAGCCCCCGCAGGAGGGCGATCGCCTCATCACGGCGGACCGGCCCCAGCCGGGCGATACGGAGGCGCGCGTGCGAATCGGCGCGCCTCCGATGCTGCGCACGGAAGGCCTAACGCCAATCCGCGACATGATGCCGATCCTCCAGCAGCTCGGCGTCGGTCTGGTGCTCCGGCCGAATCAAGGCCAGCACGGTACGCTGTTCGTCCTGGGTAACCGTAACACGAAGGATGACGCCGTCCCGAGCGTCATTCTCGCGGCCGAGCACTACAACATGATCGTTCGGCTCGCGCAGCACGCGACGCCGGTGCGGGTCAACGCGGAGGTACGGGTGAAATACCAGTCGGCGGACACGAGCGGGTACAACGTGATCGCCGAGATTCCTGGTACCGACCCCGCGCTCAGGAACGAAGTCGTCCTCGTCGGCGCGCATCTGGACTCGTGGCACTCGGCCACGGGTGCCACGGACAACGCGGACGCAGTGGCGGCGACCATGGAGGCGATGCGGATGTTGAAGGCCGTGGGTGCGAAGCCGCGCCGCACGATCCGCCTCGCGCTGTGGGGCGGGGAGGAGGAAGGGTTGCTCGGGTCGAAGGCGTACGTCGACAAGCACCTCTCGGGCGACGCGAACGCCGCCGCACGCGAGCGGATCGCGGTGTACCTCAACGACGATCCGGGGATGGGGCCAACGTACGGGTTCTATACGGAGGAGAACGCCGGCGCGAAGGCGATCTTCGACGTGTGGCTGGGGGCGTTAGGCGATCTGGGCGTGAAACGAAATCCCGTGGACAAGATCGGCGCCACGGATCACCTGAGCTTCACGGCGGTGGGGATTCCGGGATTCACGACGCTCAAGGACTATCGGGACTACGATGTGCGCACGCACCACACGAACGTCGATTTCTACGAGCGCGTGAGCGAGAAGGACCTGCAGCAGTCGGCGATCGTCATGGCGGTGTTCGCGTGGCAGGCGGCGGTTCGTGATGGAAAGCTGCCGAGGGCAACGGCTCAATAGGGAACCGGGAACGGGGAACCGGGAACAGTGACGCCTCGTGGAGCCTCGGTTCCCAGTTCCCAGTTCCCGTTAATGGCATCCCTCATCCCTCTTCCCTTTTCCCTCTATCGAATCGCCAACACGTCCTTCAACGGCACCCGATAGATATTCCCGCTGCCGTTGAGCGTGCTCGTTAGGCCATCCTTCAGCTCCTTCGTCGTGAACGGACGCGTCCGCGGTCCGTCGGCGAAACCGCGGAGACTCGTGAAGTACAGGTACCGGCCGTCCGGCGACCCGATCGGGCAGTATTCGCGTGCGGATGAATTGATGGGTGGGGGCAAGTGCTTGGCGGGCGTCCACTGGCCGTTCTCGTTGAAGCTGATGTAGAGGTCGCCGCGGCCGAGGTCGTCGGGCCGGCCGGAGGCGTTGAAGATGATATAGCTCTGGTCGGGTGCGATATAGTTGTCGATCTCGGGGCCCGGGCCGTTCACGTTAGGCCCGAGGTTCTCCGGCTCGGTGTACTTGCCATCGACGAGCTTCGACCGAAAGAGGTCGAATGCGCCGGGCTTGCCCTCGTGGTTCGAGCTGAAGTAGAGCGTCCCATCCGACGCGATCGACGGATAGTACTCTGGCCGCGGCGTGTTCACCGGCGCGCCCAGATTCTCGGGCGCGCTCCAGCCGCCGGTCGCCGTCCTCGTGACCACCCAGAGGTCATAGTCCGGTGGCCCTTTCTGCTCCGTCCCGTTAGGCCGGTTGGAGACGAAGATGATTTTCTTGCCGTCGGGCGTGAAGAACGGGTCCCAGTCGGTCCATTGGCCCGAGAACGGCGCGATCTCGGGCGACGTCCACTTACCGTTCACGAGCTTCGACGTCATGATCACGCCGCCGTTCTGCTGCGGAAGTGCGATCGACCAGTAGAGCTCTTTCCCGTCTGGGGAAAACACCGTGTTCAGTTCGTCGAGAGACGTCGACAGCAGCCCCTCGCCCCACATCTCGGGCGTGAGCGGTCCGTGTTTCCCTCGCTCCTCACTCGGCGTCGCCGACGCGAATCGGTGGTGTCCGAGCGTGCCAGCAGCGACCGAAAGTGCGGTGACGCCGATGACAATGCGCCATGGGGTCCGCATGGGGCTGATCCTCCGCTGAGTGGCTTGGCGCCGCTTCGCGGAGCGTCCGCGAGCCGCGCGGTATGCACTCAGTGTCTGCCTCACGATTCATCGCGACAATTCGCGCGGGACGAGGCGTCGCGTTTCGAGGCGCACCGGCATGCGCAGCATGCCATCCGGACGGGATCCAGCCCTAGGTATCCGGACTGTCCGCTGGCGCGAGCTTGGCGCCGTAGCGGCGACTCGCCATGAGGCGCTGGCCGTCATCGAGCAGCACCACGTACTGGCCATTTGCCTGACGCCGAAATTCGCGCACGCGATCGAGGTTCACGATACGCGAACGGCTCACGCGCACGAACTGTAAAGGGTCGAGTCGGTTCGCGAAGGTTGTGAGCGGCTCGCGGACCGAGTGCCACACACCCTTCGCGCGCACCCGGGCGTAGTTGCGCGACGTCTCGATCCACTCGATGTCTGACAGCGCCACGAACGCAATGCGACCGCGAGACCGGATCATGAGTCTGGTTTCGCCGGTTCGCGTGCGTTCGGTGCTGCCGGCCGCGCCGGCTTCGCCCGCGTCTTTCTCGGGAATGCGCGACGGGAACTGCCGGCCCGCAGGACCGTCGTTGCCGGCGACGGCCTGCAACACCGACGCAATCCTCGTTCTGAACACCGTCAGCTGATCGCCCGCCAGGAATCGGCGCGCCCGGGCGAGGGCACGCGCAAACCGCTCGCGGTCGAACGGCTTGAGCAGATAGTCGACAGCGCTTGCTTCGAACGCGTCGAGCGCATACGCGTCGTACGCCGTCACGAACACGATGGCGGGAAGCTCTTCGGGCGCGAGCGCCGACAACACCTCGAATCCGGTCAGCTCGGGCATCTGCACATCGAGGAACACGAGGTCTGGCCGATCCGACCGGATCCGCGCAACGGCCTCCGCCCCGTCCCGACATTCTGCCACGATGCTCACGTCGCGCTCCGCACCGAGCAGCGTGCGAAGGCCGGCGCGCGCGATCGGCTCGTCGTCGACGATGACGGCGCGGATCATCGTCGACCGGAACGTCCGCCGGTCCGGTACGGAATCGTCACACGCGCGAGCACACCGGGGCGCGGACGACCGGCTTCGTCGGCCGGCGTGAGCAGTTCCAGCCGCGCCTGTTCGCCGTACGTCCGCTCGAGCCGCGATCGCACATTCGTGAGACCCACGCCGCTGCCGTCCGGCGGCGTAAGGGTCCAGCCAGGCGGCAGGCCCGGGCCGTCATCCTCGACCTCGAGCACCAGGGAACCGTTCTCACGCGCTGCGCGGATCGTTAGGCACCGCGCGTCGGTTCGCCGAGCGATTCCGTGCCGCACCGCGTTTTCTACGAGCGGCTGCAGGATGAGATTCGGCACCACCGCCGACAGCGCATCGTCGTCCGCGTGAATGTCGACGCGCAAACGATCCTGGAACCTGATCTGCTCGATCGCGAGATAGCGGTCCATGAAGTCGATCTCCTCCGACAGCGGCACCTCCGGCGCGGCGGAGCGGTCGAGCGTCGTACGGAGCAGGGCGCTCAACTGCACCAGCACACGATGCGCCGCCTCGGGGTCCATCATCGTCAGCATCGCGGCCGAGTGTAGCGCGTTGAACAGGAAATGCGGGTGAAGCTGCATCCTGAGCGCCTGGAGATGCGCGGTCGCGAGCTGCGTCTCGAGATGAGCGGCGGCGACTTCGCGTTCCCGGAAGCGGCGGTGATAGTCGAACGCGTAGTACAGCCCCATGAACACCCAGTACTTCCACCACGCCGTGATCACGAGTGCCGGGAAGCTGCGCCGGAAGAGATCGATCACTTGGACGGGGCCACCGGCCGGAGGCGTGCCCGCGTGATGAACGCCCGCGAAGTATTGCAGCGCATCTGCCGCCGGAACCTGGACGAACGACAACGCCACCATGATGGCGAGGTGCCACGCGATGTGCGATCGCGGGGCGGCCGACCCGAGCGGCTTACTGCGGGCGGCCCAGAGCAGCACTGGCGTCAGAGCCAGCCATGGTACCCAGTAGAGTGCCTCGAGCCAGAGCGCGTTGAACCAGTCGACTGGCTGGTCGCGCATGATGTATCGCAGGGCGTTCTGCGACACGAAGATGAGGCATGCAGCCCCCCATATCCCGGCCCAGCGGAACAATGCCCACACCCAACTTCCGGGGTGAGGTGACCGCTTGTCGCCTTCGCCGAAGGTCGAGGTGACGGACGGCAACGTTGTCGGACTGGGTAGGGTGGTCATAGGCCGCGCATCGACACATCCTAATAAGGACTCTGAACTCGGGAATTGGGAGACCTATGCGAAGGTTGCTGGCCCACGCCGCGATTGGCGCGGCGTTCGTTGTTGTGATCGGGGCCTGTGCAGATAACGGGGTGGTTGGCCTCGGCGGCGGCACCACCACGAGTGGCGCGCAGACGTCCGAGACGGAATACGACCTGGCCCTCAAGCGATGGCAGACAAACGCGCCGGCGCATTACGAGATCGTGTACAGGCAGACGTGCGAATGCCCGGTAGATATGCAGCGCCCCACGCGCGTGACGGTTCGGCGGAGCGACGGGTTGGAGACGATCGAGGACGTCGCTGACGCCGGGGAACCGCCGGTGGCCTTGAGCGATGATCGCCGCCAAGTGGCGAAAACGGTGGACGGCTTGTTCTCCGTGATCAGCCAGGCGCTCGATCTCAATCCTCAGGACCCGCGCATCACGTACGATGGAAAGCTCGGCTATCCCGTGAGCATCAACATCGATCCGTCCGGGGGAGTCTCGGGGGACGAGAGCGTGTACAAGGTCACGTCGTTCCAGACGCTTCCTTAGTTCTCGCGCTGGCGCGCGTCGAGATCATCGCGCCGGGCGCGGGGGCACGGCCTCGTCGGTGCGGCGCGCTCGCAGCCGGTGCCGCGCGAGCACCTCCTAGCCGCCGAAGGACCGACGCCCCGCCGACAAGACCGCGATGCCGACCGTAAAGCCGTCAGCAGCAGCCAGCAGCCAGCAGCCGGCGAGATGCTAACGCGCCAGACCGGCCAACAAATACGTGAGCATGGCCGTCCCGTCCATGATCGGCTCGTTCGTGGAGTAGTCGCCCATGTCGTCGTGATAGACGATGAACCCCGCGTTGAACGCCGCGTACTCATCGGCGTCCGTGAGACGAATGCCGCGCAGGTTCGCGTAGATGGACCGGTAGACGGGTCCGTCGACGAGGCCGCCCAGCTGCGTCTCCACACCGATCTGCTTCGACATCACCGAATGCGGATCGTGCGGCCACGTGCCTGACCACGGAAGACCGATCACCATCGACGTCCCCCATGGATTCGCGCCGAACAGCCAATCGAGCGCCGCCGCCTCGTACTCGCGAAATCGTTCGTCGCCCGTCATCCGGCGATACAGGAACGCCTGCGTCGCGAACGCCGACATGAGGTTGTTCGAGCACCAGATGAACGGGATTCCGACGCGAAAACCGTTCGTCTTCGCTCGTGCTGCTACCCGCTCGAGTCCTTGCGCGTAGTAGCCGGCCACGACGCGCTTCGCGCGCTCATCCCCGACCCGCCAGATCGCGTCGTGTCCGTGATTGATCCACGGATACCACTCGTAATGGCGCGCGGTGTCGGCGCCCATCCAGGGCGTGACCGGCTCCTTTGCCGCGTATGCGAGGGCGTCGCGGAGGAATCGCGACTCACGGGTCAGCGTATACAGCTCGGCGGCCCCCAACTCCATGTCGTCGACCCAGTTCTCCTCCTCGTAGAAATAGGGCGAGCGGCCAGGCGCCGTCTGGCAGTTCCCGGGGTATTTCAGGCCTAACGCGTACGCCGCGAGCGCGCGTTTGCGCAGACGCGTTGCGAACGCCGGGTCCCTGCGAGCGTACGTCCGGGATGCGACCGCGAACGTCGCGGCGTATTTGCCGGCCGTGGACGCGTACCCGTTCGACCGGTTCTTCCCCGTGAACAGCCCCTGGGGTTTGCCCGTGCACGGGTAAACCGGTCGTTCCTTGCCTTTGCCCCACCCGTAGTCCGCCGAATCGCTCGTCGGCAGGTCGAAGTACGTGTGGTCCCGGTCGTCGGCGAGTTGGTTGAACATCGTCGAGTCGTCCGGGAACATGCGGAGCAGCCACTCGAGGCCGTGTCGCGCTTCGTCGAGCGCATCGTCTGTGCCGTTAGGTCCCGGTAGCCCATTCGCGTCGAACCCGTCGGCAAACGCTCTCGGAAAATCCAGGCGGGCCTTGAGCATCACGTAGGTCGCCGTCGCGGACGTGGTCACGTACTGCAGGTAGTCCGCGGCGTCGGCCCAGCCGCCGCTCACGGGAATGAACTCCCCGGACCGTGTCGGATGGTCGACGATGATGCCGTCGCGCTTGTGAACTGAATCGCGAAGCGTCGGGTTGTAGCCCGAGCGCTGCTGGCGCATGTAGTAGAGCAGGGTATCAGCCGCGCCCGCGTACGTGCGCGCGTCCACGCGGACCACGGGCGACTGGATGGTGCCGCTCACGATTCGATATCGGCCCGGTGCGCGTACCGACGAGAAGTCCAGCCGATAGGTGACGACACAGGGACCGAATGGCGCGTCGGCTCGTACGGTACGGGGTGCCTGCACGACGCGACCACTCGTGTCCTGAACGACATACGTGAGAGGCGCCGCAGTGGGCGCGCCCTGCGTCGAATCGTCGTCGACGCATGCGACCGCGGTCTTTGGGGCGTTAGGCAGGTAGCCGAGCTGGTTCACTCGAATGACGATCGCCGGCTGGGAAGCCCGACGGATGGAGACGGGCATGAACGTCGTGAGCCCGACGATTGGCACCAGCGTCAGGGTCGCGCGGAGACGGACCGACATCCCGGGAAGATCAGCGCCGGGTGGCCGGGACACAACTGCGGACGGCAGGCGGCAGGCGACTGCCGGGGACGGGCGACGGATGACGACCCGCGGGTTACCCGCCTAACGCTTTAGCGGCACACCGCCGTAGGCGCCGAGCTCAGTGCTCCCACCGGCCGCTCGCTTCGCCGGCGAATCAGGGGCGAGCGTGAACCGCGCCGTCTCCGCGAACTTCGGATCCGTGTCGAGGTTCCCCGTCCCAGGCGCGCCGCCCTGCACGAGGTTGTAACTCATCTCCGGCGGTGTGAGCGGTGAATAACTCACCTGATTCCCTGCGCTCTGGGAGTTCCCCCACACGATGTTGTTGCGGAACACGACCTTCGTCCCCGCCGCGATCAGTGCTCCGCCGCGACCCTTCATGCCGCGCGCGGCCGAATCGGCCGTGGCCGCCTTGTTGTTCACGATCGTGTTGTGCTCGACCAACGTCGATAGGCGATAGCTCAGGCTGCCCACGACCCACAGCCCGGCCCCGCCAAAATCTTCGCCGCCCGTGTTGTCGACGACGAGATTGTTCCTGACGATCCCGGCCGAGTGGAAGAGCACGATCCCGCCGCCGTATCGGCCGCGGTTACCGCGGATCACGTTGTTCACGATCGTCGGCTCCGAGTACCCACACCGGATCGCCCCACCGCCGGCGCTGAGTAGACTGTCGCCCGCCACGTTCTTCGCCATCGAGGTCGCGACGTTGTTCACGATGTAGTTGTACCGAATCGTCGGCGACCCGAGCTCGCAGAGAATGCCGCCGCCCTCGCGGAAGTACTGGAGGTCCTTTGCATCGAGCCAGATCGTCCCCGTACCGCCCGTGATCGTGAAGCCCTCGAGCACGGCAGTCGAATCCTCCTGATTCACGAACCGGACGACCGTGCCGGTGTCCGGATGCGCGGGCCGGCTGCCGTCGATGATCGTGCGCTCGATGTCCGTCGCATCGCGCGACCGAAGAAACTGGCTCGCGACCACGATGCCCTTTCCCTTGAAGCGAATGTTCTCGTAGTACCGCCCGGGCGCGACGAGCACGGTATCCCCCGGAACGGCGCTATCGATGGCGGCCTGAATCGACGGGAACTTGGCCGGCACCGCGAGCACTGCGTGCCTCGGCGCCGGTGGCTGGGCGTTAGCGCTTCCAAGCGGTCGGACCGCGAGCGCCGCGAATAGCAGGGCAGAATGGCGAATCATTGGCCTGGGTAACGAGTCGCCACGAAACTCGCCGCGATAGCTCAGCGATCGAAGGCCCGGATGACGATGTGCACTGGCGCGGGACGAACCGCGCATGCCCGGCTGCCGTTTGAGCTGATGGCTGATGGCTGATGGCCGATGGCTGGCGCGAATGCGGCCCGTTAGGGCCGCATTCGCGCCTCCAGTCTATCTCGATACCACCGGCTCAGCTTGAGCTGCGTCCCGTCCGACAGGCGAACCATGTAGTCGCCCGACCCCCACAGATCCATCTGACGGATCCGATCGAGATTCACGATGGTCGACCGATGAATGCGCGCGAAACGCCGCGCATCGAGGGCGCGTTCCAGCGTGGTCATCGTCTCGCGGATGAGATGCGTGCGCGGCCCGGTGTGCAGGCGAGCGTAGTTGCCGAACGCCTCGATCCAGTCGATCTCCGCCACCGGCACGAAGTACATTCTGCCCTCTTCCTTGACGAGCAGACGGTCGAGCGGCCCGCGCCCGCCCACGTTAGGCGCCGAGTCGGCTTGGGCGCCGGCCGTGTCGCGAGCCGGCGCGCCCGGCGATGCCTCGAGAAACGCCACCAGCTTCGCGTGACGCTCGGCCGTCGTTGACTGCGCGATCTGCGCCCGCGCCCGCTCGATCGCCTCGGCGAATCGGGTGGGATCGACCGGCTTCAGGATGTAGTCGAAGGCGTGGACGTTGAACGCTGCCACCGCGTGCTCGTCGAACGCGGTCACGAAGATCACGAGCGGTGCCGGGCCGTCGAGCGCGCGCAGGACCCCGAACCCATCTACCCGCGGCATCTGCACGTCCAGCAGCACGACATCCGGGTTATGGGTGGTGATGAGCGAGACCGCTTCACGGCCGTTGGCCGCTTCGCCGACGACCTCGACGTCGGGCTGCTCCGTGAGCAGCCGTCTCAGACGCTGACGGGCGAACGCTTCGTCGTCGACAATGAGGACGCGCAATGCCGTCACGACGCGCTCCGCCGGAGGACTGGCGGGGAAGCCACCGGTGTGCCGGCCGGCGACGATCGCCTAACAGATTCGCCCACAGGCTCCGTTGCTCGCGGAGCGACCGTGAACGTCGCCGGCGGTTCGTCATCGGCATCGAACGGAATCACCACGGACGCGATCGTTCCTCCTCCGGGTGCAGGCGAGAGCGCGAACCGCTGCCGCGCGGCACCGTACAAGTGGTGCAGGCGCTCACGCGTATTTCGCACGCCGGTCCCCTCGCGGATCGCGCCGGTGAGGCCGTCGCCGCTGTCGCGAACC
>Ga0207706_10000359_pt1 | contig 49324 bp, 46 predicted proteins | sample KBSC53metaG_FD_184318 | JGI IMG/M metagenome (GOLD analysis project Ga0207706, IMG submission 184318) | Corn rhizosphere microbial communities from Kellogg Biological Station, Michigan, USA - KBS C5-3 metaG (SPAdes) (version 2) | ecosystem: Host-associated > Plants > Roots > Rhizosphere > Soil ... | reverse complement strand
GCGAACAAGCCTCGAAGCGCGACAGCGCGGAGGGTAGTCCCGTACGCGCGAAGGGCCGCCCCGAGCGCGAACAAGCCTCGAAGCGCGACAGCGCGGAGGTTAGTTCCGTACGCGCCGCCGTCGCGCGCGCGCTCGCCAGCACATTGCCGCGCGGCGGGCGCGTTGCCGTGGCGCTCTCGGGTGGCCGCGATTCGGTCGTGCTGCTCGACGCGGCGGCCGCGCTCGCGGAAGCCGCGTCGGTCGAGGTCGTGGCCTTCCACGTCGAGCACGGGCTTTCCGCCAATGCCGGCGCATGGGCGCGGTTCTGCGGCGCCTTTTGCGCCGCGCGCGCGGTGCCCTGCCACGTCGAGCGGGTGAGCGTCGCGCGCGGGCCGCGCATCAGCGTCGAAGCCGCTGCGCGCGAGGCGCGCTACGCTGCGCTCGCCGCGCTCGCTGCCGCGCACGGCGCGTCTGCGGTGCTGCTCGCCCATCACGCCGACGATCAGGCGGAGACGCTGCTGCTGCAACTGCTGCGCGGCGCAGGTCCGCGCGGCCTTGCCGCGATGCCCGCGGCCCGCTACGACGGGCGCATCCATTGGCTGCGGCCATTCCTCGATTTGCCGCGCGCACGCATCGAGGGGTACGCACGGGAGCGCTCGCTCGCGTTCGTCGACGACGAGTCCAACGCCGACCCGCGCTACCGCCGCAACGCATTGCGCCGCGGCGTCGTGCCCGCGCTGCGAGCCATTGCCCCGGGCTATCCGGCCGCGGTCGCGCGCGCGGCATCGCTGCAGGGCGAAGCCGCCGCGCTGCTCGACGACCTCGCCGCTGTCGACGCCCGCAGCGGATACGACGGTGTCGCGCTCGATCGCGCCACGCTCGCCGCGCTTGACGCCCGCCGTGGGCGCAACCTGCTGCGGTGGTTTCTGCGCCAGCAGGGCCTGCCGGCGCCGTCGCAGGCTCGCCTCGCTGCGATGCTGCGGCAGCTTGCGCACGCCGACGCCGATGCGCGCGTGTCGGTTGGGCACGCGAGCGCGGTGGTCGGCGTTCATCGCGGGCGCATCCTCGTCCATCGAGCCGAGTGCGAGCCCTTTGCGCGCAAATGGGACGGCGCCGAATCCGTCGCCCTGCCGCACGGCACGCTGACGCTCGTTCCCGGGCTCGGCCGCGGCATCGCCGCCCGCCACCTGCGCACGTTCGGCGTGACGATCCGCAGCGGCGTGGCCGGCGAGCGGCTGGTCCTTGCCGGCCGCGCGGCGCGACGCCCGGTTGCGGACCTGCTGCGCGAGGCGGGCATTCCGCACTGGGAACGGCGAGGCTTGCCGCGGATCTACTGCGGCGGCACGCTCGCGGCGGTGGCGCCGCTCGGGGTCGACGTCGCATTCGCCGCCGCGCCGGGCGAGCCGGCCCGGGAGATCGTCTGGCGGCCGGGCCGCATTGACAATCACGGCCCGGCGCGGGCCTAATCCCCGCCAGCACCGGGCAACGCGTGCGTCGCGGCTCGGCGGATCGCGCAGTCCGCGCACAATAACGGTTCGTGGTCCTTTTCTTTCTGGAGGTTTTTCGATGAAGCTCCCGTTCTCGCTGACCGCGCTGTGCGCGGCTGTCGCCCTGGCTGCCGCGCCCGGCGCATTCGCGCAGCAGCCGATCGTCATCAAGTTCAGCCACGTCGTGGCCGTCGACACGCCCAAGGGCAAGGGCGCCGAGCAGTTCAAGAAGCTCGCCGAGGAGCGCACGAAGGGACGTGTGAAGGTCGAGGTCTATCCGAACAGCTCGCTGTTCAAGGACGGCGAGGAAATGGAAGCGCTGCAGCTCGGCAGCGTGCAGATGCTCGCGCCCTCGGTGTCCAAGTTCGGGCCGCTCGGCGCGCGCGAGTTCGAGATCTTCGACATCCCGTACATCTTCGACAGCTACGACGATCTGCACAAAGTGACGCAGGGTCCGGTCGGGCAGTCACTGTTCAAGAAGCTCGAGTCGAAGGGCATCACGGGGCTCGCCTACTGGGACAACGGCTTCAAGGAAATCAGCGCCAACAAGCCGCTGCGCAAGCCGGAGGACGCGAAGGGCCTCAAGTTCCGAATCCAGTCGTCGAAGGTCCTGGGCGACCAGATCAAGGCGTTCGGCGGGCTGCCGCAGGTGATGGCGTTCTCCGAGGTCTACCAGGCGCTGCAGACAGGCGTCGTCGACGGACAGGAGAACACTCCGTCGAACTTCTACACGCAGAAGATGCACGAGGTGCAGAAGTACCTGACGATGACCGATCACGGCGTCATCGAATACGCGGTGATCGTGAACAAGAAGTTCTGGGACGGCCTGCCCGCCGACGTCCGCACGACGCTCGACGGCGCGATGAAGGACGCGACGAAGTACGCGAACGACATCGCCAAGAAGGAGAACGAAGACGCGCTGGCGGCGGTCAAGGCGTCGGGCAAGACCGAGATCATCACGCTGACGCCCGCCGAGAAGGAGGCATGGAAGAAGGCGGCGCTCGTCGTGCACAGGGAAAACGAGTCGCGCGTCGGCAAGGACACGCTCGCGCTCGTCTACAAGGAAACCGGCTTCAAGCCGTAATCGCCAAAGCACTCGCCCTGCGCAAGCCGCGGGGCGGGCGACCGGGAGTGCGCGGGGAAGGCGTCCACCCGGGGCAGGCGGAGGGAGGAGTGAGATGCTGAAGCTGCTCGACCGCCTCGAGGAGGTGCTGATCACGGTCCTGATGGGCGCGGCGACGCTCCTGATCTTCGTCGCCGTCGCCCATCGCTACGCGGCCGGCATGTCGATACCCGGCGTGCAGGACGCACTGCTGAAGATCGACATGTCGTGGGCGCAGGAGCTTTGCATCTACATGTTCGTGTGGATGGCGAAGTTCGGCGCGGCCTACGGCGTGCGCACCGGCATCCACGTCGGAGTCGACGTGATGATCAACCGGCTTCCGCCCGGCACCCGCAGGTTCTACGTGCTGTTCGGGCTGCTCGCGGGCGCGACCTTCACCGGCATCGTCGGCACGCTCGGCGCGACGTTCACGTGGGACATCGCGCACACCGACTCCGTGTCGCCCGACCTCGAGCTCCCGAAGTGGATCGTGTACCTGTGCATTCCGCTCGGCTCGTACCTGATGTGCTTCCGCTTCCTGCAGGTCGCATGGAGCTTCTGGCGCACCGGCGAGTTGCCGCACCATGACGTCGCGCACGTCGAGGGCATCGACGCGCCGGCTGTCGTGCCGGACCTGCATCCCGCCGGGGGGACCAAGTGAGCACGCTCGCTTCCCCCGCGCCGGCCGGCGCGCCGCGGTGGCCGGCGCTGATCCCGATCCTCGTCATCGGCATCCCGGTTGCGCTGAAGCTCGTCGGCGTCTACGTCGCCAACCCGTGGATCATCTTCGCGCTGCTCGTCGCGCTGATGCTGACCGGCATGCCGATCTCGATCTCGCTCGGTCTCACGGTGCTCACGTACCTGTTCACGATGACCAGCGTGCCGATCGAATCGGTGGCGCTCAAGCTGTTCACCGGCATCGAGAAGTTCGAGATCATGGCGATCCCGTTCTTCATCCTGGCCGGCAACTTCCTCACGCACGGCGGCGTCGCGCGACGAATGATCGACTTCGCATCGTCTGTCGTCGGGCACTGGCACGGCGGCCTCGGGCTGGCCGGCGTGATGGCGTGCGCGCTGTTCGCGGCGGTCTCGGGCAGCTCGCCGGCCACCGTCGTCGCGATCGGCTCGATCGTGCTGCCGGCGATGGTGCGGCAGGGCTTCCCGAACCGCTTCGGCGCCGGCGTCATCACGACGTCCGGCGCGCTCGGCATCCTGATCCCGCCGTCGATCGTCATGGTGATGTACTCGGTTGCCACGAACACGTCCGTCGGCGCTCTCTTCATCGCCGGCATCATCCCGGGGATCGTGCTCGCGACGATGCTCGGGCTGACGACGTGGTGGCGCGCGCGCAAGAACAACTATCCGCGCCAGCCGCGGGCGACGTGGGGCGAGCGCTGGCGCGCGTTCCGCAAGAGCGTGTGGGGGCTGCTGCTGATCGTCGTCGTCATCGGCGGCATCTACACCGGCATCTTCACGCCGACGGAAGCGGCGGCGATGAGCGCCGTCTACGCGTTCATCGTCGCGGTGTTCGTCTACAAGGACATGCCGCTGTCGCGCGTGCCGAAGGTGCTGCTCGATTCGGCGAACATGAGCGCGATGCTGCTCTACATCATCACGAACGCGGTGATGTTCAGCTACCTGATGACGTCGGAAAACATCCCGCAGGCGATGGCGGCTTGGATGCTCGACCAGGGGCTCGGCGCGATCACGTTCCTGCTCGTCGTCAACGTGCTGCTGCTGCTCGCCGGCAACGTGATGGAGCCATCGTCGATCGTACTGATCATGGCGCCGATCCTGTTCCCCGTGGCGATGAAGCTCGGCATCGATCCGATCCACTTCGGCATCATGATGGTGGTGAACATGGAGGTCGGCATGTGCCACCCGCCGGTGGGGCTCAACCTCTACGTCGCTTCGGGGATCACGCGCATGGGCATCACCGAGCTCACGATCGCGGTATGGCCGTGGCTATTGACGATGCTCGTCTTCCTCGTCGTTGTGACGTACTGGCCGGCGATGTCGATCTGGCTGCCGAAGGCCCTTGGCATGCTTTGAACGGAGGGTCGCCGCCCGGCGACCGTGCTGGTGCGGTGACCGTGCCGGTGCGGCGACCGCGCAGGGGCGGCGATCGCGACCGGCCGGCGACTGCGCCGGGCCGGCGCTTCACGCACGGCATCCGGAAAACGCGTCCTCCGCGCGGGGGCTCCTATGGTAAAATCTTGGATTTGCTCGATTTTCCTGCGGAGCTTGCGCACATGGCGGTTGAACGCACCCTTTCGATCATCAAGCCCGACGCGGTCGCGAAGAATGCCATCGGCGAGATCTACGCACGCTTCGAGAAGGCGGGACTGCGTATCGCGGCGGCGAAAATGGTGCGGCTCTCTCGCGAAGACGCGGAAGGCTTCTACGCCGTGCACCGCGAGCGGCCGTTCTTTCGCGACCTGGTCGATTTCATGACGACCGGCCCGGTGATGGTGCAGGTGCTCGAAGGCGACGACGCGATCGCGAAGAACCGCGAACTCATGGGCGCCACCGACCCGAAGAAGGCGGCGCCCGGAACGATCCGCGCCGACTTCGCGCAGTCGATCGACGCGAACGCCGTGCACGGCTCGGACGGCCCGGAAACTGCGGCAACGGAGATCGCGTACTTCTTTCCGGCTCACGCGATCTACCGGCGGTAAGCCGGCACGCGCCCCCCCGCGCGTGCCGCCGCATCCTTCGCTGCACCGATGACGAACCTGCTCGACCTCGATCCCGCGGCGCTCGTGCACTGGCTCGGCGAGCGCGGGCAGAAGCCCTTCCGCGCGCGGCAGGTGTCGCGCTGGGTGCACCAGCGCTTCGCGGGCGATTTCGCGGGTATGAGCGATCTCGCGAAGCCGTTGCGAGAACTGCTCGCCGCCGAAGCGGAAATCCGTGCGCCGCGCGTGCTGCGCGACACGACCGCGGCCGACGGCACGCGCAAGTGGCTGCTCGACGCCGGCAACGGCAACGCGGTCGAGGCCGTCTACATCCCCGAGGACGATCGAGGCACGCTGTGCATCTCGTCACAGGCGGGTTGCGCGCTCGACTGCGCGTTCTGCTCGACCGGCCGGCAGGGCTTCAACCGCAACCTGACGACGGGCGAGATCGTCGGCCAGCTTTGGCATGCGAACCGCACGCTTCTTTCTGACGGGATCTGTGCGCCTTGGGTCGAAAACGGCCGTGCGCCGATCACGAACGTCGTGATGATGGGCATGGGCGAGCCGCTCGCCAACTTCGACAACGTCGTGTCCGCGCTCGCGCTGTTCATCGACGACAACGCCTACGGCCTTTCGCGGCGCCGCGTCACGCTGTCGACGTCGGGCCTCGTTCCGTGGATCGACCGGCTGCGCGATGAGTGCCCGGTGGCGCTCGCGGTGTCGCTGCATGCGCCGACCGACGCGCTGCGCGACCGGCTGGTGCCGATCAACCGCAAGCATCCGCTCGCCGAGCTGATGGCCGCGTGCGTGCGCTACGTCGAGCGCGCGCCGCGCGATTTCGTCACGTTCGAATACGTGATGCTGGACGGCGTGAACGACCAGCCTGCGCATGCGCGCGCGCTCGCGGCGCTCGTCCGCGACGTTCCGTGCAAGATCAACCTGATTCCGTTCAACCCGTTCGCGGGCAGCGGATTCGCGACGACGCCGCGCGAGCGCATCCGCGCGTTCGCCGGCGCGCTGCAGGACGCCGGCATCGTGACCACGATCCGCCGCACGCGAGGCGACGACATCGACGCGGCGTGCGGACAGCTCGCGGGGCAGGTGCACGACCGCACGAAACGGCGACTGGCGACGCGGATCCCGCTCGCCGTCGCGCGCTGAAGAAGCCTTCCTTCGGGGTCTCTCGCATGAACCGTTTGTTGCCGCTCCTGCTCGTCGCCGGCGCGCTGGTCCTCGCCGGATGCGCATCCAACAAACCGTCGACGCCGCCGACGGCGCCGCCGCCCGACCGCACGCCGGTGAAGGTGCAGGAAGCGACGCCGCAGGAGCGCGCGGTGATCCGCACCGACCTCGCGGCCGGGTACTACGAGCGCGGGCAGATGGACGTGGCGCTCGAGGAACTCGGCGCGGCGAAGACGCTCGACCCGAGCTATCCGAAGCTCTACAACATCTACGGACTCGTCTATGCGATGCTCGGCGAGCGCGACAAGGCCGAGGAGAACTTCCGCCAGGCGGTCGCACTCGCGCCGAACGATCCGGAAATCCGCGCGAACTGGGGCGCGTATCTGTGCGCGACGGGACGTGCGCGCGAAGCGCTGCCGGAATTCGACCAGGCGATCCGCGATCCGCTGTTCAAGAAGCAGGAGATCGCGCTCATCAATGCCGGGAAGTGCAGTGCGTCGCTCGGCCAGACGCAAGTCGCCGAGGATTACCTGCGGCGCGCGCTGACGGCATCGCCCGGCAATCCGGTAGCCGCCTACAACCTCGCGCTGCTCGCGTATCGCCAGTCGCGCGTCGGCGAAGCGCGCGCGTGGATGCGCCCGGTGATGCAGCAGGCGAATCCGCCGCCCGAAGCGCTCTATCTCGGCGCGTGCATCGAGCGCAAGCAGGGCGATCGCGAGGCCGAGCGCTCGTACGAATCGCAGCTTCGGAACCGGTGGCCCGAGTCGCCGGAGGCCAAGGCGCTCGCCGGCGGTACCTGCGAGTGACGGATCCGATCGAAGCGCAGGAGAGCGCGCGCCCGAATCCCGCAACGGCCGGCGCGAAGTTGCGTGCTGCGCGCGAAGCGGCAGGATGGTCGATCGGCGACGTCGCCGCGCAGCTGAAGCTCGCGCCGCGCCAGGTAGCGGCGCTCGAGGAAGACGACTGGGCCCGCCTGCCCGGACGCACGTTCGTGCGCGGCTTCGCGCGCAACTACGCGCGCTTCCTGGCGCTCGATCCCGACTCGGTGCTCGCGCTGCTTCCGCCGGCCGAGCATGCGCCGGGTCTCGAGCGCCCGTCGTTCGCGGCGGCGCGCCGGCCGATGGGCGAAATTCCCGTCGAGCGTGCGTCACCGTCCGCGGCGCGCTGGCTGGTGCCGCTCTTGCTGCTTGCCATCGTCGCCGCCGCGGGCGTCTACGTCTACGAATACACGCGCCAGAATGCCGCCGCGCCACGCGACACGTCGCCGATCGCCGCAAGCACGCCTGTCGATGCGACGCACGCGGCGCCCGCGCCGGTCGTGGCGGGATCTTCCGCGACGGCGCTTCCCAATCCGCTCGCCGACACGGCGGCGCCTGCCGCGCCGGCGCCGGAGCCCGGCGTGCCGCCCGCGGCTGCACCCGATGCCGCAGCCGCCGCGGCGCCGCAACCGCAGCCGGCATCGCCGCCCGCGACGGGAACGGATGCCACGCTCGTCCTCGCGTTCAAGGGCACGTCGTGGGCGGAAGTGCGCGACGCGAACGGCCGGGTGATCCTGCAGATGACCGGCGGCGCCGGCATGACGCAGACCGTCAACGGCACGCCCCCTTTCCAGCTCGCGCTCGGAAATGCACCAGACGTCGCGGTCACCTTTCGCGGGCAGGCGCTCGACCTCGCGCCGTACACGCGGGGCAGCGTGGCGCGCGTCGCGCTGCGCTGACGCGATCATGAGCGAAGAGCGGTCGAGCGCAATGGGAAAAGCACTGCAGGCGGTGCGTGGCATGAACGACGTGCTCCCCGACGAGGCGTCGGCGTGGCATCAGTTCGAGGAGGCGGCGCGCGACGTGTTCGAGCGCTATGGCTACCGCAACCTGCGCGTGCCGATCGTCGAGCCGACGCCACTGTTCGTGCGCGGCATCGGCGAGCACACCGACGTCGTCGAGCACGAGATGTACACGTTCGACGACAAGCTGAACGGCGAGAGCCTGACGCTGCGTCCCGAAGCGACAGCGGGCATCGTCCGCGCGGCGATCGAGCACAACCTGACATACGAGCGGCCGCTTCGCGTGTGGACGGCGGGACCGATGTTCCGCCACGAGCGTCCGCAGAAAGGGCGCTACCGCCAGTTCCATCAGCTCGACGTCGAGGCGCTCGGCTACCCGGGCCCGGACGTCGACGCGGAGCAGATCGTGATGCTCACGCGGCTGTGGCGCACGCTGGGCCTCGCCGACATCACGCTCGCGATCAACTCGATCGGCGATCCCGGCGAACGCCGCGCGCACCGCGCCGCGCTGATCGCGCATTTCGAGCGGCACCGCGATCTGCTCGACGCCGATTCGCAGCGCCGGCTGCATGCGAATCCGCTGCGGATCCTCGACAGCAAGCATGCGCCGCTGCAGGAAGCGATCGCCGCCGCGCCGCGGCTCGTCGATCAACTCGGCGGCGCGTCGCGTGCGCATTTCGAGGCGTTCACCGCGCTGCTCGACGAGGCCGGCATCCGGTACACGATCGAGCCGCGCCTCGTACGCGGCCTCGACTACTACAACCGGACCGTGTTCGAGTGGATCTCGGCCGCGCTCGGGGCGCAGGGCACCGTGGCCGGCGGCGGCCGCTACGACGGCCTGTTCGAGGCGCTCGGCGGCAAGCCGACGCCGGCATGCGGATTCGCGATCGGCGTCGAGCGGATGATCATGCTGCTGATTGCGCAGGGACGAATGCGCGCGCACGCGCCAGACGGCTATGTCGTGCACGTCGGCGCACAGGGGTCGGCACTCGCGCGCCAAGCCGCGGAAACGCTGCGCGACCACGGCGCGTCCGTCGTCCTGCACGCAGGCGGCGGGAGCTTCAAGTCGCAGCTCAAGAAAGCGGATGCAAGCGGCGCGCGTCTAGCGGTGATCGTCGGCGACGACGAGGCGGCCGCGGGCATCGTTGCAATCAAGACGCTGCGCGATGGCGGCGCCCAGGTCAGCGTTCCGCTCGCCGACCTGCCGGCACGCTTCGCGGCGCTCAATACCTCGAAGGATGAATATGGCTGTCTATGACCTCGAAGAGCAGGATCAGATCGACGAGCTGAAGGCGTGGTGGGCGCGATACGGCTCCGCCATCACCGCCGGCTTGATCCTCGGGCTGCTCCTGATCGCCGGCGTGCAGGGCTGGCGCTGGTGGACCGGCAAGCGCGCCGAGGATGCGTCGGTGCTGTACTCGGCCGTCGCCGACGCCGTGCGTGCGAAGGATGCGGCGAAGGCGAAGGATGCGGCGCTGTCGATCACCGACCGCTACGGCTCCACCGCCTACGCGCCGCGTGCGGCGCTGCTGTACGCGAAGATGCTCTACGACACCAGCGACCGCGCGGGGGCGACGGCGCAGTACAAGTGGGTCGTCGAGCACGCCCGCGAGGACGAGGTGCGCGCGATCGGGCGCTATCGCCTCGCGCAAGTGCAGATGGACGAGAAGCAGTACGACGCGGCGCTCGCGACGCTCGACGCCGTGCATCCGGCGAGCTTCGACGGGCTCTATGCCGACCTGCGCGGCGACGCGCTCGCGGCCGCCGGGCGCGCGGCCGAAGCACGCACCGCATACGAGACCGCGCTCGCGAAGCTCGATCCCAAGTCGCCGTACCGCAGCTTCGTGCAGGTGAAGCACGACGCGCTCGGCGGCATCGCGAAGGCACCGGAGAAAGCCGCGTTGGAGAAAGCAGCAGCGGAGAAAGCGGCAGCGGAGAAGGCAGCACCCGAGAAGGCAGCACCGGAGAAATCAGCAGCCGAGAAAGCGGCCGCCGGAGTTTCCAAATGACGTTTCGCGCGCACCGCGCCGCCGGCGCTGTGGTCGTGGCGGCGGTGCTTTGCGTCGGCTGCGCATCGCTGTCGGAATCGCCGCTCACGTCGTGGATGACGTGGATTCCCGCGCCTTCGTTCGCCTGGCTGACCGGAGGCAGCCGCAAGCCCGGCCCGCTTCCGCAACTCGAGGCGAAGGTGACGCCGCGCATCGCGTGGCAGCAGAGCATCGGCAGCGCCGCGCCGGGCATCGCGCCCGCCGTCACGTCGTCGGCGATCTATGCGGCCGCAAGCGACGGAACGCTCATGCGGCTCGACGTCGCCACCGGTCGCGTCGTCTGGAAGGTCAGCGCCAACAAGCCGCTGTCGGCCGGACCGGGCGCGGGCGAGACCGTCGTCGCGGTCGGCACCGCGAAAGGCGAGGTGCTCGCGTTCGACACCAACGGCAAGCCGCTGTGGACAGCCTACGTGTCGAGCGAGGTGATCGCGCCGCCCCGCGTTTCCGGCGCGATCGTCATCGTGTTCTCCGGCGACGGGCGCATCTACGGCCTTGCCGCGGCGGACGGCAAGACCGCATGGGTGGACCAGCGGATCAATCCGCCGCTCACCGTGCGCAACGCCGCAGGCGGCGTCGTTTCGCGCGGGGGCTTGCTCGTCGGAACGCCGGGGGGCAGGCTGCTCGCGGTCGACGCGCAGACCGGAACGGTGGCATGGGAAGGCGCCGTTGCCACGCCGAGAGGCGCCACCGAGCTCGAGCGCATCGCCGACGTGACGAGCCTTCCGTACGTCGACGAGAAGGAAGTTTGCGCAGCGGCCTACCAGGGCCGCGTCGCGTGCTTCGAGCTCGTGCGCGGAACGCTCATCTGGTCGCGCGACGTGTCGAGCCTCGCCGGCATCACGGCCGATGCGCAGCGCCTCTACGTCGTCGACGACAAGGGTGTCGTGCAGGCGTTCGACCGCAGCAACGGCGCGTCGGTCTGGAAACAGGACGTGCTGGCGAAGCGGCGCATCGGCGGCCCGCAGCTCGTGGGCGACGACCTCGGCGTCGTCGACGTCGAAGGCTATCTGCACGTCCTCTCGCGCGCCGACGGCGCGTACGTGGGACGCCTCGCCACCGACGGCAGCCTCGCGACGGCGCAGCCGATCGCGCTCGGCGGCGGACTGCTCTGGCAGTCGGAGAAGGGTACGGTGTTTTCGGTCGTGGCCAGGTGAATGGCATCAGCGAATGGGGGTCAGAAACGCATTTCACGCGTGAATTCGAATAACCCACGATCGACCTTCGAAATGCGTCTCTGACCCCCTTCATGCTCCCCACCCTCGTCCTCGTCGGCCGTCCGAACGTCGGCAAGTCGACGCTGTTCAACCGGCTCACGAAAACGCGCAACGCGCTGGTCGCGGACCTGCCGGGCCTGACGCGCGACCGGCACTACGGCCGCGCGCGCGTAGGCGAGCGCGAGTTCATCGTCGTCGACACCGGCGGCTTCGAGCCGGTTGCGACGTCGGGCATCCTGTTCGAAATGGCGAAGCAGGCGAAGGCCGCGATCGCCGAGGCCGACGCGGTGATCTTCATCGTCGACGGGCGCGCGGGCATCGCACCGCAGGATCGCGCCATCGCCGAGCTGCTGCGCAAGTCGGGGCGTCCGATCGTGCTCGCCGTCAACAAGGCCGAAGGCCTCGACGGCGCGCGCGCCGTCGCCGAATTCCACGAACTCGGCCTCGGCGAACCGTATCCGATCTCGGCCGCGCACGGCGAGAACGTGCGCGACCTTGTCGACATCGCCCTCGACCGCGTTCCGGAAACCGGGCAGCAGCCGGCGGATGAAGACGCCGACGCGCATGAAGGCCGCGTCAGGGTTGCGGTCGTCGGCCGCCCGAACGTCGGCAAGTCGACGCTCGTCAATGCGCTCGTCGGCGAGGAGCGCGTGATCGCGTTCGACGAGCCCGGCACGACGCGCGACGCGATCCGCCTCGACTTCGAGCGCGGCGAGCGCCGCTACACGGTCATCGACACCGCGGGTGTGCGCCGCCGCGGCAAGGTGAGCGAGGCCGTCGAGAAATTCTCGGTCATCAAGACGCTGCAGGCGATCGAGGACGCGCACGTGGTGATCCTGCTGCTCGACGCGGTCGCAGGCATCGCCGAGCAGGACGCGCATCTCGCGGGCCACATTCTCGAAGCGGGCCGCGCGCTGGTGGTGGCGGTCAACAAGTGGGACGCCGCGGACGCCGACACGCGCGCGAGCGTGACGCGCGACATCGAGCGCAAGCTCGCGTTTCTCGCGTTCGCCGAGCAGCGCCACATCGCGGCGCGCGAGGGCCGCGGCGCTTCGGGCCTCCTGAAAGCGGTGGACGCGGCCTACGCTGCCGCGATGGCGAAGCTGTCGACGCCGCGGCTCACGCGCACGCTGCAACTCGCGGTGGAGCGGCAGCAGCCGCCGCGCGCGGGCGTCGTCCGCCCCAAGCTGCGCTACGCGCACCAGGGCGGCATGAATCCGCCGCGCGTCATCATCCACGGCTCGGCGCTCGCACGCGTGCCTGACGCCTACCGCCGCTATCTGGAACGATTTTTCAGCGAGGCTTTCAAATTGCGGGGTACGCCCCTTAGGATAGAATTCAAGACCGGAGCCAACCCCTACGCGGATTCCGCCGCACGCCGCTAGCTGGTTTCGCCGAACGTTTCAGGGCGCGCGTCCGGATGGCCGCGGTCGCTGAAGCGTCCGAAGGTGCGGAAATAACGAAGCGCGGAGCTCATCGATGAGCAACAAAGGGCAAATGCTACAAGACCCGTTCCTCAATACCCTGCGCAAGGAGCACGTGCAGGTTTCCATCTATCTCGTGAACGGCATCAAGCTGCAGGGGCAGATCGAGTCGTTCGACCAGTACGTGGTGCTGCTGAAGAATACCGTCACACAGATGGTGTACAAACACGCGATCTCGACGGTCGTTCCGTCGCGGCCGGTCACGATGCCGCACCAGAACCACCACGAAAGCGAAAGCTGACGTCGCTGCCGGAATCGTCGCCGCCCGTGCCGTCGCGGACGGCAACCGGGCGCGCGTGCACGGCGTCCGTGCGCTGACGCATGTTCGATAGGCCTGACAGCGGCGACAAGGCGCTCGTCGTCGCGCTCGATTTCGGGCGCGCCCCGCGCGCTGCGCGGCTTGCCGAGATTTCGGCGCTCGCGACGTCGGCGGGCGCAACGGTCGTCGGCAACCTCGGCGGGCGGCGCGAGCGTCCCGATCCCGCGTTCTTCGCGGGACGCGGCAAGGTCGACGAGATCGCCGGCAAGCGCCGCGACGCGGATGCCGACCTCGTGATCTTCGACCATGCGCTGTCCGGCGTGCAGCAGCGCAATCTCGAGCAGGCGCTCGAATGCCGCGTCGTCGATCGCGTGAGCCTGATCCTCGACATCTTCGCGCAGCGTGCGCGCAGCGCCGAGGGCAAGCTGCAGGTCGAGCTCGCGCAACTGAACCACATGGCGACGCGCCTCGTCGGCGGCTGGACGCACCTCGAGCGCCAGAAGGGCGGCATCGGGCTGCGCGGCCCGGGGGAGACACAGCTCGAAACCGACCGCCGGCTGATCACGCAGCGCGTGCGCCTGTTGCGCGAGCGCCTGCGCAAGGTCGCGGTGAGGCGCGCGACGCAGACTCGCAGGCGCAGGCGGGCCGCGGTGCCCACGGTCGCGCTCGTCGGCTATACGAACGCCGGCAAGTCGACGCTCTTCAACCGCCTGACGGCCTCGGACGCCTACGTCGCCGACCAGCTCTTCGCCACGCTCGACACGACGCTGCGCCGGATGCACGTCGCGGGCGCCGGCAACATCGTGCTGTCCGACACGGTCGGCTTCATCCGCGACCTGCCGCACGACCTGATCGCCGCGTTCCGCGCGACGCTCGCGGAGGCCGCGGACGCCGACCTGCTGTTGCACGTCGTCGACGCAAGCGCCGACAACCGCGACGAGCAGATCGAAGCGGTCGACGCGCTGCTCGCGGAAATCGGGGCGAAGGACGTGCCGCAGATCCGCGTGCTGAACAAGTGCGACCTGACGACGCTGCCGGCCGGCGTCGAACGGGACCCCTGTGGTAACATTTCCTCGGTCCGCGTGAGTGCGGCAAGCGGCGCCGGGCTCCCCGAATTGCGCGCCGCGCTGGCAGAGCGCTTCCCCCTCTCGCCAGTTCCCGAAACCGAAAACCGGGACGCGCCGGAATGCTGCGGCTAGGGTCCGTTTCGGCCGTGCAGCTCACTCGCGGACATTGTGTGAACAGGCGCGAGCGTCAATGCGCCCACCCCGTCAACCGTTTCTGAAGCTCATGCATCGAGCGCTCGCGACATGTCGCTGAACGACCCGCAGTGGGGCAAACGCGGCAACCAGGGCGGAGGCCCCCCCGATCTCGACGAGATCTGGCGCAATGTCAATCGCCGGATGAACGAGCTGTTCGGGCGCAAGCGCGAGCCGCAGGACGGCGGCGATGGCGGCGGTCCCCGGCCGACGCTTCCGCTGGGCGGCGCCGGCATGCTGGTCGCGCTGGTCGCCGTGGTGTGGCTCGCGAGCGGCTTCTACATCGTCGACGAAGGCCGCCGCGGCGTCGTGACCCGCTTCGGCAAGTACACCGAGACGACGCAGCCCGGTCCGCGCTGGCACCTGCCCTTTCCGATCGAAGCGGTGGAGCTCGTCGAGTTCTCGCAGGTGAAGACGATCGAGATCGGCTATCGCAACACGCCGCGCAACAAGATCGACAAGGAAGCGGTGATGTTGACCGATGACGAGAACATCATCGACATCCAGTTCGCGGTCCAGTACAACCTGAAGAGCGCCGAGGATTACGTCTTCAACAACCGGCGGCCCGACCAGATCGTCGCGTACATCGCCGAATCGGCGATCCGCGAGGTCGTCGGCAAGGCGAAGATGGACTTCGCGCTGTACGAGGGCCGCGAGCAGATCGCGAAGCAGACCGAGCAGCTGATGCAGCAGAACCTCGACCGCTACGTCACCGGCGTGTTCGTGCAGAAGGTCACGCTGCAGAACGTGCAGCCGCCCGACAAGGTGCAGGCCGCGTTCGACGACGCCGTCAAGGCCGGCCAGGACCGCGAGCGGCTGAAGAACGAGGGCCAGGCCTACGCGAACGACGTCGTGCCGCGCGCGCGCGGCAATGCGGCGCGCCTGCTCGAGGAAGCGAACGGCTACCAGACGGAAGTCGAGCAGCGCTCGCAGGGCGACGCCGAGCGCTTCAACCGGATACTGGTCGAATACACGAAGGCGCCCGGCGTCACGCGCGAGCGTCTCTACCTCGACATGATGCAGACGGTGCTCGGCAACGCAAGCAAGGTGTTCGTCGACCAGAAGAGCGGCAGCCTGCTGTACCTGCCGCTCGACAAGCTGATCCAGCAGTCGGGCCCTTCCCCTTCGAGCGCCGTCGCGCCCGAAGCCCCGGCCGCGCCGCGGCCGTCCGCACCCGACACCGCGCTCGATGCTTCGCGCTCGCGCGACGCGCTGCGCAACCGCGACAGCCGCTAGCAGGGAATCCGACATGAAATTCACGATGCCGATCCTCGCCGCCGTCGTCGCGCTGCTGTTCATCGCGTCGCAGTCGGTGTACACCGTCGACCAGCGCAAGTACGCGGTCAAGTTCCAGCTGGGCGAGGTCGTCGAGACGCAGCACGTCGCCGGGCTGTACTTCAAGCTGCCGCTCGTGCAGAACGTCAAGTTCTACGACAAGGTGATCCTGACGCTCGACAACCCGGAGGCCGACCGGGTGACGACGTCGGAGAAGAAGCCGCTGCTCGTCGACTTCGTCGTGCTGTGGCGGATCATCGACGTGCGCCAGTATTATGTCTCCGTGCAGGGCGACGAGGAGGCCGCGCGCCGGCGCCTGTCGCAGACGGTGCGCGCGAACCTCGCCGAGGAGTTCAACAAGCACACGGTGCACGAGGCGATCTCGTCGGCGCGCGACGCGATCACCACCGTCACGCAGCAGAAAGCCAACGCCGACGCCAAGTCGATCGGCGTCGAGGTCATCGACGTGCGTCTGCGGCGTGTCGAGCTGCCGCCCGACGTGACGGGACCCGTCTACCAGCGGATGGAATCGGAGCGGCGGCGCGTCGCCAACGAGTTGCGCTCGCTCGGCGCCGCCGAATCGGAGAAGATCCGCGCCGACGCCGATCGCCAGCGCCAGGTGATCCTCGCCGACGCCTATCGGCAGGCGCAGAAGATCAAGGGCGAAGGCGATGCGAAGGCATCGGCCATCTACGCGCAGGCGTACTCGCAGAACGCGGAGTTCTACGCGTTCTACCGCAGCCTCGAGGCGTACAAGGCGACGTTCCGCAACAAGGGCGACCTGATGGTCATCGACCCGAGCGCCGAGTTCTTCCAGTACTTCAAGCAGGGAGGGGCTGCCGGCCCGCCGCCGCGCAGCTCCGCGAAGTAGACGCTTTGCGCGGCAGGAGACGCAGGTGGCGGATACGCTGTGGACGGCGCTCGCGCTGCTGCTGATTCTCGAAGGCGTGCTGCCGTTCGCCGCGCCGCGCGTGTGGCGCGAAGGCTTCCGCCGGCTGACGGAGTTGAGCGACGGGCAGCTTCGCTTCATCGGCATGATTTCGGTGGGCATCGGGCTCGCAGGCCTGTATCTCGCGAGCGCGTGACGGAGCGCGCCTTCGATGCGTAACTGGCTGCTGCCCGAGGCGATCGACGACGTCCTGCCGGACGAGGCGCGCAGGCTCGAGACGCTGCGTCGCGCGCTGCTCGATCATTTCGCGGCGCGAGGATACCGGCTCGTGCAGCCGCCGCTGATCGAGCATCTCGGCTCGCTTCTGACCGGGAGCGGCCGCGACCTCGATCTCGAGACGTTCAAGGCGGTCGATCCGCTGTCGGGACAGCTGATCGGCGTGCGCGCCGACATCACGCCGCAGGTCGCGCGGATCGACGCGCATCTGCTGAACGAGCCGGGCGCGACGCGGCTTTGCTACGCGGGCAGCGTGCTGCGCGCCGTCGCCGGGGGGCCCGGTGCATCGCGTGAGATCGTGCAGGTCGGCGCCGAGCTTTTCGGCGTGCCGGACACCGAAGGCGATCGCGAAGTCATTGCCCTCCTGCTGTCGTCGCTCGCGGCCGCCGGGCTGGCCGGCATCCATCTCGACCTGGGCCACGTCGGCGTCTATCGCGCACTTGCGGCCGGCGCAGGCGTCGCCGACGAGCCGGATCTGTTCGACGCGCTACGCACCAAGGACCTGCCCGCGGTGCGCGCGATCACGAACGCGTTGCCGAAGGCGTGGCGCGATGCGCTCGCCGCGCTGCCGGCGCTCTACGGCCCCGCGCGCGAAGTGCTCGACGCCGCGCGCGCGCAGCTGCCCGACATCCCCGCGATCGCGAACGCGCTGTCGACGCTCGACGCCCTCGCGGCTGCCGCAGGACGGGACGTTGCGCTCACCATCGATCTCGCCGACCTGCGTGGCTATCATTACCACAACGGCGTCATCTTCGAGGTCTTCGCCGCGGGCGAGCCCACGGCGCTCGGGAGGGGCGGCCGCTACGACGGCATCGGCAAGGCGTTCGGCCGAGCGCGTCCGGCAACCGGCTTCACGCTCGACCTGCGGGGGCTCGCTGACCTGCTGGCGCGCGCTGGGGTCAGAGACGACTTTTGATATCCGCGGGAGCGAATCGTTGACAGCAAGAGTCGTCTCTGAGCCCAAGGGGAAGAACGTCGTCGTCATCGGCGCCCAGTGGGGCGACGAGGGCAAAGGCAAGATCGTCGACTGGCTGACGGAAAGCGCGCAGGGCGTCGTGCGCTTCCAGGGTGGCCACAATGCCGGTCATACGCTCGTCACCGGCGGGCGCAAGACGGTGCTGCGCCTCATTCCGTCGGGCGTGCTGCACGAGCGCGTGCCGATCCTGATCGGCAACGGCGTCGTGCTGTCGCTCGCAGCGCTGCTGCAGGAGATCGGCGAGCTGGAAGCGGCCGGCATTCGCGTACGCGACCGGCTGCGCATCTCGCCGGCGTGCCCGCTCGTGCTGCCCGTGCACGTCGCGCTCGACCAGGCGCGCGAGCGCGCGCTCGGCGACGTCAAGATCGGCACGACCGGGCGCGGCATCGGCCCCGCCTACGAGGACAAGGTCGCGCGGCGCGCGCTGCGCGTGCAGGACCTCGCCGATCCCGATCGCTTTTCCGCGCGCCTCGAAAGCCTGCTCGAGCTGCACAACTTCATGCTCGTCCACTACTACAAGACCGAGCCGTTGCCGTTCGCGCCGATGCGCGACGAGCTGCTGGCGATGGCCCCGGCGATCGTGCCGATGATCGCCGACGTCGCCGAGCTGATCCACGCCGCGCGCGCGCGCGGCGACTCGCTGCTGTTCGAAGGCGCACAGGGTGCGCTGCTCGACATCGACCATGGGACGTATCCGTACGTCACGAGCTCGAATTGCATCGCCGGCGCGGCGACGACGGGCAGCGGTGTCGGGCCGCGGATGCTCGACTACGTGCTCGGCATCGTCAAAGCGTACACGACGCGCGTCGGCACAGGGCCGTTTCCCACCGAGCTCACCGACGAGACCGGCGTGACGCTCGGCCGGCGCGGCAACGAGTTCGGCTCGGTGACGGGACGCCCGCGGCGCTGCGGCTGGATCGACGTGCCGGCGCTGCGGCGCTCGTTCGAGCTGAATGGCGTGGACGGCCAGTGCATCACGAAGCTCGACGTGCTCGACACGCTGCCGGAAGTTTGCATCTGCACGCACTACACGGTCGACGGCGTGGAACTCGACCGCGTGCCGAGCGGCGCCGACGCCGTCGCGCGCTGCACGCCGGTGTACGAGACGCTGCCGGGCTGGAGCGAGAGCACGGTCGGCGCCCGCACGTTCGACGAGCTGCCCGCCAACGCGCGCGCGTATCTGCGACGCATCGAAGCGCTCACCGGCGTGCCGATCGCGATCGTGTCGACCGGTCCCGAGCGCGACGAAACGATCCTCGTTCATCATCCCTTTAGATAATCGGACAAAAGTGGACCCCTACTTTTGTCCGATGATGCTTGCCGCGAATCGCGGGCGAAGCCCGACGATTCGCGGTGGAACGGCAACCAACAATCAATGAGCATCCACGTCGATTGGGCGCAGTACAACACGCTGGTCGAGAAGCTCGCGTTCACGGTCCACGAATCCGGGTTTCGGTTCAACCAGATCATCTGCATCGCGCGCGGCGGCCTGCGCGTCGGCGACGTGCTGTCGCGGATCTTCGACCAGCCGCTCGCGATTCTGTCGACGCACTCGTACACGGCCGAGGGCGGCACGATCCGCGGCGCGCTCGTCATCGCCGAGCACATGACGATGACCAAGCCGCGCCTCGGCGACCGCGTGCTGCTCGTCGACGACATGGTCGACTCGGGCCACACGCTGGAGGCGGTCTACCGCGAGCTGCCGCGCCGCTTTCCGCACATCGTGGAAATCCGCACGGCGGTACTGTGGTGGAAGGGATGCTCGGTGTTCAAGCCCGACTTCTACGTCGACCATCTGCCGGACAGCCCGTGGATCCACCAGCCGTTCGAGGTGTACGACGATCTGGACCCCGCCACGCTAGGCGAGCGCATCGCCGTGGGGGCACCCAAATGACGGCAAATGGAGTCAGAGATGCATTCCGGATTGCGCGCGGCGACTCGCCGCAATGCGCCCCGAAATACATCTCTGACCCCATTTGAAAACTGGTGCCCAGAAGAGGACTCGAACCTCCACAGTGTTGCCACCGCCAGGACCTGAACCTGGTGCGTCTACCAATTCCGCCATCTGGGCAGGCGAACCTGATATTTTAAAAGTCGCAGCCAGCCTTGTCAAAATCGATACCGCTTCGCCGTCGGGCCGCGACCTCGCCACGCGAAGGCGCGCGCACGTCCGCCGGCGATCGCACGAATAAAAACGTCGATCGCCCGAAAAAATCGGACGTTGATCGCGCGCCGACCTGCGATGCGATCCTGCGCGAGCTCGCTGACGCCGGCGTTCCGCTCGCGCCCGCCGAAGTGGCCGCGCGGCTCGGCCTCACGCGACGCCGGCAGCAGCTCTTCGACGAATGCGTCGCGACGCTCGAGCGCGACGGCAGGATCCTCGTCAATCGCAAGGGCGAGCTCTGCATCGCCGCCAAGCTCGATCTCGTCACGGGCACGGTTCAAGGCCATCCCGACGGGTTCGGATTCCTCGTCCCGGATGCCGGCGGGGACGACCTGTACCTGTCGTCGCGCGAGATGCACAAGGTGCTGCATGGCGATCGCGCGACGGCCAAGCGCGTAGGCTTCGATCGCCGCGGCCGGCCGGAAGGCGAGATCGTCGACGTGCTCTCGCGCGCCAATCGCGAGGTCGTCGGCCGCATCCACGAGGAGCGCGGCGTCTGGTTCGTCGAGGCCGAGAATCGCCGGATCAACCAGGACCTGATGATTCCGCCCGGTGAGCGCGGCGGCGCGCGGCCCGGACAGGTTGTCGTGGTCGAGATCGTCGAGCCGCCGAGCGCGCATCGCGAGGCGATCGCGCGCGTCAAGGAAGTGCTCGGCAGCGCCACGGATCCTGGCATCGAAATCGAGATCGCGCTGCGCAAGCACGCGCTGCCGTTCGAATGGAGCGCGAAGGCCGCGCGGCAGGCTGCGCGGCTGCCGGCCGAAGTGCGCCCGGCGGACCGCAAGGACCGGCTCGATCTCACGCACCTGCCGCTCGTCACGATCGACGGTGAGACCGCGCGCGACTTCGACGATGCCGTCTACTGCGAGTCGGATGGCCGCGGCTTCCGGCTCGTCGTCGCCATCGCCGACGTGTCGCACTACGTGCGCGACGGCGACGCACTCGACGCCGATGCGCGCGAGCGCGGAACGTCCGTGTACTTTCCGCGGCGCGTCATCCCGATGCTGCCGGAGGCGCTGTCGAACGAGCTCTGCTCGCTCAATCCCGGCGTCGACCGCCTGTGCATGGCGTGCGACATGCGAATCGACACGCGCGGCACGATCAAGTCGTTTGCGTTCCATCCGGCCGTCATGCACTCGCGCGCGCGGCTCACGTACACGCAGGTGTACCAGTGGCTGACTGCCGCCGGCGGGGCGACGCTACCCGCGCCCGCGCGCACGCTGCTGCCGCACCTGTCGCAGCTCTACACGCTCTACAAGGTCTTGTTCGCCGCGCGCGAGCGCCGCGGCGCGATCGACTTCGACACGGTCGAGCTGTCGCTGCAGTTCGACGACGACGGCAAGATCGCGCGCATCGTCCCGGCGCCGCGCAACGACGCGCACCGGCTGATCGAGGAATGCATGCTGGCCGCGAACGTGTGCGCGGCGCAGTTCCTGGCCGAGCACGAGCAGCCCGCGCTCTACCGGGTACACGAAGGGCCGCCGCCGGAGAAGCTCGCCGTCCTGCGCGAGTTTCTCGCCGGCTCGGGGCTCGCGCTGACCGGAGGCGACGAGCCGTCCGCGATGGACTACGCCGCGCTCATCGACCGCATTCGCGACCGTCCCGACTTCGCGCTGCTGCAAACCGTGCTGCTGCGCTCGCTCGCGCAGGCGCAATACAGCCCCGCGAACGTCGGCCACTTCGGGCTCGCGCACGACGCGTACGCGCATTTCACGTCGCCGATCCGCCGCTATCCCGATCTCCTCGTCCATCGCGCGATCAAGGCGGTGCTCACCGGGAAGCGCTATGCGCCGAAGGACGCTTCGTGGGAGGCGCTCGGGTTGCACTGCTCGATGACCGAGCGGCGCGCCGACGACGCGTCGCGTGACGTGCTGCAGTGGCTCAAGTGCCACTACATGAAGGACCGGATCGGCGAGACGTTCACCGGCACGATCAGCGGCGTCGCGAGCTTCGGCATCTTCGTCACGCTCGACGGTCTCGACATCGACGGGCTCGTGCACGTCACCGACCTGCCGCGCGACTATTTCCACTTCGACGCCGTGCGGCATGCACTGACCGGCGAGCGCGGCGGCCGCGTGTTCCAGCTTGCGGGCCGCGTCGCCGTGAAGGTGGCGCGCGTCGACCTCGAGCGCGCGAAGATCGACTTCACGCTCGACGAGAATGTGCAGGCCGCGGCGCCGCAACCGGTGGCCGACATGCGCCCCGCGTTCGCGCAGCCGCTGGCGCGCGGCGATCACCCGCGAGGCGATCGCCCGCGCAGCGATCGCCCCCGCGCCGCACGCAAGACGCGGCGCGGCTAGCGCGCTCGCGCGTCGCGCAGCCGGTAAGCGCCGATGGCCGAAGCATCCGCCGTTGCCGACCTCGTCGTGCAGGGACCGCACGTGCTGCGCGAGGACCTCGAGGTGCTGCAGCTCATGACAGGCGCGGCCGGCATCGAGCCGCTGTCGCGCGCGCAATGCGATGCCTATCGCCTGCACGAGCCTGCGGACCACGCAGGCGTCGCCGAGGCATGCGCCGCCGCCGGCTACGACTGGGGACTCGTTCCGCGCGCGCGCACGCTCGAGCGCGTGCGCCTCGTCGCGATGGACATGGATTCGACGCTGATCACGATCGAATGCGTCGACGAGATCGCCGCGTTGCGCGGCATCGGCGAACAGGTCGCGACGATCACCGGCGCTGCGATGCGCGGCGAGATCGACTTCCGCGAAAGCCTCGCGCGCCGCGTCGCGCTGCTGTCCGGAATGCCGGCGACCGATCTCGCGCGCGTTTACGACGAGCGCCTGCGTCTGTCGCCGGGGGCGACGCGGATGCTCGACGCGTTCCGGGCCGCGGGCGCGCGCACGCTGCTCGTCTCCGGCGGCTTCACGTTCTTCACCGACCGGCTGCAGGCGCGGCTCGCGCTCGACTACACGCTGTCGAACGTGCTCGAGATCACGGATGGCCGGCTGACCGGCAGGATCACCGGTGACGTCGTCGATGGCGAAGCGAAGGCTGCGCGCTTCGCGGAACTCGCGTCGCGTTATCGCGGCGCCGATGGCATCGCCGTCGCGATCGGCGACGGCGCAAACGATCTGCCGATGCTCGCCGCGGCCGACGTGTCGATCGCCTGGCGCGCGAAACCGCGCGTGCGCGCGGCCGCGATGCACGCGATCGACCATTGCGGCCTCGACGGCGTTCTCAACCTGTTCGCCTGACGCCGGTGTCGGAGGTGCAACCGCCGGTGTCGGAGGTGCAACTCTTTTCTGTACTCAACGGCATGCGCGTAAGACGGCGGTACGTTTGACAGCGGGCACGCTGAACGGGCTGAAAACCACAACAAACGACCGCGTTTTCAGCGAGTTGACACAGTGGGCCCGCAAGTTGCTGAGGCTGGTGCGTAACTCCGTTGGCAACCGATGGGGGCGAGGCGAGTCGCCCCCCTTTTTTGCGCGGCGAATCGCGGCCACGATCCTGACCTGGTCGTCAGCGTCGCGGCCGCCCGCCGTGCAGCGATTTAGCTGCCGGGCCTTTTGGGTCCTCCGCTGGTCTTGCCCGCGCCCGAGAGAGCGATCGACAGCGTGCCCGACGACGTCCCGACCACGACGGATGCCGATCGCGTCCCGGACCCGGTCGGCGCGAAGGTCACCCTCAGCGTGCAGGAAGTGCCGGCCGCGAGCGCCGTGCCGGCGCTGCACCCGCGCAGCGAGAAGTCGCCGGGAGTCGCGCCGCCGATTGCAAGAGACGTGATCGTAGCGCTGGCGCTTCCCCTGTTCGTGAGCGTCACCGACTTCGACGTCGATCGTCCGACCGCGACCGTGCCGAAGCTGATCGCCGTCGCGCTTTGCGTGATCGTCGCCGTCGCGGGCGGCGTGGGCGACGACACCGACGCTGCTGCCTGGGAGACGAGGAGCGTGCGCCCGCCGATCGTCAGATTCCCGGAACGCGCCGCGCCGGTGTTAGCGGCGACCGCGTATCCGAATGACGCGCTGCCCGCGCCGGTTGCGGCCGTCGTCACCGTCAGCCACGACGCGCTGCTCGATGCTGACCATGCGCAACCCTGCGACGTCGACAGCGTCGTGCTGCCCGATCCGCCGGCCGCCGGCATGGACGCCGACGTCGTGCCGAGCGCGTAGGTGCAGCCTGAAGCCTGACTGACGGTGAACGTCGCGCCACCGATCGTCAAGGTTCCGCTGCGCGCAGGTCCCGTGTTCGCACCATACGAATAGGCGAGCGTTCCGCTGCCCGACGCACTGGCACCCTTCGTGAGCCATGCAGCGCTGCTCGCCACGTTCCACGCGCAGCCACTCTGCGTCGTCACGCCGATCGAACCCGTTCCCGACACGGCACTGACGTTCGTAGCGCCGGGCGACAGCGACCACGTGCAGGCTGTCGACGTCCCGGAAATCGATGCGCGGAAGTTCGCCACCGTCAAAGCATTCTGGTTGTGCACACGTGCGCTGTCGGCCGTTGCCGCCGAGCCGGTCGGGCTTGCCGGGCTGCCGTACGTCACGTTGGGATTCGACATGTATGCGATGCGCGTGCACGAGGTGCCGACCGCTGCACAGGCGTTGTTGTAGGCCATCACATCGCGCCAGCCCTCCGTAGTGTTCACGTAGCCGTGGCCGTACGCGTAAGGCGTCGTCGCCGCGTCGACGTACGTGTCGTGGCGCGCGCCGAAGTTATGGCCGATCTCGTGCGGAAAACTCAGATTGCTCGACGCGCAGCCGCGGTTGACGACCGTGTACCCGTACCCGGCGTTCGGCCCGATCCAACCCAATCCGCAATACGCACCGTTCTCCACGAAGAGACTGACGAGGTCGGCGCCGTACGTCTCGCGCATCGCGCTGACGCTGTCCATGTAGCCGTCCCCCCCGCTCGTGAGGCGGCTCAAGTCGGTATTGAAGTCGCCGCTCTCGGAATAATTCGCCGGGCCGGCGTAGACGAGCCGCAGTCGAAGCGCGATGCCGCTGTTCGCATACACCAGGTTCGCGGTGTCGACCGCCTGCTGCGCCTGCGCACCGATCGCAGCACCCGCCGCTGCCGCCGTCTGATTGCTGTACACGATCATGACATCGACCGTGCCTGACGAATCCGCCGATGCCGTCGCCGTCGTGCCGGTGCCGCTCGCGGATGACTGTGCATCCGCGCCGACCTTGACGTCCCCCGCGGGTGCAAGCGGTTCGGCGCCGCCGGGGTGATCTGCGGGAAATGCCGCCGGGTCGATTTCCTGCAGCAGCGTCAATCCGTCGGTCGTCGATTGCACGCGATAGCGTGTGCGCGCACGACCGGCGTCACCCAGCTCGAGCGTGCCGCTGACTTGGCTATCGACGACGGTGATCAGCGCGAAGCCGCTCGGATGGCCCGGGAGTTTGCCGTGCCAGGTGTAATTGCTGTCGCCTCGGCGCTCGACGCGATCCTTCGCAAGCGTGACGGTCTCACCGTCGAACAGCTCGACGCTGATCGACGCCGCGGCGCGGCCGCGCTCGTCGAGCGCAGGGAGGTCGACCCGCACCGGACGCTGGCGCGCAACGCCGAGTTCCGGACGCCGGTTCGCGATTGCGTACCGCGCGTTTTCAGACGCGCTCGGCGGCAGGACGAATGCGTCTGCCGCCGGCTGTCCGCGCGCGGGCGTGGGCGCCGAGAGCAGCGCAGCCGCAATCAGAGCGGTGACCGGCAGCGCCATCAGGCGGCGCAGTGCCGCGTAAGCGTCGGAAGATTTTACCCGTGTCGGGCCGACTTGCCATTCGATGTCGTTCATTCGCCTCTCCGTGGCCGTGGGCCACGGAAGACGACGGCGCGAACGCGAACCGGCAAGCCAGCAGGGGCTTGCGCCCGCGCGAACGCGCGAGCTTCCAGAGTCCGGCAATCCCGCTGTCGTAGGACCGTGGGTCCCCGTAGACCGGTGACTTTGCGCCCCCGGCTTTCGCGCGGGTTTGCCCTTTACAGACTGCTTGACGCTATGACGGTGTCATTATAGCCAGCGCCGGCGCATCTGCAACCAGTACCCTCGACGGCGCGCCTGGCGGCAGCACAAGTGTTGCGCGGCCGCCACAGGGCGGTGAGTCTTCGGTCAGCTCGCACCTCGACCGCCACACCGCTCGCGCTCGAGTCAGCTCGCCGTTCGATTCGGCGCATGTACACCCCCGCGCGACCCGCCCTCCGATCAGGCCGCCTCGTCGATCCATGCCGCCTGGATGGCCTCGAGGATCTTCTCGCCGCTGTGCTTCGGGTCGTCGTCGAATCCGGGCAGCGCGCACACCCATTGGTACAGATCCGTGAACCGGATCGTTGCAGGATCGACGTCGGGATGAGCTTCGGCGAGCGCGATCGCGAGGTCGCGCGAATCGGTCCATTTCATGAGCTCAGCTTTTTTCCTTGGCGTAATTGATCGTATAGCGCGGAATCTCGACGACCAGCTTCTCGTCGGCGACGATCGCCTGGCAGGACAACCGCGACACCGGCGTCAGGCCCCACGCGCGATCGAGCAGGTCCTCCTCGTCGTCGGACGCGTCCGCGAGCGAGTCGTAGCCCTCGCGAACGATGACGTGGCACGTCGTGCATGCGCACGATTTCTCGCATGCGTGCTCGACCTCGATGCCCTGCTCGAGCAGATTGTCGAGCACCGAGACGCCGCTCGTCGCTTCGAACGTCTTGCCTTCGGGGCAGATCTCGGCGTGTGGCAGAACGACGATTTCCGTCATGTCAGTTGGCCACCGCGACCCACCGACCAGCCCCGTGCGGGCCAGAGCGGAGCGAGCATGGGAGGATGTCTCATTCAGCCGAGCGCGTCGACGCGCCGGCCCGAGAGCGCACGCGCCATGCCGCGGTCCATGCGCTTCGCCGCAAAGCCGGCAGTCGCGTCGTTGAGCGCCTGCACGGCTTTCGTGAGCTCGCCGCGGTCGTAACCGTCGCGTCGCGCGCTGACGTCGGCGAGCGCGCGGTCGATCGCCGCCCGCTCGGTGTCGTCCAGCAGATCGGCATCCGCCGCAATCGCGGCCTCGGTCGCCGCGACGATGCGGTCGGCCTCGACGCGCGCCTCGGCCAGCGCGCGCGCTTGCGCGTCGTCGGCCGCATGCGCGAACGACTCCTGCAGCATGCGCGCGATCTCGGCGTCGGTGAGGCCATACGACGGCTTCACGGCGATCGACGCGGCAACGCCCGTCGTCTGCTCGCGCGCCGACACGGCGAGGAGCCCGTCGGCGTCGACTTCGAACGTCACCCGGATGCGCGCAGCACCCGCGGTCATCGGTGGAATGCCGCGCAGCTCGAAGCGCGCGAGCGAGCGGCAATCGGCCACCTTCTCGCGCTCGCCCTGCACGACGTGCAGCGACATCGCCGTCTGCCCGTCCTTGAACGTCGTGAATTCCTGCGCGCGCGCCACCGGTATCGTCGAGTTGCGCGGAATGATCTTCTCGGACAGGCCGCCCATCGTCTCGAGGCCGAGCGACAGCGGGATGACGTCGAGCAGCAGCCAGTCGTCGCCCTCGCGATTGCCGGCGAGCTTGTTCGCCTGGATGGCCGCACCGAGCGCGACGACCTCTTCGGGGTTCAGATTGGTGAGCGGCGGCTGGCCGAAGAACTCGGCGACCGCGCGCCGAATTTGCGGCATCCGCGTCGCCCCACCGACCATCACGACACCCTTCACGTCCGACGGTGACAGGCGGGCGTCGCGCAGCGCGCGCTTCACCGGCGCCATCGTCTTGGTGACGAGCGTCTTCGTGATATCGCTGAAGACAGCAGGCGTGAGCGTCGCCTCGACGGATCCGACTGAAAGCTCGACGTCGATCGGCGCCGCGTCGTGCCCCGTCAGCATTTCCTTCGCGTCGCGCGCGCGCGTCATCAAAAGGCGCGCATCCGGCCCCGACAGCGGCGGCAGCTTCGCCTGCTCGAGCGCCCAGCAGAACACCCGGTGATCGAAGTCGTCGCCGCCAAGCGCGGTGTCGCCGCTCGTCGCAAGCACCTCGAACACGCCGCGCGTGAGCCGCAGGATCGAGATGTCGAACGTGCCGCCGCCCAGATCGAACACGGCATACGTGCCTTCGCTCGCGTTGTCGAGGCCGTACGCAATCGCGGCCGCCGTCGGCTCGTTCAGAAGCCGCAGGACGGTGAGCCCGGCGAGCGCCGCCGCATCCTTCGTCGCCTGGCGCTGCGCATCGTCGAAATACGCGGGCACCGTCACGACCGCGCCGTCGATCGCGCCGCCGAGCGACGCCTCGGCGCGCTCGCGCAGCGCCTTCAGGATCTCCGCCGAGATCTCGACCGGCGTTCGCACGCCGGCGCGCGTCGCGATTCGGACCATGCCCTGTCCTTCGACAAACCGGTACGGATAGCGGCGGTCGTCGCCGAGATCGTCGAGGCCCCGGCCCATCAGCCGCTTGACCGAGACGATCGTGTTCGCCGGATCGCGCGTCGCCTTCGCCTGCGCGGCGTAGCCGACTTCGACTCCGCCGTCCGCGTAGCGGACCACCGACGGCACGAGCGGCCGCCCTTCCGAATCGGGCAGCACGACGGCGATGCCGTGCCGAACCGTCGCGACGAGCGAGTTCGTCGTGCCGAGGTCGATGCCGATCGCGCGCTTGCGCGCGTGCGGCAGCGGCGATTCGCCGGGCTCGGAGATCTGGAACAGCGTCATCGGTTACGGGAAGCGCATCATCGGTCGAGCACCGCGACGCGCATGTCGTCGAGATCCTCGACGAGCTTCGTGAGGAAGCGCAGCTCGCGCACGCGCCGGCGGCCGCGCTCCAGGTCGCCGGCGTCGAGCGCCGCCTCGACTTCCGTCTGCAGGCGCGCAGCATCCGCGCGCACCGCCTCGACGAGTGCCGCGAGCCGCGGCTCGTCCTGCGCGTCGGCGGCTTCTTCCGCGTCCTCCCGCCGTTCCAGCTGCTCGGTCAGAAAAGCGACGGGAAGCGCGTTGTCGGTCTCCGTCCGGACATCGACGCCCCGCAGATGCAGCAGGTATTCGGCGCGGGCGACGGGGTCCTGCAGCGCGCGATACGCCTCGTTGACGCGCGCCGACGCCTGCAGCGCGAGCCGCTTCTCGGCGTCGCTGCCGGCCGCATGCCGGTCGGGGTGCACGTCGCTCTGCAGGTCGCGATACGCGCGCTCGAGCGCGCCGGGATCGACGCGAAAACGAGCAGGCAGCCCGAACAGCTCGAAATGATTCCGCGAGAAGTCGATCATCGGCGTTGCACGGGAAGGCAGCGGCGCGCCGCGCATTCGCGGTCGGTGCGGCGGCGGTTGTCGGGGCGAGCGGAAGCTGCGAGGTGAGGAAGCCCCCTCAGACGTTGAAGGATTCGCCGCATCCGCACGAGTCCTGCACGTTCGGATTGTTGAACTTGAACCCCTGGTTCAGGCCCTCGCGCGCGAAATCGAGCTCGGTGCCATCGAGGTAGGGAAGGCTCTTGGGATCGACGATCACGCGCACCCCGTGGCTCTCGAACTCCTTGTCCTCGGGACGCACGTCGTCGGCGTACTCGAGCTTGTAGGCGAGGCCCGAGCAGCCCGACGTGCGAACGCCGAGGCGCAGGCCCACGCCCTTGCCGCGTTTAGCGAGGTGGGCCGCAACGTGCCGCGCGGCGTTCTCCGTCAGCGTGATGGCCATGCGCGTGTCGAGATCGGGCGTCAATCGGCGACGGCCGGCGCGGCCGCGGGCTGCTCGTGCTTCGCCTTGTAGTCGGCCACGGCGGCCTTGATCGCATCCTCGGCGAGAATCGAGCAGTGGATCTTGACCGGCGGCAGCGCGAGCTCCTCGGCGATCTGCGTGTTGCGGATCGACATCGCCTGGTCGAGCGTCTTGCCCTTCACCCATTCGGTGACGAGCGACGACGACGCGATGGCCGAGCCGCAGCCATACGTCTTGAACTTGGCGTCCTCGATCACGCCGCCGGCGCCGACCCTGATCTGCAGCTTCATCACGTCGCCGCACGCGGGTGCACCGACCATGCCGGTGCCGACGCCCTCGTCGGATTTCGCGAACGACCCGACGTTGCGCGGGTTTTCGTAGTGGTCCAATACCTTGTCGCTGTATGCCATTGCATGTCTCCTAGTGGGCAGCCCACTGGACTGTGTCGAGGTCGATGCCTTCCTGATGCATCTCCCAAAGTGGGGACAGTTCGCGCAATTTCGCGATCTTCCTGCGCACGAGATCGGCGGTGAAGTCGACCTCCTCCTCCGTCGTGAACCGGCCGACGGTGAAGCGGATCGAGCTGTGCGCAAGCTCGTCGCTGCGCCCCAGCGCCCGCAGGACGTACGACGGCTCGAGCGACGCCGACGTGCACGCCGACCCCGACGACACGGCAACGTCCTTGATCGCCATGATCAGGCTCTCGCCTTCGACGAAGTTGAAGCTCACGTTGAGGTTGTGCGGCACGCGGCGCTCCATGTCGCCGTTGACGTACACCTCCTCGATCTGCGACAGCCCGTCCCAAAGCCTGTCGCGCAGGCGGCGGACGCGGGCGTTGTCGGCGTCCATCTCGAGCCGAGCGAGCCGAAACGCCTCGCCCATCCCGACGATCTGGTGCGTGGCCAGCGTGCCTGAGCGCATCCCGCGCTCGTGCCCGCCACCATGCATTTGCGCCTCGATGCGCACGCGCGGCTTGCGCCGCACGAACAGTGCGCCAACCCCTTTCGGCCCGTACGTCTTGTGCGCCGAGAACGACATCAGGTCCACCTTCAGCGTTGCAAGGTCGATCGGCAGCTTGCCGGTCGCCTGTGCGCTGTCCACGTGGAGCACGATCTTGCGCGCGCGGCAGATCTCGCCGATGGCCGCAATATCCTGGATCACGCCGATCTCGTTGTTGACGTACATCACGGAAACGACCGTCGTGTCCGGCCGCAGCGCCGCCTCGAAGCGCGCGAGGTCGAGCAAACCGTCGGGCGCGACGTCGAGGTACGTCACCTCGAAGCCCTCGCGCTCGAGCTCGCGCATCGTGTCGAGCGTCGCCTTGTGCTCGGTCTTGACCGTGACGAGATGCCTGCCCTTCTCCTTGTAGAAGTGGGCGGCGCCCTTCAGCGCCAGGTTGATCGACTCGGTGGCGCCGGAAGACCACACGAGCTCCTTCGGGTCGCAGTTGACGAGCGCGGCCACGTCCTTGCGCGCCTGCTCCACGGCCGCCTCGGTGTGCCAGCCGAACGAATGCGAGCGGGACGCCGGGTTGCCGAAGTGCTCGGTCAGATATGGAATCATCTTCTCCGCGACGCGCGGATCGACCGGCGTCGTGGCGGAGTAGTCGAGATAGACGGGAAGGCGCATGGTGTTTCCGATAGAGGTCAGGTCGTGGCCGGCTCGGGGGTGCGATCGCCGCCCGCCAGCGCGCGGTGGTCACGCAGGACGGACACCTCGCTCGCGCGCGACGTCTGCTGGCGGACCAGCTCGGCCAGGGTGATCGACCGCAGGTACGTGAAGATGTGCGCGTTCAGGCCGGCCCACAGCTCGTGTGTCATGCAGCGGCGGTCGTCGTGGCAGTTCTCGCGCCCGCCGCATTGCGTGGCGTCGATCGGCTCGTCGACGGCGACGATGATGTCCGCCACCGCCACCAGCTCGGGTGCGCGGCCCAGGTTGTAGCCGCCGCCCGGCCCGCGCACGCTCTCGACGAGGCCGTGCCGTCGCAACTTGCCGAACAGCTGCTCGAGATACGACAGCGAGATCTTCTGGCGCTCGGAGATCGCCGCCAGCGTCACCGGACCGCGCACCCCGTACAGGGCGACGTCAATCATCGCGGTAACGGCGAAGCGTCCTTTCGTGGTGAGGCGCATGTCGATCCTGCTCGATTTCCGGCTGCGTTATCCTAGAATACCCGAACAATTTAGTCAACTAAATCGCCAAGGAGTTCCCGCAGGCACTATTCGAGCATCTTGTTGATTTGCCGGGGATCGAACGCATCCGCGACCTCCTTGGCCTCCCTGCAATCCATCCCCTCGTGCTGCAGCAAGGCAACCAGTCGGTTGAACCGCTCCTCGGTCGCGGCCGCGTGGTCCAGCAGCTTGTGAATGGCCTGCACCATCGGATCGTCCATGTCCGACGAGATCGCGTAGGCCGAAAAGCCCATCTTCGTTGCCTGCGCCTCGTGCCGGTCGCGTTCGTCCGACGTCACGACGCGCGCGGGGATGCCGACCGCCGTCGATCCGGCGGGAACGCTGCGCACCACGACGGCGTTGGAGCCGATCTTCGCGCCGTCGCCGACCTGGATGGGGCCGAGGATCTTCGCCCCGGCGCCGATGACTACGCCGCGGCCGAGCGTCGGATGGCGCTTGCCCTTGTTCCAGGACGTGCCGCCCAGCGTGACGCCATGGTAGAGCGTCGTGTCGTCGCCGACCTCCGCAGTTTCGCCGATCACTACGCCCATGCCGTGATCGATGAAGACGCGCCGGCCGATCGTCGCGCCCGGGTGGATCTCGATGCCGGTCAAAAAGCGCCCCCAATGCGCGAGCCAGCGGGCGAGCCAGCGGAAATTGGCGCGCCACAGCCGATGCACGACGCCACGGTGCCAGACGAGCGCGTGCAGCCCCGGGTAGCAGGTCAGCACCTCCCACGTCGTGCGCGCCGCGGGGTCGCGCTCGAACACCACCCCGATGTCTTCGCGGATCCGGCCGAACATCGGTCGATTATGCCACGTTCCCGAGTAAATTACTCAACTATTAACGAAGCACGATCGCCGCTAGCAAGAGGCCCGCGACCGCGATCCCGAAGCATGTCAGGTAGAAGGTGGCCACGAACGCCGCCCGCAGCACGATGCCGGACCAGCGCCCGCCGTAGACCGTCTTCATCGACCAGAACGCATACGCGATCATCCAGAGGACCAGCATTCCGCGCAGCCACGGCACGTCGACGAACGCCGCGGCACTCACGGCCAGAAAGACGAACGCATGGTGATGCGCGCCGAACACGAGATGCGCCGCGTACTCGTGCGGGCGCTGCGGATGGCGCCGCCGGCCTCCCGCGTACGCGATCTTCATCAACAGCGCGAACACCGGCAACAGGCCGATCGCCGCATACGGTGCGTAGCGCAGGAGGCCGGCGCGGATGCGCTCGACCTTCCGGTCGCGGGAGAGCGCGTTGAATTGGTCCACACGCGCGAGAATCGGCGCGAGCCACGCCGCATCGGCCGGCTCGACACGGACCTCGAGTCCGCGGTCGAGATGCCTGCCGACCGATTCGTCGCCGTCAGCATTCGCCGCAGGCCCGGATGCGCCGCTCGCGGTGTCGCCGAGCACGATCGGCGAGTCGATCGTAAAGCCGAGGATCGCGAACATCAGGATCGACAGCACGACGAACAGGCGCGACGGCCGCACGTAACGGCGGCGGCGGCCGGCGAGATACTCGCGCGTCAGGAATCCGGGACGAAACAGCAAGGCGCCGAGCGTACGCCACAGCCGACCGTCGAGCGCGACGTAGCGGCCAGCCGCTTCGCGCAGGAAGCGTCCTGCCGGCGGCAGCGCGACGGCGGTTTCCTGGCCGCAGTTGGCGCAGTAGTTGCCGGCGATCGCGGCGCCGCAATTGCGGCAGCGCTCCGCAACCGGGGTGCGCGCCTCCACGTCCGCTGTTGCCGCTGGCGCTTCGACCGCAGCGACCGGCTGCATCAGCGCCCGCCTTCGCGCTTGCCGAGCGCGTCGATGCGCGTCAGGACGCCGCGCAGGATGTTCACCTCCTCGCGCTCGAGACCGGCGCGCGCGAACAGCCGCCGCAGCCGGGGCATCAACCGCCGCGGCCGCGCCGGATCGAGAAAGCCGATTGCCGCGAGCGTGCGTTCGGCGTGCGCGTCGAGCGCGGCGACGTCGTCGTGCGTCGCCGGCGCGAAGCGCGGCGCCTTCCACACGCGGTCGCCGAGGGCCGCGGCGCGCATTTCCCATGCAGCCACCTGCACGGCTGCAGCGAGGTTGAGCGAGCGATACGCGGGGTTCGCCGCGATTGTCGCGACCGCGCTGCATTGTGCGAGCTCGGCATTCGAAAGCCCCGACATCTCGGTTCCGAAAACCAGCGCGACGTCCGCGCGCGCCGCCATGCCGATCGCCGCGCCGGCGGCCGCGCGCAGCGGCAGCACGCGGCCCGCGAACTCGCGGGGGCGGGCGGAAAAGCCGATCGACATTCGCGTACCGGCCAGCGCATCGGCGAGCCTCGGCACCACCGCCGCCGCATCGAGCACCGCGGTGGCGCCGGATGCGAGCGCGGTCGCGTCCGCATCCGGAAAGCGCGCGGGCGCCACGAGCACCAGGCGCGCAAGTCCCATCGTGTGCATCGCCCGCGCGGCGGCGCCGATGTTCGCCGGCAGGCGCGTGTGCACGAGCACGACGCGCAGGCGGGCAAGGCGCGCATCGCCGTCGGGCAGCGCGTCATCCGGCGATGAATCGGTCGCAGCCAAGCGGGCGATCGGGCGGTTTGCCGCGTGCGCGCCGGCGCACGAGGTCGCGCGCCGCATGCACGGGTAAAATGCAAGCCCGCATTCTGACACGCGAGCGAGGCGTCCCCTCGTTCCTCATCCCGTCCCGATCCATGCACCCGATGCTCACCACGGCGGTCAAGGCCGCACGCCGCGCCGGCAACATCATTTCGCGCGGCGCGCGCGACCTCGACCTGCTGACCGTCACGGCCAAGGGGCCCAAGGATTTCGTCAGCGAGGTCGACCGTGCGGCCGAAGCGGCGATCGTCGAGACGCTCCATGCCGCGTATCCCGATCACGCGATACTCGCCGAGGAAGGAACGGCCCGCGACCGCAATCCCGACGCCGAGAACGTGTGGATCATCGATCCGCTCGACGGCACCACCAATTTCCTGCACGGCTTTCCGCAGTATTGCGTGTCGATCGCGCTCGCCCACAAAGGCATCGTCACGCAGGGCGTCGTCTACGATCCCGTGCGCAACGATCTGTTCACGGCCACGCGCGGCCGCGGCGCGTTCCAGAACGACCGGCGCATGCGCGTGTCGCGGCGCGCGCACCTGCGCGAGTGCCTGATCGGAACCGGCTTCCCGTTTCGCGACGGCAACTATCTCGACACGTATCTGCAAATGCTGAAAGTGATGACGCAGCAGGCCGCCGGATTGCGCCGCCCCGGCGCGGCGGCGCTCGACCTCGCCTACGTCGCCGCGGGGTACTACGACGGATTCTTCGAGATCGGCCTCAACGCATGGGACGTCGCCGCGGGCAGCCTCCTCGTACTCGAGGCCGGCGGCCTCATCGGCGACCTCGCCGGCGAAGGAGACTATCTGTACGGCGGGCAGGTGATCGCCGCGACGCCGAAGGTTTTTGCGCAGATGGTCCAGGCGCTCGCGCCGTACCGCGCGAGCCTGCCGGACACGCGGCAACGCGCGAGCGCCTAGTCGAGCGCTTCTCGCAACGTCGCGCGAGCGCCTAATCGCGCGCGGTCTCCTCGGCTTCCGCGTTACGGGCAGCCGCCGTGCGATCGCGTGCGCGCTCCGCTGCGGGAGCTGCCGCGGGCTCCGAGAGCGCTGCCTGCGGATCCGTGGGCGCAACCGTCCGGGTCTCCGCCACGGTGCCGCGCATCGCCGCCCACTCCATGAGCAGCGCGTAGCCGACGGCGAGCAGCACGGGACCGAGGAATACGCCGATGAAGCCGAACGCGATGACGCCGCCCAGCACGCCGAGCAGCACGAGCACGAACGGCAGGTCGACACCGCGGCTGATGATCAGCGGCTTGATCACGTTGTCGATCGTCGACACCGCGAACATGCCCCAGGCGAGTACGAAAATGCCCCAGCCCATGTGACCGGTCTGGATCAGCCACAAGCCCGCCGGCACCCACACGAGCGGCGGGCCGATCGGCACCGGCGACGCGATGAATGTCAGGAATCCGAGCAGCGGCGCCGCCTGTATGCCGGCGATCCAGAACCCGATGCCGGCGACGACGCCCTGCACGAGCGCGGTTCCGAGCAGCCCGAGCACGACGCCGCGGACCGCGGCCACGGCAACCAGCGCGAGTTGCATGCCCCGGTCACCCGCGATGCGCCCCGCCGCGCCGCGCGTGTGCCGCACGATCGCGTGGCCGTCGCGAAACATGAACCACGCGATGAAGATCGCGAGCGCCATCTGCAGAATGGCGCCCAGCACCGACGCGCCCGACGCGACGGCGGCCTTGCGCAGCGGCTCGACGTACTCGCGCAGCACGCCGAGCAGCTGCGCGGTGTCGTGCGCCATGCTCGTCCAGTATGCAGCGACGGTGGCTCCGATCACCGGCAGCCCCGCCACCCACGCCGGCGGCTCCGGCGGCCCGGCCGCGAGCAGATCGCGTCCCCAGCGCGCCATCACCGCCGCGTTGTCCGCGATCGTCGCGCCGACGACGAGGAACGGGGCAAGCATGATGAGTGCGAGCAGCAGCACCATGACGAACGCCGCGAGGCCGTCGCGATGACGAAGACGCGCCGCGAGGCGCAGATACAGCGGCCACGTCGTCGTGCACAGGATCGCCGCCCAGACGAGCGCGGTGATGAACGGCTTCAGCACGAAGAAGCAGCCGACGATCACCGCTGCGAGCACGGCGAACGACAATGCCTGGTCGATCCGAGACGGCGACAGCGGCATCTTCAACGTCGTGCGCGCGAAGGCAGCGTGTCGAGGATCGACGCGATGCGCTCGCGCAACTGCGCGAGATTCACCGGCTTGACCAGATAGCCGGCAAAGCCCGCGGCTTTCGCCTGCTCGGTGTCGCCGGGTTGTCCGTAGCCGGTAACGGCGATCACCTTCGCGCGCCCGGTCACCGGATGCTTCGCGAGCTTCGCCGCCAGCTCGTAGCCGGTCATCCCGGGCAATCCGATGTCGAGCAGCACGATGTCGGGATCGAGCGCGATCGCGCGCTCCAGCGCCGATTCAGGATCGTGCGCCGTCACGACCTCGAAGCCGGCGAGCCCGAGCAGCGTGCCCATTGCGTCGGCGGCGTCGACGTTGTCGTCGACCACGAGCAGGCGGTGCTGCGCGCCCGCGCCGCTGCCTTCGGCGCCGTTCCCCGCGACCGCGCCCGCGTCGGCCAGCGGGAACCGCAGCGTGAATGCGCTGCCCGCGTTCGCACCATCGCTTCGCGCCTCCACTTCACCGCCCATCAGGCGCGTCAGCCGGGCGACGATCGCGAGTCCCGTGCCCAGGCCGTGCGTGGCGTCGGGGGCGCGATCGAAGAGATCGAACAGATGCGGAATCGCCGCCGCGTCGATGCCTTGCCCGTCGTCCGCCACGACGATTTCGGCGGCGCCGTTGCGCGCGTTCGCGGTGACACGCACGCATCCCGCCTTTGGCGTGAACTTCGACGCGTTGCCAATCAGATTGCCAATCACCTGGACGAGCCGCCCGGCGTCGCCGACAACCGTGAGCGGCTCCTGTCCGACGTCCACTGCGAGACGCTGCTCGTGGTCGCGGATGACCGCCTCGTGGCGCGCCACCGCGTTTTCCACCACCTGCCGCAGGTCGACGCGCTCGCGCGCGAGGTGGACGCTGCCGCTGTCGATCCGCGACAGGTCGATCAGGTCGTCGACCAGCTCGGCGAGACGCGCGCATTGCCGCTCGATGATCTCCTGCGCACGCCGCGCGCGCGGGTCTTCCACGGCAGGGAGGCGCGCGAGGAGCTCGATCGAGCTTCGTATCGGTGCGAGCGGATTGCGCAGCTCGTGGGCGAGCATGGCGAGAAACGCGCTCTTCGACTGCTCGAAACGGCCGAGCGTCGCCTCTGCCTGCTTGCGGTCGGTGATGTCGATCGCCGCGCCGACGTATCCGGCGAATCCCGAACCGTCGCTGCGCGGCACGCCGGTGTCGAGCACGAAGCGGTATTCGCCGTCGTGCCGCCGAAGCCGATACTCGAGGTCGAACGGCTTGCGCTGCGCGACCGCTTCCGCCAATGCGGCCTGCTGCGGGCCGAAGTCCTCGGGATGGATGCCCGTGGTCCATCCGGTGCCCGCTTCCTCTTCCATCGAGCGCCCGGTGAATTCGAGCCACGGCCGGTTGACGTACGTGCGCTCGCCGGCGGCGCCCGCCATCCACACGAGCACCGGCACCTGATCGGCGAGGACGCGAAACCGCGCCTCGCTTTCCTCGAGCGCCGCGCGTGCCTCCCTCGCCAGGGTCACGTCGCGGAACACGAGCACGAAGCCACCGGCCGCGCCGTCGCGGTCGCGGATCGCGCTGACCTTGAATTCGATCTGTCGCTCGCTGCCGTCGCGTGCGACGACCACGATGTCAGTCGCCGGATCGGGCGTGCCGCGCTCCAGCGCGACGTCGAGCGGCCGCCGCGTATTCCCGTCGATCAGCCGCAGCACCCTGGCGAGCGGCCTGCCGATGGCTTCGGCCGCGGGCCAGCCGGTCAGCGCTGCGGCGCAGTCGTTCGCAAAGGTCACGCAACCCTGTGCGTCGGTCGCGATGACCGCGTCGGCGATCGCCTGCAACGTCACCTGCGAGCGGTCGCGCTCGGCGGCGAGTTCGCCGCGCGCGGCTTCCAGGCCGGATTGACGCGCGAGCACTTCGTGCGCAAGCGCCTGCGCCTGCTCGCGCGAGGCGCGCAGCGCGGAGGCGATACCGCCGATGCAAAGCGCGGCCGCGACGAACAGGCCGAGCTGCACGGCGTCGGGAATGTCGATGGCGCCGAAATGGTCGTTCGGTCGCAGGTACACCGTCCAGGATATCGTGGCGCCGAGCAACGTGGCGACGACCGCGGGGCCCAGTCCGCCGTACCACGCGGAAATGGCGACCGCGAGCAGCAGCGGCGCGTACACGACCCGATTGCCGAGAAGCGGATCGAGCGCTTCGCGCAGGCCCCATGCGGCGATGCACGCGAGGACGGCAAAGGCGTAGCTCAGCGCGATCGCCATCAGGCGCGCGCGGGGAACCGGCGGGGGCTCCGCGTCCAAATCGACGGAATCGGGATCGTGGCCGAGCGAGTTCAGCACCCACGCGACGACGAACGCGACGATCGCGGGCAGTCCGAGCCCGAGGCCGGCAACCGTCAGCGCAATGACGAGATCGTCGACGCCGACCGTGCGGAACACGGCCCAGACGATGACGCCGGCGCTCGCGACGAGAAACGCCGCGCCGACCCAGGTCAGCCCGCGGGCAATCTGCGCCAGCGTGCGAACGGGGGGAAGTCCTGCATGGGCGGAAGGATCGGTCACCATCGAGTCGGGTCGGCGTGGCACATCGCGCGCCGCGGCGGGATCGCAAACGGCCGGCATGCGCGGACGTCTTGCCACGGCGGCGCACCACGCAATGCCTCCCTCGTCATTGTATCGACTGCCGTCGCGCACGCTGGCAGCCATGACGATTTATCGAGCCTGGCCTATGCGCTCACGTCGTCGACGCGCGAGCGGACCATCGCGAGCGCCTCGGCGTAGCCGCGCTCCGCGGGCGTCGCGGCGGCGGCCGGTGCAAGCACCAGGTCCCACAGACCGAAGGTCTGCCAGCGTCGAGGGTTGGCGTGTGCCTGCGGCCCGCGCGCGATCGGCCGCTGTGGCGGGATCCCGAATCCTGCGCGTCGCGAATCCCGCGCGATCGTCGTCCTGCAAATCCGCGACCAGAACGACTTGAACGGCAGTTCACGAGTCGTACCGCAATGGCGCCAATCGTCGACTTTCACGCGCGCGCTCTCCGAATGGTTTAGGGCCGGTTTTTGCAAGCTCCGTGCCGTACGGCCGGGCATTTGCTTCGGAAGCGCGCACTGCTCGTCATCCGCTCGTTATCTCGCCCGGAGTACGAACGCGCCACGTAACAATTACCGCGGACGGCGGCAATTGCTGCTGTGCAAATCCGCACCCTCCGGTGATCGACATCCGCGTCGCCACAGGCGCACAATCGGAACGCGCCGCGCAGTCCCCAGCCGTGCGGCACGCTTGCTGCTATTTCGTGTGCAGTCGTCCCGCAGCGAATCATGAGAGAACAGAAAATCATCCCCGTTACCACGCCGCCGGCGGAAACCACGCGGGTGCAGCACGCGGTCTTCCCCGTCGCGGGCTTCGGCGCGAGCTTTCTGCCCGCCACGAAAGCGTGTCCGAAGGAGATGTTGCCGATTGTCGATCGGCCGATGATCCAGTATGCGGTCGAGGAAGCGGCGGCGGCGGGCCTCACGCGAATGATCTTCGTGACCGGTCGCGGCAAGCGCGCGATCGAGGATCACTTCGACCAGGCGTACGAGCTCGAGCACGAGCTCGTCGCCCGCGCGAACGACGATGCGCTGCGCGAACTTCGCTCGGCGATCCCGGCCGGCGTGACGTTCAGCTACGTGCGCCAGCGCGAGGCGACGGGCGTGCTCGACGCATTGCGCAAGGCGCGGCCGTTGCTGGGCCAGGAGGCGTTCGCGGTCGTGTTGCCCGACCAGCTGATCGACGCCGAGCGGCCGGCACTCGCGCAGCTGCTCGAGGTATTCGCCGAGCAGCGCGTCAGCGTCGTCGGCGCGCAGCGTGCCGCGCATGCGGGCGAGAACGCTGCGCACCTGATCGGCGCCGACTTGCGGACCAGCGTCATCCGCGGCGCGCGCTCGCTCGTCAAGGTACCCCCGATCGGCGCGGCCTGCATTCCGCTCGCGACCGCGGGGCGCTTCGTCTTCACGCCGGCGCTCTGGCAGGTGCTCGACGACGCGTCGCTGGACAAAGGCGCCGCGCTGCCCGCGGCGATACGCGCGCTGATGGAGCACGAGCGCGTGTTCGCGTGCCTCGTCGAAGGCCGGCGCTTCGACTGCGGATCGAAGCTGGGCTTTCTCGAAGCGCAGTTCGCCTTCGCGCAGAAGCGCGGCGAGCTGTGGAGCGGGCTCCGACAAAGTCTCGGCGATCTGCTCGCGCACGCGGATGTGCCGCCGCCGGCTGCGGCGGCGATGCTCACCGCCAGCGCCGCGGTTGCGCCGGGGGAGCCTGCGCGCGAGTCGTGAACGCGCGACGAACGCGGATTCTGAACGCGCGACGAACGCGGGTTACCTGCAATTCCTACCGGCGCGGCACGCCGCACGGGCAATCAGGTAACGGATTTCGCAGCCTTTTCGGCAGTGGCATGTCGCTTGCGAGACCGCCTGCTCGTCCCGTGGCAGCCGATGATCCCATGTCAGTGAACGCAAATGACCCCGCGCGCACGCTGCAACCCATCGTGGAGGGCCTCGAGGGGCGAATGCCCGGCGTGCCTTCGTCGCCTTCGCGTGCATGGCCGCGATGCGAGTCCGGCTACACCCACTACGAGCTCGGCGCTTCCACGGACTCCGATCCAACGGCCGTAATGGCCCAACGTTACACGCCGCATTTTGGCGCGAGAGAGGAATGAACATGGCAACCACGCGACCCACCACCGGCGCGACGACGAACGACACCGCCATTCCGATGGGGATGAGCGATCCCGCCGCGCGCTATCGCACCGGAGACGACTACTGGACACGCGACGACGAGGGTCCGGGGCCGCAGGTAATGGCGGCCGACACGCTGACCGGCGACGAGGTGCGCAACGGCGCCGACGAGAAGCTCGGCGAGATCACCGACATCATGCTCGACGTGCCGACCGGCCGCGTCGCGTATGCCGTGATGTCGGTGGGCGGCGTGCTGGGCATAGGCAACAAGCTGTTTGCGATTCCGTGGTCGGCGATGCAGCTCGACACCGACAGCAAGTGTTTCAGGCTGAACGTCGCGAAGGAGCGCTTCGACCAGGCGCCGGGCTTCGACAAGGATCATTGGCCGTCGATGGCCGATCAGCGCTGGGCCGAAGACGTGCACGAGTTCTACGAGGCGCGGCCGTATTGGTCATAGGCACGCTGCGCTACAGCCGGCCGGACGACGCAGGATGGCGGCGCGAAGGCGCCGCCCACGCGTTCCGCTACGTCGACGGCAAGGGCCGCAAGCTCGCCAACGCCGCGGAGATCGCGCGCATCGATGCGCTCGCGATTCCGCCGGCGTGGACGTCGGTGTGGATCTGCCGCGACCCGCACGGCCATCTGCAGGCGACCGGCCGCGACGCGCGCGGCCGCCGCCAATATCGCTACCACGTGCAGTGGCGCGCCTTGCGCGACCTGCACAAGTTCGACCGCCTCGCCGACTTCGCCGCCCGGCTGCCCGCGATCCGGCGCGCCGTCGCCCGCGACCTCGCGGCGACGGGCCTGCCACGACGCAAGATTTTGTCCGCGATGGTCCGGCTCCTCGATCGGACGTTCGTGCGCGTCGGTGAGGAGCGCTATCGCCGCGACAACGGCAGCTTCGGGCTCACGACGCTTCGCACACGCCACGTCAAGGTGGCCGGCGATCGCATCCGCCTGCGCTTTCGCGGCAAGTCGGGCCGCGAGCACGACGTGTCGCTCGCCGACCGCCGGCTCGCGCGGATTCTGCGGCGCTGCCTCGACCTTCCGGGATACGAGCTGTTCCAGTACGTCGAGGACGGGCAGGCGCGCACCGTGTGCGCCACCGACGTGAACGACTACCTGCGCGAAGTGAGCGGCGCGGATTGCACGGCGAAGGAATTCCGGACCTGGGGTGCGACGGTGATCGCCACCGTGCTGTTGACGCGTTACGGCCCGGCGCCGTCGGCCACCGAGCGCACGCGCACCGTCAATCGCGCGTTGCGTGCTGCAGCGCATGCGCTCGGCAATACGCTCGCAGTGTGCCGGAAGAGCTACGTGCACCCCGGCGTGATCGAGGCCTACAACGCGGGTGCGCTGCCCCCGCGCCGTCTTGCGCGACGGCCGGCCGGATTGCGTCCTGCGGAAGCGCGCACGCTTACGTTGTTGCGGCAGCTGCGGCGTCCGCCTGCGCGCTCGTTGCGTGCCCCAACGGCGCGCCCGGCGGCGATCGCGCCGCCGCCGCCTTGAATCGGGCAGCCCACTCCCGCTTCGTCACCACCGTGCGCGAGGCCATTGCCTCGAGGGCGAGGCGCTCCCAATGCGCCGCGACGCCGGGCACGCGCGCGTCCTGCGGATGCAGCGAAAGACGCAGCAGCGGAATGCGCGTTGCGCGCGCGAGCTCGCGGCGGATCGAGAGGCGCGAGTACAGTCGGCGCGGCGCGTTCCAGGGGCTGTAGCACAGGTTCGCGGTGCGCTCGAAATGCCAGTGCGGCAGATGATGGATGCCGCCGCGGGCGGTCACGTATTCGAAGCGGTCGGCGCGCACGGCGAGCGCCGCGCGGGCGCCGTCGCTCGCGAGCCACGCCGGCGGGACGAAGCCATGCAGCGGCCATCCGTGCGCGTCGAACAGCGCGATGCCCCGCGCAATGCGCGCAGCCGCATCGCTTGCCGACAAGGCTGCGAACTCGCCTTCCGCGCGCGTCATGAGCCGCCGCCTGATGAAGTCGCGGGGCGTGCGCGGCGGCAGCGCCTCGTCGAGGTGAAACAGACCGTGCAGGACGAGCTCGTCGCCGCGCGCCAGCCGCGCATCCATCGCGCGCAAAAACGCGGGGTCGCCGCCGACCGGCGCGCGATGATGAAAGTCGGGGACGATCAGCAGCGTGACCGGGCGCACGCCGGCCGCGTCGAGCCGCTCGAGCAACAGCCGGCACTCGCGCCACGTCGCCGGCGACACGTCGTGCAGGGCGACGACTGCGGCGCGGCCGGCATCGTCAGGGCGTTGCATAGCGCGGCGCGCGCGCCGCCCCGGCGAGCAGGGCCCCGCGATAGAGGCCGAGCAATCCACGCATCGTGGTATCCCAGCTGAAATCGCGCTCGGCGCGCGTGCGCGCGTTGCGCCCGAACGCGTCGGGACCACGCGCGTAGAACATGCGGATGCCCGCCGCCATCGCTCCCGCATCGCCGGGCGGTACGAGCACGCCGGTGTCCGGCGTCACGATTTCGGGCATGGCGCCGGCGTCGACGGCGACGATGCCGCGCCCGCAGGCCATGGCCTCGAGCAGCACCAATCCGAACGTCTCCTGGTCGCCCGCGTGCACAAGGCCATCGACGCTGGCCAGTATGCGAGCGAGCTCGAGCGACGAATGCAGGAATGGCAACAGCGTCACGTTCGCAGGCAACGGAACGTCCGGCTTGGGACCCGCGAGCACCAGATGGTACGGCGCGCCGAGTTCGGCGATTGCCGCGAGCAGGACGGGAAGGTTCTTCTCGCGCGAGAACCGGCCCGCATACGCAAGCAGACGCGTGGATGCGGGAAGGCCGAGCTCGCGACGAAACGCCCTCGCGCGCCGGTCGGGCGCGAACGTGTCGACGTCGACGCCGAGCGGCCGCACGAGGACGCGCTCGACCCCCCACTCCAGGAGGCGGCTGCGCATGTACGCGCTCGGCGCGAGAACCAGGTCGCAGCGGCGGTAGAACGCGCGCGCATAGGCACGCGTGGCGGCGCCGGCCACGGGGCCGAGCCGCCGCTCCGCCATGCGCACGATGTCGCTGTGGCAAAAAGCAACCAGCGGGATTTCGAGCGAGCGCGCCGCCGAAAGCGCGGCCCAGGCTTCGGGCCCGGCGTCGCCGGCCTCGACCAGGTCGGGCCTGCAACCGCGAATTTCGCGCGCCCAGCGATGCATCGCGAGCGGCAGCCGATGACCCTCCGGCCGCAACGCAAGCGCGCGCAAATAGCGTTCGCCGGACGTGCCCTCCCCATCTACCGCGCCCGCCGCCAGCAGCGAATGCCGGATCGACGTGTTGCGCCGCAGCCACCCACGCTTTGCGCGCAGGTATCGCACGACGCCGCCGCTGGTCGGCGCGTAAAGCATGGTGACGTCGAGCAGATGCATCCGTCGAACCGAGGTGGCGGCGATCCGCACGAGCACGCGCGAATCTACCGGCAAGTCAAGCGGGCGTTACCCGTCCAGCGGCGACCGCCGGCACGACGGCCAGGGCGCTTCACGACCTGTACCGCATTACTATCTTTCTCGCGTGGCAATCTGTCAACCGGCCAAACGATCGCCTACTTGCCTGCCTTCGGGGGCTCGGCGGTCCCCATCGATGAGCTCGTTCCCGGCGACGCCGGAGAATTCGCGCTCGACGGCGGGCTCGATGAAGGCGGCGGCGTGGGCGCCGATGTCGACGACTTCGGCGTCACCACCGGCGGCGCATTCGACGATGTCGAAGTGCCGGATTCCCGTTGACAGCCGGCGAGTCCGAACGCGAGTCCGGCGCAAAGCAATGTGGCAAGGGCTGCGCTTCTCATGATTCTCTCCATTGGGTTGAGGACGCAACTCCGAGTTAGCAGAATCGATGCCATGGCAACCTGCTCCGTGCGCATCAAAAACCACTTAATAAACAGAAGCGTCGCCGTCCGACAACGCCGTGTGGTGCCTGATTTTCCGTAGTGACCGGCGGACGCGCGACGTGCAATTTTCATCGGCGGGCAGTAATAATTACGCGACATCGCGTGCCGCAGCCGGAATGGCGCGGACATTTGATCGTTTACACAGCAAATTCAGCGAGATGTCTTCTTCGCCGAAATCGGTACGCTCCTTGCGCGATCCGCCGCAGGATCATTCACCGCACCGGCGCTGCGCCGGTTGCCCGCCCGTATGCCCCATGCCCTGATCGTCGACGACGATCGCAATGCCGCGGAAGCGCTGGCCGAGCTGATCGCGAACCAGGGATTCACCACCACCTGCGCCAACACGGTGGAACAGGCGCGCGACCTTCTCGTCACCGGTCCCGACGTCATCCTGCTCGACCTCGTGCTGCCGGACGGCAACGGGCTCGAGCTGTTGCGCGAGGCCACGTCGCGCGAGCTCGCGACGCAAGTCATCGTCATCACCGGCCATGCGTCGCTCGAGAGCTCGATCGAGGCGATGCGGCACGGCGCAACCGATTACCTGCTGAAGCCGATCAACCTGTCGCACCTGCGCGGCATGCTGTCGCGCGTCGCACGCCCACCCGAGCTCACGGCGGAAGTCAAGGACCTGCGCTCCGAGCTGCGCTCGCTCGGCCATTTCGGACGCCTGGTCGGCGGCTCGCCGCCGATGCAGCGCCTGTACGATCAGCTTGCTCGCGTCGCACCCACCGGGGCCACGGTATTGATCACCGGCGAAAGCGGCACCGGCAAGGAAATCGTCGCGCAGACGATTCATGAAGTAAGCAGGCGCCGCCTGCGCCCGTTCCTGGCCATCAATTGCGGCGCGATCTCGCCGCACCTCATCGAAAGCGAGCTCTTCGGCCACGAGAAAGGCAGCTTCACGGGCGCGAATCGCCAGCACCGCGGCTACTTCGAGCGCGCGCACGGCGGAACGCTGTTCCTGGACGAGATCACCGAGATGCCGATGGACCTTCAGGTCAAGCTGCTGCGCGTCCTGGAGACGCAGACGGTGACCCGCATCGGATCCGATCGCCCGGTCGAGACCGACGTGCGCGTGGTCGCGGCCACGAACCGCCATCCGCACGACGCAGTCACGACGGGCAAATTGCGCAAGGACCTGCTCTACCGGCTGCAGGTGTTTCCGCTCTACGTACCGCCGCTGCGCGAGCGCACCGAGGACATCGAGCTGCTCGCGAATCACTTCCTCGCGCAGCTCAACAAGCGCAGCAACACGGCGAAGGCGCTGACGCCGGCGGCGATCGACCGCCTGCGCAGGTATCACTGGCCGGGCAACGTGCGCGAGCTCTCGAACGCGATCCATCGCGCGTTCATCATGACCGACGGCGAATGGGTCACGCAGGTCGGATTGTCGCAGGAGCCCACGCTTGCGGCCGACTTCAGCGGCCGCTCGTTCCAGGTGGGCGTCGGCGATCGCATCGATGCGGTGGAGAAGCGCCTGATTCTCGCCACCGTCCAGCACACGCACACGAAGGAAGCGGCGGCCGAAATCCTTGGCATCAGCGTCAAGACGCTCTACAACCGTTTGCGCGCGTACGAGTCGGGCGCCGATCTCGCCCGGACGACATCGGTGCCGGGCGACACTCAGGCGCCGCCGTCCGGCGCGCCTTCGTCGGAAGCGCCGCCCCGCACGCCGGCGACGTGAGCGATCGTGTCGATCAGAACGTCGAGGTCGACGGGTTTCGCGACGACCGCATCGTAGCCCGCACATATTGCACGAGCGCGATCCTCGGTGCGCGCGTGACCCGTGCACGCGATTGCCGGCGTCGTGCCGCCCTGCGCGGCCGGCAGGTGGCGCACCCGCCGGATCAACTCGTAGCCATCGACGCAGGGCATACCGATATCTGAAATCATGAGGTCCGGATGCCACACGGCGAGCAATTGCTGCGCCTCGTTCGCCGTCGCCGACGCGCGCACGCACGCGCCGCGGATTTCGAGGGCGTCGCGCAGCAACTCGCGGGTGTTCGGGTCGTCGTCGACGACGAGCAACTTCAGCGGCGCGTGCGGAAGCGGCGACATGAAGGTCTTCCGGCGAATGCGAATGCCGAAAGCAGTACGTGGATAAGGCCTCGAACATGCAGGATTCGAGCCTGTCGCTGTGCCGGCTCCTGGCAGAGTTCCTGCAGATCGGCGTCCTCCTCGTCGACGAAGCAGGGATCTGCCGCTTCGCCAACGACCGTGCGCGCGAGTTGCTCGACGCGGCCGACGAAGCGGCGGCGGGGGCGCGGTGGTCCGCGCTGCGAGGGCAGATCAATCCCGGCACGCCGCGAACGACGCCCGTACGGCAGGCATTCGACCTGACAACCGTTCACGGCGTGCGACGGTTGCGTGCGGAAGCGCACGCGCTTCCCGGCGCCGGTGGCATGCGCTACGCCGTGCTTCTTCGCGATCGCGCCGCCGTCGGCCCAGCCGACCAGCTGGCCATGCTCGCAACCCGTGCGGAGGCGAGCCGCGCCGTGCTCTCGGGTCTCGTCCACGGCGCAAGCGGGCCGCTCAACAATTTCAACCTGACGCTCGCCGTGCTCGATGCGGGCATCGAGCCATTCGACGCTTTTCGGCAGGCCGCTGCCGCGTGCGCCCGGTTGCGCCGCCATCTCGGCATGTTGCGCTCGGAGGCCACGGCGCTCGTGAGCACGCTCGAAGAGTTGCGCGCGCTCGCCGATCGCAGGCCGCGCGACCCGGCGCGCGTCGACCTCGCGCAAAGCGTGCGCGACGTCGCGCGCTGGCTGCGCCACGAGGCGATCGTGCGTGAGGCAGCGATCACCGCGGATGCGCCGTCGCCGGCGTGGATCGTCGCCGATCGCGAGGCCGTGACGCTTGCGCTCGTCGCGCTCGCGTCGCGCCTGCTCGACTCGTGCGGCCCGGGCAGCGTGGTGCGGCTGTCCGCCGAAGATGTCGCCCGCGAGCGCAACTGCATCGTGCGCATCACCGTCGAGCCCGTCACTGCACCGGCGTCCTTTGCCGACGAGCTGTTCGCAATCCGCCCGAGTCCGCAGGATCCGGCACCGGCAACGGCGCGCACGATTCTCGAGGCGCACGGGGGGTCCTTGAGCTTTCAATGCGACCCACAGCGATGCGCGGTCGTCGTCACGCTGCCCACCCCATGACAGCTCGCGCTGTCGTTCGTCGCGCAGACAACCGCCGCAGGGCACCCGTTCAACTTTGCCGGTAAGAATTGCCAGCGTTCACGCGGCATACCGCGCGCGTGGCCACGGTTCTCACTTGCGTCGCGTGCTTCTACGCGACAATCGGCACGCGCCTTGCAGACTCCTGTCATCACCGCACGCAGTTTTCGCGGGTTGACAGGCAACCGACGTCGCATGCACGCCGCCATCTCGCCGCGCATCACCGTACTGTCCGTGCAGGAGCCTTCATGGCCATGACGGATCCGGATGGCGTGCGAGCCGCATTCCTGGACAAGGACGGCACGCTCGTCCACGACGTTCCCTGCGACGCGGATCCGCATCGCCTCGAGCTTTTGCCGCGCGTCGGCGCGGGTCTTCGGGCGCTGCAGGATGCGGGCTATCTACTCGTTGTCGTGTCGAACCAGCCGAGCGTGGCGCCCGGGCATTTTCCGGCAGGCGTGCTTGGCGATGTCGAAGCGCGGCTCGACGCGCTGCTCGAACCTTTCGGCGTCGTCATCACCGCGTACGCCTGGTGCACGCATCGGCCCGCAGGCGTGCGTGCGGCCGGCGGCCCGTGCGCATGCCGCAAGCCGAAGCCGGGCCTTCTGCTGGAAGCGGCCGCGGCCCACGGCATCGCGCTCGCGCGCTCCTGGATGATCGGCGACATCCTCGACGACGTGGAAGCGGGCGAGCGCGCGGGTTGCCACACCGTGCTCGTCGATCGGGGCAACGAGACCCGATGGCGCGCGGGCCGGCTGCGGACGCCGCGTGCGATCGTCTACGATTTCGCGGACGCCGTGTCGTTCATCCTCGACGGCCACATACACCGCGCACGCCGGCTGCACGCCGTCAGTGCGCAGGCGGGGACTGCCGAGTGAGCTTTATGCGCTGACCATTTCGCAGCACACGCCTCGCAGGTCGCGCATCGAACCCTGTCGCATGACGTTTCATCTGCGGCAACCCGGCCGAAGGGCGCGGCATGCGGGTTGCAGGG
>Ga0207706_10000357_pt1 | contig 49369 bp, 46 predicted proteins | sample KBSC53metaG_FD_184318 | JGI IMG/M metagenome (GOLD analysis project Ga0207706, IMG submission 184318) | Corn rhizosphere microbial communities from Kellogg Biological Station, Michigan, USA - KBS C5-3 metaG (SPAdes) (version 2) | ecosystem: Host-associated > Plants > Roots > Rhizosphere > Soil ... | reverse complement strand
CGACATCTGGTCGCGCCTCGCCGAACCGCTGCCTAACGGGGTCGTCTTCTGGCGGCAGGACGGCAAAGTCATCGCCCGCGACGGGAAGTACTTCGCACGATTCGTCGCGTACATCGAAGCCAACACGGCGCGGGAGCGGCTGGATGCCGTGGTGCCCGGCGAGTGGGACCTGACGTTGGAGCTGTTGCCGCCCCTGCCCGGTATCGACGACGCGCCCGACGGTGGCTCGTGCTCCTTCAAGGCACGTCTTCAGATCCTCGGCGTCATCCGCGAGGACGTCGGCACAGGCCGGGACTACAAAGCGGCCGCAACCGATGCGTTCAAGCGTGCGGCGGTCCGGTTCGGGATCGCGCACGAGCTGTACGGCTACGAGCAGAACTGGGTGCCGATGGATAGCGACGGACGTAACGCGAAACCGTTGGAGGATCCCGGCGTCGTCTACGCCAGACGCTTCGGGCCCGCGAACGGCGCCAGCCTGCCGGCGGAGCCCATGGCCGCCGAACCGCCAGCGGAGGCTACGGACACACCGGCACGCCCTCAGGGTTCGGCAAAACGCGCGCGGCAGAGCGCGGCCGCGACGGCGAAGGAACCTCCTGCAGACGTTCCGGTGGAGGCAGTAGTGCTCGAGGCCGCGGGTACGCCGACGTGCCCGAAGTGTGGTGGCCGCATGTGGGACAACCGGCTCAGCAAGCGTAACCCGAAGGCGCCCGACTTCAAATGCCGCGATCGATCGTGCGATGGCGTGATCTGGCCTACCCGACCCGGTGCCTCCGCCAGCCTGCAGGCGGCGAAGCCGGCGGACGCGGCCGGCTCCGCGGACACGCTCGACGCTTCACCGTTAGGCATGTCGCTCGACGACATTCCCTTCTGAGATCGAGGCCGAGCCTCGACGGTATTGAAAAACGACAGGGCGCCGCGAGGCGCCCTTCGTGTGTTCGGTGTCCCAGTGTCAACGCGGCGCGGCGCTGACGCGCCTAACGTCGGGAGCCGAGTGCCGCGACCGGAATCGAACCCTGATGGGGGTTACCCCAGAGTCGCCTCGGCTGGCGACAAAGCGGACTACGATCCCGCAGCCACGAATCCGTCGACGAGCACGCCAAAGCCTTCCGTCGCGGCGAGGCGCAGGGGGAGAAACTCCTGGTATGCCGGGGAGTTGTACCAGGCCATCGCGGTGTCGCGCGAGTCGAACTTGATCACGATTGTCCTCGGCCCAGGCGCGTTCCCCTCCAACGCGTGCGCGCGCTCATCGAAGACAACAACCTCGGGATGGTAGGGTGCCATCGTGACGAGCGCCTTCGATAGGTACTCTTGCATCTTATCCGCATCAAGAATGCGGTTGTGCCACAGAAAGTAAGCTGCCATGGGCTCCTCCTTGTTCGAAAGCCTCGGCGCGTTCCCATGCTCCGCGGCCAGTCTGCAACGCCTGTAGTTGGTGAGGTCGGCTGGTTCTCTCCTTCACCTTGTATGGCGGCAAAAGAGCTCCCGATTTTTCATCGCACCCCACTACGTCGATTCCTCCCCTCGGCCCATGACCCACGTCACCCAGATGTTCCGCCGCTGGCGGGAAGGCGATCCCGCTGGGGAACTTGAAGTGCACTCCTAACGAGGTGCGTAACGCCCACTCTCCTCTGAGAGAGTGGGCGTTACGCGTCAAACCGTGCCACGACCGGAGCCCGGTTCTTCGCGAGCGGGCCTCTGGGTCCGCGGGCAGACGCGACGCGTGAGCCGTTTTCAGGAACGATTCCGAGAGACAGGCATACCCTCCCACGGAGAACGCCCTGATGCGTCGACTACACCGCGCCAAGACCGTTCGCGGTCGCGATCCCATCGGAGCCTTACCGCTCGCGATCTCGCTCTTGCTCCTCGCTCCCGGCTGCGCCGTCGACGCGCCGAGTCCGAGCGAGCCGCCCGTCGCCGCTCTCGACGCGCCCGCCCAGGCGGCCGCCGATGGCGGGCAGACGATCGTCGTCGACGATGCCGTCGAACTGGTGGCGGCGATGTCGCCCGAGCACGCCGGCCGCCGCATCCTCGTCCGCGCGGGCTCCTACCTCGTGAGTCAGACGCTCGTCGTTCCCGACGGCGCCACCCTGGAAGGCGAAGGCGTCATGCTGCTCGACGAGACCGGGCTCCCCGCCGGCTTCGCTGCGGGCACACGCACCAGCATCGCGATGACCGCGAACGTGCCGGGGGACGTGCTGACACTCGGCGACGGAGTCACCGTGCGCCGGCTGGCGCTCGAGGACCTGCCCGGCCGATCCGGCAACGCGATCGGCATCGTATCACGGCACGATCGCGACCGTGTTTCAGCGACGATCGTGGAGACCGAGATCGTCAATCCGAACCCTCATGGCGTGGCGCCACAGGGACCGACCGGGTGCGGGCTCGCCGTGCTCACGCTCAACCCGAACCTGGGCGCCGATCCGCTTCCGCATGCGGGTGCCTCGATCACCGCCCGGGTCACCCGTACGCTGATCCGATCGCCAGCGATGGGGGTCGGCTGCGGGCTGTTCGCCTTCAACTTCGCGCCGTCCGCCAGCATCTCCGTGGACGTCTCCCGCAGCGTGATCGGCGGCGGCGTCATCGCGAGCGGAGGGGTCAGTCGACCCGACGCTGTGAACGACTCCCGCACCGTCCTCGCGTCGCACCACAACCTGTACCGCGACGACACAGCGGATCCGTGCGCGGCAGGGCGCCTCGGGTGGAACCTGCAGGGCGGCTCCGGAACCCCGATTCCGCTTCCGAATCCGGGGGCCGCGCGCAACGCGCTACGCCTTCACTCCGTGAGCGACCGGATCGAAGGCTTCACGATGGGCGTGCTGGCGACCGGTGGCCGACGCTTCTTCGGCGCGCCGACGGCGGGGCCGGTGACGGACAACAGCGTGGATCTCGAGCTTCTCGGCACCACGATCTCGACGTCTGCATGCGGCGAGGCCGCGTTTGTCGCCGATCTGCGGCTGGCGGGAGCGCTGGTGACCGATGGCGCCATCGTACCGGGCGACGGCAATACGCTGCGCGCCGTCCTCCGCGGCGTGACGGGGAGCGGCTCGCGGTCCAACGACTACGCCGACGTGCTCGGGCCGGCCGGAGCACAACCTCCGTCGCTGCAGGGCGCGGGCAACCGACTCTCGATCGTCGGCAGCCCGGAGGCGTTCGCGCGGACGAACCATGCGATCGCTCCTGCGCCTGGAGCGACGTTCTTCACCGGCGGCGCCCGATGAGAACAGGGCCCTCCCTCGTTAGGCATGCGTGACCACTGCTGCGACGCTCGTCCTGCTGACGGGCGTCGCAGAGTCCGTAGCCCATCCTCGCTCGGAATAACGTCACGTGCGAGGTGCTAAGTCGTTGTACCACAGATGCCGGGACCGGGAATCGAACCCGGATGGGGTTACCCCCACAAGATTTTAAGTCTCGCGCGTCTACCGATTTCGCCACCCCGGCCGGGTGTCAGCCCTGAGGCCGCCGCTGTCGTTGAGCTTACCGCGTGACGCCGGTAAAAGAAACGGGAGCGGCTGCGCCGCTCCCGTTTTAGTAAGCCTACGACTTCGTTCCAGCGTTCGGAGAGCGGGAAACGGGACTCGAACCCGCGACCCCAACCTTGGCAAGGTTGTGCTCTACCAACTGAGCTATTCCCGCGTGCCGACTAGTATAACGCCCGCCGCGAAGGCGCAACAAGCGACGTCATGGTGTGACGCCGAGCGCATGAACCGCGTACCAGAGCGTGTGCGCGAGCAGCCCCGCGACGGATGCGTCGCCACCGTTGGCTTGCGCGCGCCCGTCGTCGTCGGTCTGCTCGGCCGCGAATCCATCGTCCAGCGGAGCACGGCGAACCCATTGCATCACATCGGCCGCCTCCGGCCCAAGCAGCCGTGCGCATTGCTGCACGAGAAACCGATGATCTCGCGATGCGGCTCGCACCGTGCGGCGATACGTCGACTCGTTTCGATCGACGACGTCGTAGACGGGAAGCCAGTACACCGACGCTAACGGATCATCGTCCATCACGGCGTTGCCGTTCAGATCGATCGCGGACGCGTATGTCGCCTTGCCTTCCCGGTCGCGTGCGAAGTGGCGCTTGAGCGCAGCGCGCACCGCGTCGGGATCCTGCACGTCGCGCGCGGTCTGTTCATCCAACGTCCGGCGAAAGACCTCGAGCGCCTGCGCGGCGACGGCGTTGCCGTGCAACGTATACGGTAGTGGCGCCGGATTCCCGCTCGGTGCCACCTCGGTCGAATAGAGCGGCACACTCGAGTTGCGCCGAGCGGCGATGTCATCGGACGCCAAATAGAGCGTATCGGCCAGGACGGGCTCCTCGACGATCTGGTCGTCGTTCGTCTCGCGAATGTACCGATCAACGGCGAGGGCGTACGAGGCGGCACCCTCGAGACAGAAACCAGGCTCGAACAACGTGCCATCGAGGTACCGGACGCCGCTGCCCGGCGAATACCCATGTACCTCGCACGCTCGGAGGATGAGCTCGCGGGCGAGCGCAGAGTCGGCAAGCTGCACGGCCGGAAGCGTCCACGTGAGCGACTCCCACTCGCGGAACGTGACTCCACGCCCATGCCACGGCGTACGCGTCCGAACCAGGTAGAAGTGCGCGTCGTCGAGCGCGCGGCCCACGGCGTAGAAGTACGCGAGGAGCAGGTTCCGGTTGATGAGTCGATCGAGGGCTTCGTGACCGGTGGTCTGCTCGAGATCGCGCAACGCGTCGCGCGTGGCGGACAGCAGTTCGCGCCACCCGCGACGTCGCATCACCGACACGGTGGCGTGCGCTCCATCCTGTTCCGGTCCCGCGGCAATGTAGAACGCAACGTCCGCGTGTTGGCCCGCCGCAATTCGCATCGTCCGCCGGATCGAGTACTGTGCCGGCTCCGTTCGCGCTTCGACCTCCGCGCTTCCATCGCTTCCGATCGCGAGTGCAACGAGGCCCGGCAACGCGGCGCCCTTGAGCACCACGACGTCATCCGGCGCAAGCATCGCAACGTGCGCGTCCTCGAACGGGCGCGACGAGCGGACGCGCAGCTGGCGGTAGCCGAGCGTCCCGTCGAGCGTGACCGCAAGCTCGATGTCAACGCGTCCCCGATTCTCGATCGCGACGGCGTATACGACGCCGGCGGTATCAGCATCCCTTCCGTAGGGGGCGAACACCGTTCCGCGAATCACGAGCGAATCGGCACTGCACGTGAACGTGGGCAGCCACTCCATGGCGCGCTCCCACGCGAGGCCGTTGCGTGCAAGGGGCACCGGCGTGCCATTCACCGTGAACCCGAGTCGTGCGAGCGGCTGACTGTTCCCGTCCGCGAACCCAGGGCCGCCGGCAAACTCCACGGCGGCCCGGGCCCCACGGTGCAGCATGCCCAGCGCGTGCAACGACCCGTCGGCGGGGTGGATGCAGGGTAACGCGAGCCAGTGGTTACCCGTTCGAAGCCAGGGAACGGAGGGGAGTGGCGTAGCGGGCACGACGTGGTGATGTTGAGGGGGCGTTGTCACCTAGGCATCATAACGGGCCACGCCCGGGCGGGCGACCGCCGCATCGCCAGTCGTTCTTTTCCGTCCGCCGCCACCTCCACCATCACATCACTGCTTCACGACGTGCGATTACGCTCCACTCATCGCAGGATTCTGGTGTGCGCCGCGCTCTCGCTCGTTGCGATCATCCCGCGAAACAGTCACGGCCAGCGCGTGCTCGGCGCGGGCGAAGATGCGACGGTGTTACAGCCCGGCGTCATCCGCTGGACGGTGCAGGTCGGGTGGTCGGCGTACAACGAGGTGTACACACCGGGTGGACCGCTGGAGCGGCTCGCTGCTCGCTACTCGAGCGATTCGCTCGGCGCGGCGCAGCTGGAACTGCTCCGACCACTTCGAACGTCACTCCGCGATCTGGCGCAGCTTCCGAACGCCGACGTGTCTCTCGGCCCGATGCGCACGGACTTCACGGCGCGAGTCACGCGCAGCGAGTTCGCACTCGACATCGGCCTGACGTCGCGTCTCATGCTGACGGCGCGCGTCCCGTACGAGCACAACATCTCCGAGGTCGTGGTCGATGTGAATCCGCGGAATGAGCTGAGAAATCCCGCAAACATTGGCCCCAATCCGGCTTTCATCGTGGGCCGGCAAGAGGAGGCGACGGCACAGAATAAGCGCGTCGTGGATTCGCTGTTGAATGCGTCCGAGGTTGTGCTCGCGCGACTCAACGCTTGTGCCGGGGGCAGCACCGATCCGGTGTGCGCCGACCAGGCGCGCGCGCGAGCGCTCGTGAACGAAGCGCGTGCGTTCGCGTCAGGCATCGCGACGACGTACGGCACCGGCGCGGACACGGCGAAGGGCAATGCGTTCGTGCCAATGAGCAACAGCGTGTTTCAGAGCTCGATCATCGGCCGCGTCGAAGCGATCAATGCGTCGTTCAAGGCGTACATCGCCAACCTTGGCACGTGGGATAACCCTGTGGGGGCGCCGGCTCCGATCAGCGCCGTGCAGGCAACCACCTACCTGAGTGATTCGCTCCAGATCGCGCCGCTCGGTCTGGTCGAGCGGAGTCACATCGGTGACATCGAGCTTGGCGCGAAGGTGCTGCTGCTGGACACATTCGGCAGCGGCCCTGCTGCTCGCGCGCACCGGAAGGGATTCGGGATGCGCGTGGCTGCCGGCGCGCTTGCTCGCCTCGGCACGGCACAGCTGGAACGGCCAGACGACATCTTCGACATCGGAACGGGCGACGCGCAAACTGATTTCGAGGGCAACGGCGCCGTCGACTTCGTTTTCGGCCGTCGATTCTGGGCTTCGGTGGTCGGCCGATATGGCGCGCAGCTCGTGGACCAGCGGACGTACCGTATTCCCGACGTCGCGCGAAATCCGTTCATCATGAAGTATCGGGAGCAGGTCGTGTCACGAGACCTCGGCGACTACATCGAGCTCGAAGCGTCGCCACGGTGGGTCTATAACGACTACCTGTCGCTCTCGGCGAACTACCTGTACCGACGGAAGGGCGAGGACAAGTACACTGGCGTGTTCACCACCGAGGATCCATCGGGTGAACCGATCACGCTCGACGCGAGCATCCTCGGTGTGGGCACCGAGCAACGGGAACAGCGCATCGGCGGCGGCGCGAGCTTTTCCACGCTCCGCGCGTACGACCAGGGCCGCTCACGCATCCCGATCGAGGTGCAGTTCTCTCACTGGCAGTCGATCAGCGGCTCAGGCTACTCGCCGAAGCAGTTCACCACGCAGATCCAGATGCGGTACTATACGCGCCTGTTCGGCGCGCCGCTCCGACCTGGGACATCATCGAGCAAGTGACTGCCTAACGTTTCCTGGAGCGTCTGGGTGCCCGGGCAGGCTCGGGCACGGCCGCGGTAGCGAGGAGCTCGCGCGCGTGGGCCTGGCTCACGGTGCTCTCCGGGTCGCCACCGAGCATTCGCGCGATCTCGAGCACCCGCTCGTCGCCCTCGAGCACGCGCGTGTCGGCCGTGGTCACGCCCTCACGAGCGCCCTTGGCGACGAGGATGTGGTGGTGCGCCCGCGCCGCGATCTGCGGAAGGTGCGAGATCGCGAACACCTGATGGTGTGCGGCGACGCGCCGCATAGTCTCCCCGACCTGCAATCCGACGCGACCGCCGATACCGGCATCCACCTCGTCGAACACGAGAGTCGGCACGTGATCGAGGCGCGCCAGGATCGTTTTGAGCGCGAGCATGACGCGCGATAGCTCGCCGCCCGACGCGACGCGGGCCAGCGGCCGCGCATCGTGGCCGATGTTCAGCGCAACTCGGAACTCCACGTCCTCGGCTCCGGCCGGCCCGATCTCGGCGCGCGGTGTCAGGGTGGCCGAGAACCGGCCGTCCGGGATCCCGAGGTCCGGGAGGACCTGATCGACCGCCCGCGCAAGGCGATCCGCCGCCGCGGCTCGCAACGTGGACAACGCGACGGCGGCGTCGGCAAGCTGCGCCGCGGCTGCGTGCTCGCGTTCCGTGAGCTGTCGGAGGTCGAATGCCGCGGAATCCACCAGGTCGAGCTCAGCACGCGCGCGTTGTGCCGTCTCGAGCACGTCACCGACCGCCGGGCCATACTTCTTCGTTAGGCGGAAGATGAGGTCACGGCGACGCTCGACATCGGACAGGCGCTCGGGGTCGAGCTCGATACCTTCCTCATACGCAACGAGCTCGCGCGAGAGCTCCTCGAGGCCGTAGAACGCGGTGTCGAAGGTTTCCTGAAGGCGTGTCAGCGACGGGTCGATTCGCTGGATGCTCGCCAGCGCGCGCTGGACCGCAGCGAGTCGCTGCAGCACCGCGTCCTCGTCGCCGTCGAGGACACTGCTCACGCCCTGTGCGAGCGAGCGCAACTCCTCAGCGTGCTCCAGACGTCTCGCCTCTTCGGCGAGCCGTTCCTCCTCGCCGTCCACGAGGCGAGCAGCGTCAATCTCGTGCGTGACGTGCCGCAGATAGTCTGCTCGCCGCTCGGCGTCAGCTCGCCGCGTCTCGAGCGTCTGGATGTCGCGACGGACCGTGACCAGCGCGTCGTACAAGGCGCGAACACGGCTCGCCTGCTCCGTCGCTCCGCCAAAGGCGTCGAGAATCTGACGTTGCGCGTCGACGTCCAGGAGCGTTTGCGCCTCGTGCTGTCCGTGGAGATTCACGAGCAGCCGACCGATTTCGGCGAGCACACCGGCGGTCACCGTCGTTCCGTTCACCCATGCGCGGGCGCGACCGTTCGCGCTCACCTCGCGGCGGAGAACGACAGTGTCGTTCTCGACATCGATGCCGCGATCGTCGAGGATAGCCGACGCCGTTACGTGACCCGTGACATCGAAGACGCCTTCGACGATGGCGCGCTCGGCACCAGTTCGGATGAGGTCACCGCTCGCGCGTTCGCCCAGGAGCAGTCCAAGCGCGCCGACGATGATCGACTTCCCTGCTCCCGTCTCTCCGGAAAGCAGGTTGAAGCCGGGAGCCAGCGGCAGCGTCAGCGATTCAATGATCGCGAAGTTCCTGATCCGCAGCTCGGTCAACATTTCGGTCTGTCGTCGCGGTCGGCGAGGCCGCCCCAGCCGAGCTTCCGCGTCAGCACGGAAAAGAACGTGGAGCCGGGGAATCGCACGATGAGCGCGTGCCGGTCGGCACGCCGTACGATCAGAGTTTCGCCAACCGAAAACGTGGTGCCGACCTGGCCGTCCACCGTCACCAGAAGCTCGTCCGGGCCATCATCCGTATGCACGCTGAGCTCCGCGTCCGCCGCGAGCACGAGCGGCCGAATCCCGAGCGTGTGCGGAGAGATCGGCGTCACGACGATGGACTCGAGCGTCGGCACCACTACGGGCCCGCCGGCGGAGAGGCTGTAGGCGGTCGACCCCGTTGGCGTCGAGAATACGATGCCGTCCGCTGCGTACGAGCCCACGGGATCGCCGTTGGCCGACACGCTCAGGTGAAGCACCCGCGCGAAGCCGCCCTTGTGCAGCACGACATCGTTGAGCGCGAACCATCGTTTCCGGCTGTTGCCGCTGCGGTCCAACGCGCGCGCCTCCAGCTGCATGCGGCGCTCGGCGAGATAGTCACCGGCCGCAAGGCGCCGCAGCGCGAGCTCGGTTTCGTCGCGACCGCAGCTCGTGAGGAAGCCAAGTCGTCCGAGGTTAATCCCAAGAATCGGGACGGGCCGGCCGCGAAGGAGTCGAGCGCCGCGAAGCAGCGTACCGTCGCCGCCCAGCGTCAGCAGCGCGTCGATCTCGGTGTCCGCCTCCAGTCGTCCGGCACCGGGCGCGACATCGAGCAGATCCGGCTCGAAGATTGGCTCGAGGTCGAGCTCACCCGCGAATCGGAACACCGTACTCAGAATCTCGACGAGGCCGTCGTACCCGCGGTGGCCTACGACTCCGAGGCGGATCACCCGGTGAGCGCCTCGCTTTCGTCAAGGGCGCGAACACGCGCGGCGATTCCGACGGCATCCAGCCCGCACGACGCGAGCTGCCGCGCGCGCGACGCCGCGTAGACGATCCGATCGGGCACGCCGTGCACGGCGACTCGCACGTCGGGATCGAGCCGCTGGACGACCGACGCCATGTATGCGCCGAATCCATTCACCACGGTGCCCTCTTCCACCACGAGCAGCTTGCGGTGCTCGGACATCACCGCCGCGAGGGTGAGCTCGTCGTATGGCTTGAGGAAGCGGCAGTTGACGACACTGACATCGAGGCCTTCGGCCGCCAGCGACGCGGCCGCCTCGATGGCCGGAACCACCATCGTGCCCACCGCAAGGATGGCGATCTCCGCGCCGCCCGGTACGCGCCTAACGACCTCCCACGTTCCGAACGGGACCGGCTGGACCTCGGACACCGACGGCGCCGGCGCGGGAAGCACGGCACGCGGATATCGCATCGCGAACGGCCCTGCGTCGTACGTGAGGCCCGTTCGCAGCAGCGCCAGCATCTCCGCTCCGTCCTTCGGCGCGACGACGGTCATGCCCGGTACGGCAAGCATGTAGGCGATGTCGTACAGTCCCATGTGAGTCTCACCATCCTCGCCGACGAGCCCCGCCCTGTCCATGCAGAAGATGACCGGGAGATGCTGGATCGCGACGTCGTGGATGATGTTGTCGTAGGCGCGCTGCAGGAACGTCGAGTAGATGGCGACGACCGGTCGCACGCCGCGCGTTGCGAGACCGGCGGCGAACGTCACCGCATGGCCTTCCGCGATGCCGACGTCGAAGAACCGCTTCGGGTGCGCTTTCGCGACGGCGGCGGTGCCGGTCCCGCTGGGCATGGCGGCCGTGATGCACACGACATCGTCGCGCTCCTGCATGAGCGCTGACAGCCCCTCGCCAAAGACCTTCGTATACTGCGGGTTGCCAGCCGCGGTCGCGAGCTGGTTGCCGGTTGCCGGGTCGTGCCCCGGCGGCAGTGCGTGCCACTTCTCCGCGGCACCCGCACCCCGTTCGCCGGCCGGGAATCCCTTTCCCTTCTGGGTGATGACGTGGACGAGCCGCGGACCCGTCATTGGCCGGACGGCGCCTAACGTGTCGATCAGCGCGCCGAGGTCGTGCCCATCGATCGGGCCGAAGTAGCGAAACCCGAGCTCCTCGAACAGGACGCCGGGCGTGAGGAATGCCTTGACGCTCTCTTCCCACTTTCGCACCATGCCGGCCGCGACAGCCAGCATGCCAGGGCCGTGGTCCTTCAGGTGGTCCGCGACCTCGCCGATCTTGGAGCGCAGACGGTTATACAGCGGATTGCGCTGGACGGAGTTCAGGTACTTCGACATGGCGCCGACGTTAGGCGCGATCGACATCTCGTTGTCGTTGAGCACAACGATGATGTCCCGGTCCGCAGCGCCGGCGTTGTTCAGCCCCTCGTACGCGAGACCGGACGTGAGCGCACCGTCGCCAAGCACGGCAACGACCTTGAACTTCTCATCCTTGAGATCGCGGCCCACCGCGACACCAAGCGCGGCCGAGATCGCCGTCGCGGCGTGCCCTGCCCCGAACACGTCGTACTCGCTCTCAGCCCGCTTGAGGAACCCGGAGATTCCGCCTTCCTGGCGCAGCGTATCGAGGCGTTCGTTGCGGCCGGTGAGGATCTTGTGCGGGTACCCCTGATGACCGACGTCCCACACGACCTGATCGATCGGCGTGTCGAACACGTAGTGGAGCGCGATCGTGAGCTCGACGACGCCGAGGCCGGCCCCGATGTGTCCGCCGGTTCGTGAGCAGACATCAATGAGCCGCGCCCGCATTTCGCCGGCAAGGGCTGCCAGCTCGTCGCGGCTGAGGCGCTTCAGATCGGCGGTCGAGCTCAGGGTGTCGAGAAGAATCATGTCTGGTAGGTGGTGGCAAGCCGCGCCCGGATCACCCGTCACGAGCGGCGTGCGACGACGTACTGGGCGATGGACTCGAGCGCCGGCGTGAGGATGCCGGCATCACGCAGCGCACCCGTCGCGTCGGCGATCAGCGCGGCAGCGCGCTGAGTCGCACCAGCCGTTCCAAGCAGCGCGGGGTAGGTGCTCTTCCGGAGCGCCGCGTCACGCCCGGCGGTCTTGCCAAGTACGTCGGTCGTGGCGGTCACGTCGAGGACATCATCCATGATCTGAAAGGCGAGGCCGATCGCTGATCCATAGCGCTCGACCGCCTCGAGCTCACCATCCGTGGCCCGTGCGCCGCGGGCGCCCACGCGCGCGGCAGCCACGATCAGCGCACCGGTCTTCGCCCGGTGCACGCGCTCCAGCTCGTCGAGCGGCAGCGACACCCCCTCGGCCTCGAGGTCGAGGAGCTGCCCGCCGATCATTCCCCCTGCCCCGGCCGCTCGCATGAGTTCCCGAACAATGTCCGCCGCGGCGGTCGACGGCAACCCGAGTGCGAGCGACCCTCGATAGGCACATCGCGCCGCGAGCGGCACCATCGCGAGCCCCGCGCAGGCCGCGACCGGGACACCGAACACACGATGCACGGTCGGCCGTCCGCGCCGGACGTCATCGTCATCCATGCACGGGAGGTCGTCGTGCACGAGCGAGTACGCGTGAATCACCTCGACCGCCGACGCGAGAACGCGGCAGTCGGCCGTGCCGCCAACGGATTCGTAGGTCGCGGCAACAAGCATTGCCCGCAGCCGTTTCCCGCCGCCCAGCAGGCTATAACGGATCGCCTCGGCGACACGGGGCTCGATGCGTCCGAGCTCCGTGGCGCAGAAACCGGCCAGCGTGTCGTCGATCGCGCGGCGATCGACCGCGAGACTCAACGTCGCGATGTCAGTCACGCAGATCGTCGATGCGAAACATCCCGTCGGCCGCTTCGTTGAGCTGCTTGAGCCGCGTCTCGGCCTGTGCAAGAAAGGCGGACGCAGCTCTGAGCTCGGCAACGCCTTCCTCAAACAGCGCCAGCGCCGTGTCGAGGTCAAGCTCGTCGTCCTCCAGGCGCGCCGCGATCGCCTCCAGTCGCTCCATGCTGGCTTCGAACGTCACGACTCCGCCCCCGCTACGGCACCCGGCGACATCGTGGACTGATCGTTAGGCATCACGCGCTCGACCGTCGCCTCGGCCGTGCCGTCGCGGAGCACCACCTCGACGCGACTGCCTGGCTGCAGGCCATCGACCGAACGTACCATGCGTCCGTCACCCGTGCGAACGATGGCATAACCGCGATCCAGCGTTCCGAGCGGACTGACGGCGTGCAGCCGTCGGGCTGACGACTCGAGCTGTAGGCGACGGCGGTCGACTCGCCGGGCGACGCCAAGAGCGACCGCGCGAGCAATGTCTGCCGCGTTGGTCCGCGCGCGTGCCACTCGCTCGGAAGCGAGCGCGCTCAGAGTCTCGGCCGACATCCGAAGCCGTTCGCGGAGCTCCGACTGCACGGGGACGGCGGCTTCCGCGGCCGCAGACGGCGTCGGCGCGCGGAGGTCAGCGACCAGATCGCAAATGGACATGTCGATCTCGTGCCCGACGGCGGAGATCGTCGGTACCGGACAGGTCGCGAGCGCACGGGCCACGCGCTCGTCGTTGAACGCCCAGAGGTCCTCGCGGGCGCCGCCGCCGCGCCCGATGATGACGAGATCGGCGTCGCCCCATCGTGCAACCTGATCGAGCGCGTAGCACAGCGACTCCGGTGCCGAGTCTCCCTGGACCGCAGCGGGAACGAGGACGACCTCGACGGACGGACATCGGCGCTGGACGACCGCGTAGATGTCCCGGAGTGCTGCCCCATCGCGGCTCGTGATGACCGCAACACGACGCGGATAGCGAGGGAGCGCGCGCTTTCGGCTGGGGTCGAGCAGGCCGTCCGCCTGGAGACGCACGCGCGTTTGCTCGAGCGCCTTGCGCCACAACCCGTCGCCTTCGGCTTCCATACGCGTTACCGAGAACTGCATCTCGCCGCGCGCGGGATAGACCGTGAGCCGGCCTAACGCGACGATCTGCATGCCGTCATCGGGTGGTGCCGGAATGCGACGGCGCTCACGCGACCACGCGACACACTTGAGCTGTGCGTCCTCGCCGCGAAGGCAGAAGTACCAATGCCCGTTTCGATGCGCCTTGAAGTCGGAGACCTCGCCACGCACCCAGAGCGGCATGAACGCGCCCTCGAGCACGTCGCGCGCGGTGGCCGTCAGGGCCATTACCGAGACGGCCGATCCGGGCGTGGCGCCCGGGATGGCCTCTTCGACGTAGACGGCACGACGGGGCGCTTCACGGACATCTCGCGCCTCACGCGGCGGTGGCGGGGGAACGGCGCGTGACGCGCGGGACGACGACCGTGACTCGACCTTGGGTGGCGGCGGGGCGTCGGACCCGAACAGCTCGAGCGCGCCTAACGAAGGCGAGGGTGGGCCCCCGCGACGCCGCGCGGTCACACGCCGGCGATCTGCGCCGCCGCGCGAACGGTGTTCTTCATGAGCATGGCAATGGTCATCGGGCCGACGCCTCCGGGCACCGGCGTGATGAGCGACGCAACGTCCCGTGCCGAAGCGAAGTGCACGTCGCCGACAATGCGATAGCCCTTGGGTGCCGCCGCGTCATTCACACGGTTGATGCCGACGTCGATCACGACGGCTCCCGGTTTGATCATGTCGCCCGTGATCATCTCCGGCTTTCCGATCGCCGCGATGACGATGTCCGCGCGGCGGATGTGACCGGCAAGATTACTCGTCCGGCTGTGACAGACCGTCACCGTTGCGTTGCCACCAGGCGCATCCTGCATCAGCAGCGCCGCCATCGGCTTCCCGACAATGTTGCTCCGCCCGACGATGACGGCGTCCTTGCCCCGCGTTTCCACGCCGCTGCGCACGAGGAGCTCGATCGCGCCCGCGGGGGTGCACGGCACGAAGCCATCGCGCTCACCGATGCTGAGCTTTCCGACATTCACCGGGTGAAAGCCATCGACGTCTTTCTCGGGACGAATGCGGCGAATGACCTTGTCGGCCGCGATGTGCCGAGGTAACGGCATCTGCACCAGAATCCCGTGCACGTTCGGATCGGCATTCAGCCGGTCGACCTGTGCAAGCAGTGCATTCTCCGTGGTCTCCGCCGGCAGACGGATCGTTTCGCCGCGCATCCCGGCTTCCTCGCACGCCTTTCCCTTCGAGCGCACGTACACGGCGCTCGCTGGATCATTGCCCACGAGGACGACCGACAGCCGGGGTGTGATGCCGAGCGCCTTGAGGCGCTCGACCTCCGCCGCGACGTCGCGCCGCACGAGGCGCCCGATGGCCGCGCCATCGATCAGCAATGCTGTGTGAGCTTGTGCTTCAGCGTGCAAAATCCACCGCCCGCGTTTCGCGAATGACCACGACCTTGATCTGCCCGGGATACTGCAGCTCCGCTTCGATTCTCCGCGCGATTTCCTCGGACAAGGACGCCATGCGCACGTCGTCGACGTCGTCCGGGGTCACGAGCACGCGAATCTCTCGCCCCGCCTGAATGGCGAACACCTTGTCGACGCCGCGGTAGCTCGACGCGATGCGTTCCAACCCCTCGAGCCGCTTCACGTACGTTTCGAACGCCTCACGGCGGGCTCCAGGGCGCGATCCCGAGATCGCGTCGGCAGCCTGAACGAGCACCGACACCTCGCTCTCGTGCGGCACGTCGTCGTGGTGTGCCGCGATGCAGTTCACCACAAGCGGATGCTCACCATACTTGGTCGCGACCTCGACGCCAAGCTGCACGTGCGTGCCTTCGTGCTCGTGCGTGAGCACCTTGCCGATGTCGTGCAGGAGCGCGCCGCGTTTGGCCATGGCAACGTCGAGACCGAGCTCCGCCGCCATGATCCCGGCGAGGAACGACACCTCTTTGGAGTGGGCGAGAATGTTCTGCCCGTAGCTCGTACGCCACTTCATGCGGCCAATGAGCTTGATGATCTCGGGGTGCAGCCCGGTGATTCCGGTTTCGTAGGCTGCCTGCTCGCCGGTCTCGATGATCCCCGCGTCGACCTCGCGCCGCGCCTTGTTGACGACTTCCTCGATGCGGCCCGGGTGAATGCGGCCGTCCGACACGAGCTTCTCGAGCGCCAGCCTCGCCACTTCGCGGCGCACTGGGTCGAAGCATGACACCACGACCGTGTCCGGTGTGTCATCGATGATGACGTCGACGCCCGTGGCCAGCTCGAACGCGCGAATGTTCCGGCCCTCGCGTCCGATGATGCGACCCTTCATCTCATCGTTCGGAAGGCTGACCGCCGAGACCGCGATCTCGGCCGTTTGTTCGGCGGCGATCCGTTGAACGGCTAGAGCGACGATCTTCCGCGCCTCGCGCTCGGCATTGCGGCGCGCGGTCTCCCGGATCTCGCGAAGTCGGTTCGCTGCGTCGGCCTCGGCTTCAGCCTCGAGCCGATGAATCAGCTCCGCCTTCGCCTGCTCGGCCGAAATTCCAGCGAGCGCCTCGAGCCGTCGTTTCTCCTCGCCGACCAGACGGTCGAGCTCCTGTTCGCGTTCGGCTATCGTTTTTTCCTTGCGACCAAGCTCGCTCGCGCGCCTGCCCACGTCCTTCTCGCGTTGCTCGAGCACGTCGAACTTGCGATCGAGCATCGTTTCGCGGTCCTGAACCCGCTTTTCCTCCCGCTCAACTTCTTCTCGTCGCCGTCGGGCCTCGATCTCCCAGTTTTCGCGTAGCTTGATGAGCTCTTCCTTCCCCGAGATCAGCGCGCTCTTTCGGAGCGATTCCGCTTCTCGTTCGGCTTCGCCGACGATCCGTTGGGCGGTTTGTTCGGCGGTCGCCTTCGCGAGCGACTGTCTTTCGCGCTCTACACTACGACCCACGCGTCGGCCAAAAAAGAAAAACGCTGCGGAGGCGAGAACGACCAATACGCCAAGCGCAGCACTCAGTGCCGTGGAATTCATGTCGATCTATGCTCCACCCCGACGTCGCGCCGAGGGAATGAGGGGAACCACTGCGAGTTGTGGGTCTCCCGGCACAGGGACCTTTCCGAGCCGGCACCGGCGAAGGGCGCGGGCTGGGACTGGTCTAACTGCAAAGGGTACTTGAACCTACAGCTCGACTGGTCGTCTGCGAGAAGCTACCGCGTGCCGCGCCCGCGCGCAATTGCGGTTCCTAACGCGCGCTCAGCTTCCAGCAGGGGATCGCTTCGCAGGAGGGAGCCAGTGGCGCACTTCGGAGCTCAACGCGTCCATCGACTCGTTGAGCTCGCGCTGCACCGTGCGAGCACGGAAAAGCTCGTCGGTGATCTGCAGTGCCGCGAGAATTGCGGCGCGGCTCGACTCGATCGCCGCACCACTGTTCATGATCGTGCGGATCGTCTTGTCGACGTACGCCGCCACTTCGCGTGTGTGCTCGGGCGTCGCGTCGCTGCGGATCGTGAGCTCCTGGCCCACGATCGTCACCTTTACCGAGCTCCGTTTTTCGCTCATCGGTCGCTCCCGGCACGCTCGTGCTGCTGTCGCAGAAATCGCAGCTGGGCAACGACCTGGTTCGTGCTCTCGGTTGCCGCCGCCAGCCGGCGTTTCAAGTCCGCGTTCTCCTGCTCGACGACGGCAAGCCGCTCATGCGAGAACAGGTCGGTCGGACCGTTCGCGGCTTCGAGCGCCTTGAGGCGCCCCTCGGCGGTGAGCGCCCGTTTGCGGAACCCGGCAAGCTCTTCGCCAAGGCTGTGGACGAGCTGCGCGAGCTCGTGAAACGACGCGAATTCAGGCGGTGCGCTGTCGGACACCGAGCTCTCCTTCGAGGGCGCGTAGAATCTTGTTCGTGCGACCTTCGATCTCCTTGTCGCGTAGAGTGCGCGTCGCATCGCGGAACGTCAATCGCCACGCGAGGCTTCGCGTGCCGGGCGGGAGACCCGCCCCGCGGAATTCATCGAACAACGTGAGCCGCTCCAGCAGCTCGCCGCCATTACTTCGGATCACGCGCTCTATGTCAGCCGCTCGAACGGCATCGGGCACGAGCAGCGCGAGGTCGATCGGCGCAGCGGGTGTCGACGGCAGCGGCTTGAACTGGACTCGCTTCGCCGGCGGTGGAATCGGCGTCTGTCCATGAATCGACTTGCCCGGCGCCGCGACGTCTGCCGATTCGACCGGTCCGAGATCGATCTCGATCCCGTATGCGGGCGCCGCCCACACCGGCGCGTCGAGCCGCAGCGCGCGGACGACGCCGCGACGTGCTCCGTCGAGCTCGATCGACCATAGGGTGCCCTGCGCCTGTTCAGCGGCGTCGGCTGCAACAAGCGCTGACTTCGCGCTCGGTACCGCGACCTCGAGCAAACGCTCGGCGAGCGCGCGCGCGTCCCACTGGTCGTATCGAGGCGGCTTCGGTTCGGTGAAGTGCGGCGGTCGCCTGTCGCCCATCACGAGAACGCCCACGCTCTTTCGCTCGAGCGGAAGCGTCGCCCCAGGGCGTGGCTCGAATACCGCGCCGATCTCGAAGAGCCGAACGTTGCCTTCCATATGAGAAAGATTGAACTCTGCCCTGCTGGAGAGCGATTCGAGAATCGACCGGCGAAGGTGGGCCTCGTTCTCGGCGAGCGGATTGGCAACGCGGACATGCGTGTCGTCTCCGCCGGCAACGAACGGAAGCGGGCGCACCTCGAACAACCCTTCGGCCGCGAGCGCATCCTGGACGGCCGATTCGAGAAGGAATTCGGGCGAATCCGGAACGTTCCCGACTCTGAAACGACGAAGCTCATCGGGGAACGCGTCGTAGCCATGCAGCCGTGCGACTTCCTCGACCACATCGATCTCGGCCGTGACATCGCCACGCCAGGAGGGAACCGTTACATGGACCTCCTCGCTCCGATCGAGCATCTCCGTACCGGGACGCACGTCGGCCGAGAATCCAACGGTTCGCAGCAATTGGGTGATGCGCGATGCCGGGATTGGCTCGCCCAGAACCTGCTTCACCCTCGACGCGCGCACGAGCAGCTGTTTGGGCTCTACGACCTTAGGCGCGACATCCACCGCGGACTCGGCTGCGCCGCCCGCCAGCGCGACGACAAGTGCCACCGCTTGCTGCAGCCGCTCGCCCGCCGCCGCGACGTCGGTGCCGCGCTCGAAGCGGTAGCTGGCTTCTGTAGAAAGGGAGAGGGCGCGCCGCATCGCGCGCACGCGCTTTGGGTTGAACGCGGCGACTTCGAGGAAGATCTCAGTGGTCTCGGACGTGACTTCCGAGTCTCGCCCGCCCATGACACCAGCGAGCGCCTGAACGCGGTGCGCATCGGCGATCACGCACATCGTGTCGCTGAGCGCGCGCTCGACTCCATCGAGCGTGACGAGCTTTTCACCTGGCCGCGCGCGTCTGACCACGATCGCTGGTCCGGCGAGCTTCCTCGCATCGAACGCGTGCATCGGCTGGCCAAAGCCGAGCAGCATGAAGTTCGTGATGTCGACGATGTTGTTGATCGACCGAACCCCCGCGCCCTCGAGCCGACGTGCCAGCCAGTCGGGGCTCGGGCCAACGCGAACGCCTCGGACAACGGCGCCGACGTACCTCGGGCAACCGTCCACGTCCTCGATGGACACGGAGACGCCACCGGTCGATGCGCGACGCGGATCGGACTGAATAGCCACCGGCGAGGCGCTCAGAATCGGCGCGGCGGCGTGAAGGGCTCGCGCGGCGTTCACTTGTTGGCCGATTGCGGCCGCGACTTCGCGCGCCACGCCGAGGTGCGAGAGCAGATCCGGCCGGTTCGCGCCAACGTCGACCACGATCCGCGAGTCCGACAGCGACGGCAGGGCGGCGAGCAGCGGCGTGCCCGGCGGGACGTCGACGTCCAACTCGAGGATGCCGTCCTGCTCCTCGCCAAGCCCGATTTCGCGCGCGGAGCACAGCATCCCGTTCGACACCGCTCCGCGAATCTTACGGCGCTCAATGGTGAAGCCGGCGGGCATCTTCGTCCCGGTTTTCGCGAACGGATAGAGCTTGCCGGCCCGGACGTTAGGCGCCCCGCAGACGACGTCGAGCAGCTCGCCGGTTCCCGCGTCGACTTTGGTCACCGAGAGGTGATCGCTGTCGGGATGTGGCGCGCACTCGACTACGCGGGCGACGACGAATTGGCGGAGGTCGTCGCGCAACGCCTCGACCGCATCAACCGTGGCGGTGCGCGACGTGATGACCTCGGCCAGCCGTGCGGGCGGGAGATCGACGTCGACGAAGTCCTTGAGCCAGTTGTACGAGATGTTCATCGGGCGATCTGTTCCAGAAAGCGTACGTCCGAGTCGTAGAGAAGCCGAATGTCGGGGATCCCATATCGCGAGAGGGCGCTGCGCGCTGGACCCATGCCGAACGCCCAACCGGTGTAACGTTCGCTGTCGATACCGGCCGCCTCGAGCACCGCGGGATGGACCATTCCGCTGCCGAGGATCTCGATCCATCCGGTGCCCTTGCACGTGGCGCATCCGGAGCCACCGCAGACGCCACACTGCGCGTCGAGCTCGGCCGAGGGTTCCGTGAACGGAAAGAAGCTCGGTCGGAAGCGGGTGCGTCCGGCGCCAAAGAAGCGGCGAGCGAAATGATTCAGCGTCGCCTTGAGGTCCACGAAGCTGACCCCCTCGTCGACGGAGAGCCCTTCGATCTGCGAGAACATCGGCGCGTGTGACGGATCGAAGAAGTCGCGCCGATAGACGTTGCCCGGCGCGAGGATCCGAATGGGCGGCGCCCAGCGCTGCATCGTTCGCACCTGGACCGGTGACGTGTGCGTACGCAGGAGCGACCCCGGCCCGAGATACAGCGTGTCGTGGGCGTCCATGGCCGGGTGGTCCGCCGGGAAGTTCAGCGAACCGAAGTTATACCACTCGGTTTCGGCCTCCGGGCCTAACGCGACCGTGAACCCGAGCTCGCGGAAAATCTCGGCAATCTCGCGAATGACGAGCGTGACGGGATGCCGGCCGCCGAGCCAGCGTTGCCGGCCGGGCATCGTTAGGTCGGCAGCCGTTCGCGCTCCGCGAGCCGTTCCCGCGGCTTCGCGCTGCGCCAACGCGTCCTCGAAGCCTTTGCGAACTCGGTTCAGCGCGATGCCCGCGTCGCGACGACCGTCCGGCGGCACCGTGGTGATCGACTTCTGCAGCTGATCGAGTCGGTCGCGCCAGTCACGCAGCTGGCCTTTCACGGCATCGACGCGTGTGGCGGGATCGATCTGTCCAAGCCTTTCCGCGAGCTCCCGCTCGAGCTGCGTCGCTTCGTCGAGGTATTCCTGAATGGTCACTGTCGGGAATAGGGAATCGGGAATCGGGAATCGGGATCGAGGGACGTCAGATGTGACGCGGCGGCAGCCGTGACGTTAGGTCACGCTGCCGCCGCGTTGTGCTTGGAAGGCTGGGCAGGTTGTGATGGCCGAGTCCCCAGTCCCCAGTCCCTAGTCCCTGCAGTTCACGCAGCGCTCAGCGCCGACCGCGCCTTGTCGACGAGCGCCGTAAACGCGGCCGGATCATGCACGGCCAGATCCGCGAGGATCTTTCGGTCGACCTCGATGCCGGCCTTCTTGAGGCCGTTCATGAACACGCTGTAGCTCATGTCGTTCTGGTGAGCCGCGGCGTTGATGCGCGTGATCCAGAGGCGGCGGAAGTCGCGCTTCTTGTTGCGCCGGTCGCGATAGGCATAGCGCCAAGCGCGTTCGACGGTCTCCTTGGCTGGCCGCCACAGCTTGCTGCGGGCGCCGAAGGCGCCGCGCGCGGCCTTCATGATTTTCTTTTTGCGCTTCAGGCGCACGACGTTCGATTTGACGCGTGGCATCGTATTCCTCCCTTAGGCCTGAAGCAGCCGCTTGAGGTTCTTTGCTTCTCCGTTGGTGCCCACCGTGGTGGAGCGACGGAGGTTTCGTTTCCGCTTGGACGTCTTCTTGGTGAGGATGTGGCTCTTGTAGGCCTTGTATCGCTTCACCTTGCCAGATCCGGTGACGGAGAAGCGCTTCCTCGCGCCTCGATGGCTTTTCATTTTCGGCATAACGCGCACTCGCTCATTTCGGCGTGAGAATCATCGTCATCGACTTGCCTTCCATCTTCGGCTCGCTTTCGATCTTCGCCACATCGGCGAGATCAGCGGCGACCCGATCGACCACGGCCTTTCCGAGCTCCGGGTGCGCGATCTGACGACCACGGAACATCAGGGTGACCTTGACCTTGTTGCCCTCTCCCAGGAACCGGCGGGCGTGGCGCGTCTTCGTCTCGAAGTCGTGATCCTCGATTCCCGGGCGGTACTTGACCTCCTTGAGATGGATCACGTGCTGCTTCTTCTTGGCCTGGCGAGCCATCTTGGCCTGTTCGAACTTGAACTTCCCATAGTCCATGATTCGAACGACAGGAGGTCGCGCCATGGGCGCTACTTCGACCAGGTCCAGCCCCTGCTCCTGTGCGGCTGCCAGCGCGGCATCGAGATCCAGAATTCCCATTTGACTGCCGTCTGCCGCGATGACGCGGAGCGGGCTGATACGGATCTGGCGATTGACGCGGACGCGCTTTGTGTTGTCCTGAATAAACCGAGTTCCTCGAGAGAGAGTATGCGGCCCAAGTCGATGGGCTCGGACCAAAAAAAATGCGGACCCCGAGGAGCCCGCTGAACGCCACCCTCCGTGCGGGAGGTGGCGCGCTTCGAGAACTCCTGCAGCACTCCCGGTCAGTGACCGCGCGAGGCCAGAGGGTGAGAGCGACTTCGCTCTACTTACCGCATTGTGAAATCGAAACTTAGACGAGGCCTAACGGGGCGTCAAGGCCGCTGGTCGAGCGCGAACCCCTTCCCGTCGAGCTTGACCTTCCCCGACGCCACCGTTGCGTCGTGCTCGAAGATTACAAGCCAACCCTCACGGGCTGCCTTCGTCAGAATGGCCCGCTTCGTCTCGAGCGTCACGAGAGGCTCGACGTCGTACCCCATGATCCACGCCAAAGGCAGGTGTGACGACGTCGGCACGAGGTCCGCCGGATAGAACGCGTACTCGCCGTCGGATTCGATAAGCACCGACTGGTGGAACGGCGTATGGCCCGGAGTCGGAATCACGCGGATGCCGCGCAGGATCTCCCGCTCGCCATCAACGAGATCCAACCGGTCCTGGGCAACGATCGGCGCGAAGTTGTGCGGGAAGTAGCTGGCCGCCGTCCGCTCGTTCGGGTGCGTCGCGTAGACGTACTCCCCGCGCTGCACCACGTAGCGAGCATTCGGGAACGTGAGGCGTGGCTCACTCCCGGGCTCGACGAACGTGTTCCCGCCGCAGTGGTCGAAGTGGAGGTGCGTATCGATGACGATGCCGACGTCTTCCGGGCGTACTCCGAGGGACGCGAGGCCATCCTCGAGGAGCGTGCGGCCGTTCGCGCCGGCGTTCTCGAGGCCGTAGATGTCGTGAAACTTCGCCGTCTCCTTGTTACCTGCTCCCGTGTCGACCACCACGACCGTCGACTCGTGCTCGATCACCAGGCACCGCATCCCGAGCTGGATGCGATTGCGGTCATCAGCAGCGATGCGGCGCTCCCACAGCGGCTTGGGCACGACGCCGAACATCGCACCGCCATCGAGCTTCTGTCCGCCCGCCTGAATTGCGTGAACGCGGAGCTTTCCGACGGTGAGGGTATCGACGAGTGGAGCGAGGGTGGTCGTCATGCGTCGCCGGGTCGGGAGTCGTTAGGCAGTCGTATCGCGGTCGATGAAGCGTGGCATGGCGCTCCGGCGCCGCCGCCGTCGCCCACGCGGTACCTCGCGCAGCAACGCCTCGAGGTCCGGCCACGTCGCACAACCGTGGGCCTGGGCTTCACGAAGCATACGCAAAAATACGCGGGCGGTCGCCACGGCATCGCCACCGGCGCGGTGTCGTGCCGTGATCTCGACGTTGTAGTGCCGCGCGAGATAGTCGAGCGATCGACGGTGCAGCTGCGGGAGGAGCCGACGGGCCATCTTCACGGTACAAAGCCGTCGTCCTTCCATACGCTCGCCGGTAGCGCGCGCGATCTCCGTCGTCACGAACCGCCAGTCGAAGCCCGCGTTATGCGCAACGAAGACGTGGCCGCGAATCGCATCGGCGACCTGCGGCACGATCTCTCGAAACGTCGGCATGTGCTTCACCATGTCCCACGTGATGTTCGTCAGGCGGGTAACCATCGGCGGAATTGGCCGCTGAGGGTTCACGAGCGTCTCGTACACCCGCGCGATCTCGCCGCGCTCGATGACCACGGCGGCGATCTCGGTGATGCGATCAGGGCCGAACGAGGCGCCACCCGTCGTTTCAACGTCGACGACGACATACGAGAGGTCGGCGAGCCGATCCGCCGGCGGTGCGCTCCGGATGGCCAACGGTCGACTCATCGCCGCGTCGAGCGACCCGACACCGAGGTCTGATCGAGCCTCCGTTCCGCCCATCCACGACGAGCCCGTTACGCCGGCGACGAGACGCCACCGCCCTTCACCGTCGTGCGCGAACTCCTCCCACTGAGCGAGCAACGCCATCGCCATGTGGTCGGCGACGAACCTGGGCGGCCGCGGGAGCTGGCACACGTGCGCGATGAGGTCGACCGCGTCTGACGGACCGGCCGCGAGAAAGTCTCGCGCGCGCGACACGAGAACCTGTTCGGCTGGTCGAAGGCGAACACCTGACGTCATGGGCGGCAATATAGGTGTGTCCGGCCCCTGATGTGGGATTTGTTCGGGATCGCGACCTATTCCCGATTGCGGCTCTGACCGATAACTTGTGAATGATTTCACAAGCCGCCCTGCCGTGAGACGCATCGCCGACTCCACCGTCCGCCGCCTGTCGCTTTATCTGAGATTTCTCGAAGAGTCCACCAACCGCGGCCTCGTCACGATCTCGAGCGACGAGCTGGCGCGACGTGGCGGGACGACGTCCGCCCAGGTACGAAAGGACCTTTCGTTTTTCGGCTCGTTCGGCAAGCGCGGCCTCGGCTACTCGGTTCCCGAGCTCACAGAATCCCTGCGCGAGATCCTCGGCCTCCGCCGCGATTGGCAGGTGATCATCGTCGGCGCCGGGAAAATCGGGACGGCCCTCGCACAGTATCGCGGATTTCGGCAGCGCGGCTTCCGCGTGACCGCCGTCTACGACCGCGACCCCAAGAAAATCGGCACGCAATGGGATACGCTGACCGTCCGCGACATGGCCGAGATCGAGCGTGACATCGCGAAGGAGCATCCCGATATCGCGGTGCTCACGACACCGGCTGAGGAGGCGCAGGTCGTCGTGGACCGCCTCGTGTCCGCGGGCATGCGGGCGCTGCTCAACTTCGCGCCGATTCAGTTACACGTACCGGCGGACGTCACCCTCAAGAACGTGAACATGGCGATGGAGCTCGAGGGCTTGTCATTCGCCCTTACGAACCGCGACCGCTGACGGCGTCGATCGCGCGCAGAAGCCGAGCAAAGTCCTCCGGCGACAGTGTCTCCGGACGCACCTCCGGGCCGATCGCCGCCGCCGCGAGCACCTGATCCGCAGCATCGACGCCGAGGTGCGCGATCGTACGCACCACGCGCCGCATCTGCTTTCGCCGGAGCCCGAACGCATCCTGCACGAGCGAGCGGAATCCCGCCTCGAGTGACTGGTCCACGACCGGGTCCGGGCGTGGCGTTAGGCGGACGATCGCTGAGTCCACAGCGGGCCGCGGTCGAAATGCTCCAGCCGGAACGCGGGCCACGAGCTCTGCGCGCGCGACGGCCTGCACGTTCACGGAGAGCGCGCCGTAGGTGCGTGAACCCGGCGGCGCCGCGATCCGCTCAGCGACCTCCCGCTGCACGAGATATACGGCGCGCGCTGGTCGCGGCGGTTCGAGCGCGTGAAAGAGTATCGGCGTCGTGATGTAGTACGGGACGTTACCTGCCAGCAGGAACTCCGAGCCGCCAACCTCGCCGAGATTGACCTCGAGGACGTCGCGCTCGATGACGTCGACGTTGCCGGCCTCGCGGTAACGGTCGCGAAGGTATGGAACCAGGTCGCGATCCAGCTCGATGGCGATCACGCGCCTCGCACGCTGCGAGAGGAGGTCGGTCAGCGCGCCGCGGCCCGGACCGATCTCGACGACGACGTCGCTCGCCGTCGGCGCAAGCGTATCCGCAATGCGCTCGAGCACCGTACGGTCGACGAGGAAGTGCTGGCCGAGGCGCTTTCGGGGCCGCGGTAACCGGTCATCCGCTCTGCCCTCGCGCCCTGTCTTGCGTTCGCGCACCGCGTCCCGCGTTGGAATGATGAGTGAGGAGTCTGACCCCGAACGAACCAATCAGTTGCGCGCGATGACGAGCGCGAGGTCATCGGGACGCGCCGAGTCGCCGACGTGGGCCCGCAGCGCGTCGAACACGCGCTCGAGGATCGTCGCGGTGGGCTCGTGCCGGTGCTTCGCAACGATGTCCAGCACCGGCTGCTCGCCCAGGCGTACTCCGGCGTCGTTGCGCGCGTCGGTCACGCCGTCGGTGAAGAGCAGGAGCAGGTCCGATCCGCGACGCCACGGCCGCGATGCGCCGTCGGGCCGACCGGTCGTCATGCCTAACGGGGGATCCAGCGCGGGAAGCCGCGACACGGTCCCGTCGGCGGAAATGATGAACGCGTGCGGGTGTCCGGTGTTCGCGTACCGCAGCACTCCCGCGGCCGGGTCGATCACGCCGTAGAACACCGTGATGAACATCTCGGTAGACTCGAGCTCGTCGCGCAACGACGCGAGGAGCGCGCTCAAGGTCTCGGCCGCGTCGACGGTCGTCTGCGCGTGAATGGCCGAGGCGCTCATGGCGAGCGCCATGATCAGCGCTGCGCGATAGCCGTGGCTCGAGACGTCGCCGATCATTACACCCGTGCGCCGGCCGCCCAGCCGGAACAGGTGATAAAAGTCTCCGCCGACGCTCTCGGCGGGAAGCACGCGCGCCGCGACCTCTGCTTCGGGCGCGACGACGGACGTGTCCGGCAACAGCTTCATCTGCAGGTCGTGGGCGAGGCTCATCTCGTACACGAGGCGCTGCTGGTCGATCGACGCCCTAACGAGGCGTGCGTTCTGGATCGCCGTGCCGATCTGGGTCGCGATCGCCTCGACGAGCTTCTGGTCGCCCGCAGTGAATGGCTGACCGGATCGGCGCTCGGACAGGTTCACGACGCCAAGCGGGCGGCTCCCGCCCGGTCCGGTCCACATGATCGGAACCGAAAGCATCGCGCCATTTCGATAGAGCTGCTCCTGATCGCAGAGCATCTCCCCTGCCTCCGCGATCATCGACCGGCGCGACCTGAACACCGTCGCGGACACGCTGCAGTCATCGCTCACCGCGATCGCGGGCGCAGTGTTGGTTGCGACGCCGCGCGCCGCGACGACCTGCAGGGTGTCGGTGGACGGTTCGTGGACGAGGATCGAGGCGCGGCTCGCGCCGACGGTTTCGGAGATCTCGTGCAGAATGGTTTTCGCCGCCTCCTCCAGCGACACCGTTCGGCCGAGGATCTCGCTCGTCGTGTAGAGGAGATTGATTTCCTCGTAACGCTCCGCGAGCTCGTTCGCGGCGTGCTCGACCTCGAGTGAGGCCTGCAGGTAGTGCGTGACGACCGGAAGAAGGAACTTCAGCCAACCACTCGCCGGAGCAACCCGATTGGCGCACGGCCCGAGTGCGAGCCAGGCGCGGCGCGGGCCCGGCAGGGACGCCACCAGCATATTGCCGTTTGGCGTGTGCACCTCGACGGGCGAACCGCCAGGGGGAATCAGCTCGACTATGGCTGGCGCGTCGCCGGTTGGGCTCCCCACTTCGGCAGTGAGCGGGCCTCCGCCTTGCGGCTGCCTCCACACGACCGCCGCGCATTGCGTGGCGTCGGTGAACGCGGCGAGAATCGCGCCGAGCTCTTTCACGAACGACGCAGCGTCAGTCGAACCACGTTTCGCTCGTCCGCTTCGTAGCGTTCGACGCGATCCATCAGCGATCGCATGAGGAATAGGCCGCGCCCATCCTCACGCTCCAGGTTCCCGGGTCGGGTCGGGTCGACGGTGCACGCGTCGAGGTCGAATCCGCCGCCCTCGTCAGCGACCTCGAGCACCAGCGCGCTATCGCTCACCACGGCACGAACGCGGACTTGCTTGTCGCGCACCCCGCGATTGCCGCGAAGGATCGCGTTGCTCAAGGCCTCCGTAAGTGCAACGGGCACGTTCAGCGCGCACTGCCGAGCGGAGAGCGCGAGCACGCGGCACTCGCGCGTTACTTCCTCGACGATCGGTTCGATCTCGCGAACGTCGCTCGGTATGAGCCGGTCGAAGGCAACGTGATCGGGGGTCGCGCGGCGGTCCTCTCCGCTGTCGCGGTCAGCAGTCATTTACAATGGGTCATGGAATGAGGCGCAGCGGGGCTTGTCTCGCCTCGCTGCGCCTGGAGTCCCGAGAATAAAGACCGCCGAACGCGGTCGAACGTTTCAGAAGCTTTCCAGCGCCCGTTCGCGGGTGTCGGCGATCTGGAATAGCGTGTCGAGCTTGGTGAGCTCGAAGAGGGTTTTGAGGTCGTCGTTGAGATTCGCGAGACGAAGCTCGCCGCCCTGCTCACGAATCTTCTTGGACAGCGATACGAGCACACCCAATCCCGAGCTGTCGATGTAACCGGTCTGGCTGAAGTCGATCAGGAACTTCTTTTCGCCTTTCTCCAGCTCGTCGAGGACTTTCTGCTTCAGCTCCTGCCGGTTCCCGACGATGAGCTGGCCTTCGACATCAACCACGCAAATCTCTCCCTGCTTCTTGATTGAGAAGCTCATGTCTCAGATTCTCCCAGAGGGCTCAAGCTCCGTGGTGACCGCATCACCGGCCTGCAGTGCGGTGATCGCTGCCACGTTGACAATGTCATCTGCCGATGCTCCGCGCGAAAGGTCGCTGCACGGTCGAGCGAGCCCCTGAACAATCGGCCCGATCGCCGCCGCACGCGCGATGCGTTCGACCAGCTTGTAGGCAATGTTGCCCGCGTCCAGTGACGGGAACACGAGAACGTTCGCGCGCCCGGCCACAGGACTCCGCGGAGCCTTCCGATTCCCGACGGCCGGAATCAGCGCCGCATCACCTTGCAATTCTCCGTCCACCAGAAGCGTTGGTGCTTTCGCTCGCAGTATTTCGAGGGCGTCGCGCACCAAATCGACCGACGCTCCGCCGGCACTCCCCGCGGTCGAGAAAGATAGCATGGCCAGACAGGGCTCGTCGCCCACGATGCGGCGGCGGTCGGCGGAGGCGGCGAGCGCAATGTCGGCAAGCTGGTCGGCCGTCGGATAAGGAATGACCGCACAATCCGTGAACGTCAGCACTTCGGCCACATCGCCGCGAAACGCTGACGCCACCATGTAGAACGCGCTCGATACGGTGCGGACGCCTGGCGCAGTGCCTACCAGCCAGAGCGCGGCGCGCAGCACCTCACCCGTCGTGTAGACGCAGCCGGCGACACAACCGTCCGCATCGCCGTGGCGCACGAGCCCATCGGCGAAGAACAGCGGGTCCAATGCATGTGCGGCTGCCGCATCCTCGCTCAGTCCCTTTTTCGCTCGGCGCTCGAGGAGGTCGGCGACTGTGCGCGCGCGTCGCGCGTCACGGCGCGGGTCGATGGTTTCGACCCCGAGCGCTTCCACACTGCGGTGTGTGTCCGGGGTCGCGGGGTCGAGCAGGACGATCGGCTCGACGATGCGTTCGCGTGACAAGAACTCGACGGCTGTGCGAACACGCGGGTCGGCTGTTTCGGGGAACACGATGCGACGAAGGCGCTGGGCGGCGCGCGCTCGGATATCGTCGATGAACGACGGCGACGGCGGCGCTGGCGTTACCGTGGTCATGACGACGGCTATCCTTGCAGCTTGGCCCGCAATGCGTCGGCAATGACCGGGTGCACCAGGCCGCTCACGTCGCCGTGAAAGCGTGCGACCTCTCGCACGAGGCTCGAGCTGATGTACGTCGTGTCGAGCGACGGGACCATGAACACCGTTTCCAGCCCCGGGGCGAGGTGGCGATTCATCAAGGCCATCTGAAACTCATACTCGAAGTCCGCAACGGCGCGGAGACCTCGAATGATAAGGTTTGCCCCAACCGCGCGCGCGAAGTCGACGAGCAATCCGTTGAATTGCTGCACCTCTACCCGGGGATCGTTCCCGACGGCCGCGCGGACGAATGCTACGCGCTCCTCCAGCGTGAATAGCGGCTGCTTCGAGATGTTCGTGGCCACGGCGACGACGATTCGGTCGACGAACGCGAGGCTCCGTCGGATCAGATCCTCGTGGCCGCGCGTGATGGGATCGAAGCTGCCGGCGTAGACGGCTGTCCGCATCGGGAATAGGGAATTGGGAATCGGGAATCGAACTGCAGGGACTAGGGACTGGGGACCGGGGACTCGGCGCGGTAGAACGTTATCGCCGTGTCACCGTACCGGCGCGTGTCACCTTCAGGCATCTGTTCCTTCGAGGCGTGTTCGATGCCGAGAACGGCGGCGAACGGCACCGCTAGCCAGTGCTCGGCCACTGCTCGCGCCAGGCCGTGGCCATACGGGGGATCCGCGAACGCGACATCGAATGCGTGCGGCTCCAGCTTCGCGATGAAGCGTATCGCATCGGCACGATGCACGCGAAGCTCATCGCCTGCGCCCAGCCCCTCGGCGTTCTCCCGAATCGCGCGCACACCCGAGGCACTGATCTCCACCAGATCCGCTGACGCCGCGCCGCGCGACAGGGCCTCGATGCCTAACGCACCAGATCCGGCGAACAGATCGAGCACGCGTGCGTCCACCAGGGAGGCCATGACGATGCTCATCCACGCTTCGCGAACGCGGTCGGCTGTCGGGCGCACGCGTGTATCATCGGGCGGACGGATGCGGCGACCACGCCACCGGCCCGCGACGATCCGCATGCCTAACGATCTTCCGGCCCGGATGCGGCGCCGGGCAGGCGGATGTCGGCGATCCGGAGCTGGAGACGGCTTTCCCCCTGGTACGTATCGCGCTCCACCCGGTAAGCAATGTCGAACGGAACGCCGACCGGGAGCTCCGGGGCGAGATCCCCCATTCCCCACCCCAGCGCCTCGCGCTCACGCGTGGCGCCCGCGATGCGGAGCTTGAGACCGTCCGTGCCAACCACTCGTGCTGGCACCGCCAACCGAACACCGCGCGACACGAACACCGGCGATGGATTGCCAACGCCAAACGGCTCGAAATGCCTGAGGAGCCCTTCGAGCTCGTCGGTCACGTCGTCGATCGAAATCTCGGCGTCGATTCGCAGCTCGGGGTACAAGTCCTCGGGCCTGAGCTTCGATCGCGCGACCTCGTTGAATCGATGGGCGAACTCGTCGACGCGCGACGCCTCGATGGTGACGCCCGCCGCCGCCGGGTGGCCGCCGAACCGTACGAGAAGGTCTCGGCACTCGGTCAGTCCGGCGTGCAGGTTGAACGGTGCGGGCGCACGCCCGGAGCCCTTCCCCTCCTTGCCGTCCAGCGAGATCAGGACGGTCGGGCGCGCCGTCTCCTCGACGATCCGCGATGCGACGATCCCGATGACTCCCGGGTGCCAGCCTTCCTGAGCGAGCACGATACCATACGTGTTGTCGAGATCGAGCGCGTCGATGCGCTTGCGGGCCTGTTCCAGCGTGGCGCGATCGATCTCCTGGCGCCGGCGGTTCATCTCCTCGAGCTCCCGCGCGATTCTGTTCGCCTGAGGCTCCGACTCCGACAGCAGCAGCTCGACGCCCTGCATCGCGTGGCCAATGCGGCCGGCGGCGTTGAGGCGTGGCGCGAGAATGAACCCAACACGCCCCGCCGTGAGCGGCCGGTTGTCCATCCCCGATGCGCGCATGAGCGCCCGGAGTCCCTGATGCGGCGTTTCGCCCATCAGTCGCAGCCCGTACCGTGCGAAGATACGGTTCTCGCCTCGCAGCGGCGCGACATCGGCGATCGTCGCGAGCGCGACGAGGTCGAGCATGTTGTAGACGAAGTTCGCGTTCGCGCCGAGCTTCTCCGCCAGCGCAAGCATCAGCTTGAATGCAACGCCAACGGCGGCGAGATCGCGGTCGGGATACTCCGAGTTCTGGCGCTTCGGATTGAGCACCGCGAGGCACTCCGGCAGTGGGCCGCCCGGCAGGTGATGATCGGTGACGATGACGTCGACACCCGACTCGCACAGTGCGCGAATCGGCTTGAGCGCGCTCGTTCCGCAATCACATGTAACGACCAGTCGCGCTCCCGCATCGCGCGCCGCGCGCACGCCGGCGTCGCTCAGGTCGTAACCGTCTTCGAGGCGCCGCGGGATGAACGGCACCGGCCGCGCACCGAAGTAACGCAGCGACCGCGTGAGCAGCGTCGTCGAGCAGATCCCATCGACGTCATAGTCGCCATGAACGAGCACGGTCTCGGCGTCGCGAACGGCGCGCGCGAGACGCTCGACGGCCACCTCCGCGTCAGGCAGTCCGTGCGGTGAGTGCAGTCGCTGCAGCCGCGGACGAAGAAAATCCTTGGCGGGCTCGATCGCGGAGTATCCGCGAACGAGAAGCAGCCGGCAGACGAGCGGCGGGAGATGAAGCTCCGCCGCGAGAGCCTGCACTGCAGCGGGATCCGGCTCGCGTGGGGAAACCCAGCGCGGTTTGAGTCGTGGGCGAGCAGGCGGTGCGGTCACGCGGTCAAGCTACCGGGGACCCACGGGGCCAACAAGCATCATTGTGTTGCATACAGAAGCACTCCACACGCTTCACACACTTCGATCTGACCGGTCCCGATCATCTGATTGCGGCGCTGAAGCGGAATGGCCGTGTCGCAGTGTCCGCATGATGGGCCGCGCAAGGCAAAGATCGCCTGTTCGCCTCGTCGACCGCGAATGCGATCGTACTTGGCCAGGATCGCCTTCGGGACGTGTGATGCGGTCTGCGCTCGCTTCGCGCGAGCGGCCGCAACCTCGGCCTCGATCACGCCGCGCTCGGCCGCGAGTGCCTCGCGCTCGGCGGCTTGCTCGCTGTCTTCGGCCGCGAGTGCTTCGCGGTGCGCGGTAATCGACTTGTGTCCATCGGTGATGCGGCGCGTGAGCGCCTGCAGCTCGGACTCTTCCTCGATGAGAATCTTCTTCGCCTGTTCGACCTGCGCCATCGCGGCGGTTGCCTCGCGCATGCGCTTCACCGAGTCGAGATGCGCGAGGTTGCGCTCCTGTCGCTGCTTGTGATCCGAGAGGCGGCCTTCGAGGTCGCGATGCTTGCGCTCGTCGGCCTCCGCGGCTGCCTCGGCGGTCGCGAGCTGTTCGGCAACAGCCTTGCGTCGGCGCTCGAGCTCGGAGAGGCGCGGACCGAGCGCGCGGAGCTTTGCGTCGAGGGTGTCGATCACGTCATCGTCGGCCTGCAGCGCCAGCAGCGCTTCGAGATCCTGATGCACTCACATCCTCCAGTCGAGATGACGCCGCCGGCTCGCGGCAATGGTGTAACGAAGAGCCATCGAGGGCTACCGCGGTGAAGTGATTCGCGCTTGAAGTGCAGTCATCGCTTGCTTGTTCGCATTCTTCTCGACGAGCAATGCAGTCTGCTCATCTGGCGTTCGAGCCGTAGCCATCAGGCGCTGCAAATCGAGGTTCCGCTGCCTGAGCTCGCGAATTCGCAGTTTCGCGACGGAGTCGTGGTACGTGCGCTCAAGGTCGAGAATCGAATTCGCTGGCTCTCCCAACATTTCATCGTACGCGGCAACCGCATCACTTGATAACTCGCGCACGACGGCTTCAGGGGACGCATCGGCCCCGATCTTTGAGAGCGTTTCGAAGATCTCGCGGTAACGCCCGTCCTCGAAGTTCGCCGGCCCGACCTCCGCTTCTGCCGCCATCTCGAGATACGCAGGGTGCGCGAGAATCACCCGCAGAAGATATCGCTCTTCGGACGGACCGCTCTTTGGGGGCCGGCTCTCTGACGCGGAGCGGCGTTCCGCCATCCGTCGGTCGCCCATTCGCATTTGCTCCTGCTGCTCCGCGGGCGGCGACGACAACGGTGCCCGTGTTGACGATGATCGGCCGCCGGCTCCGGCCGCTTCGCGTGAGAGCACGTTGCGGTCGACTCCCGATGCCTCGCTCGCGCGCGCGATGTACATGTCGCGAGTCACGAGATCGGCGGTCGCGCGAATCGTCGGCAGGAGCCGGTCAATCGCGCGACGGCGCTTGTGGAGGTCAGCGAACCAGCCCTGCCGTTCGAGAATCTGGACTTTTCGATCGAATACGTCGACGGCAGCGTCGATCTGCATCTCGAGTGCTGCTCTGCCGTGGGAGTCGACGAACGTGTCGGGATCCTCCCCGTCGGGCAACGTCACGACGCGAACCGATACGCCCTGGGCCAGCAGGAGATCGCCCGCGCGGAACGTCGCCTTCTGCCCGGCGGTGTCGCTGTCGTAGAGGAGGAACACGTTCTTCGTCTGCCGCGAGATCATTGACGCCTGATCTTCCGTGAGCGCTGTACCCAGCGGAGCGACCACCGACTCGATGCCGGCAAGCACGAGTCGAACGACATCGAAGTAGCCCTCCACGAGGAGCAATCGTTCATCACGTCGGATTGCGTGCCGCGCCCAGTTCAGGCCGTAGAGCAGGCGTCCCTTCGTAAAGGTTACCGAATCCGCCGAGTTGAGGTACTTCGGCTCGCCCGGACCGATGAGCCGCCCGCCGAAACCCGAGAGTCGCCCCGACGCATCGTAGATGGGGAACATTAGGCGCCCGCGGAAGCGCGGTCGGGGCTCCTCCGCTTCCTCTCGCTGCACGAGGAGGCCCGCGCTCAACAACTTTGCATCATCGTAGCCGAGAGTGTTGAGGTAGCCACGGAGCAGGCCGATCTCGCGCGGCGCAAAACCCAGCCCGAACTTGTCCGCGGCCTCACGCGACACGTGGCGCTTCGCGACGTATTCACGCGCAGGCGCACCGAGGTCGTCCTCCCAGAGCATCCGCTGGAAATACTCCGCCGCGGCCGCGTTGATCTCCCATACCGGCTCGCGTGGGTCGGGACCCTCTCGGCGCGTCTCGACCTCGCGGATCTCGATGCCCGACTTCTCCGCAACGGTGCGCACAGCCGACGGCCAGTCGAGGCCGAGCCGTTTCTGCAGGAAGTTGAACACGTCGCCGCCCGCATGACACACGAAGCAGTAGTACATCCGCTTCTTCGGGGAAACCGAAAAGTTCCGGTGGGTTCCCTGGTGGAAGGGGCACGGGCCACGCCAATCCGCGCCGACGCGACGGAGGTTCACGTGCTCGCCGATGATCTGCACGATGTCGGCGTGATCGCGCACGCGCTCCACGTCCTCGTCGGGGATCACGCGCGCCTCGCGTCCATGGTCAGGCGAACTCCGCGACGGTTACGCCGGCGCCCCCCTCGTTCCACGCGCCGAGCCGAAACGTCTTCACGCGCGTGTCTTTCCGCAGCATCTCGGCCACGCGCGCGCGCAACGCCCCCGTGCCCTTCCCGTGGATGATGCGCAGGGCCTTGAGGTCGGCACGAACCGCGGCGTCGAGTGCCTGCATAACGACGTCGTCGATGTCGCCCACTCGCTGCCCGCGTAGGTCGATCTCCCGCACGACGTGCTCGTCGGGCAGGTCGCCCATGATCGGCACGACGTCGCGCTGACGCGGCTCCTGCTTGAGCGACCGACGGAGAGCGGATACCGGAAGCGTCATCTTGATCCCGCCAACGGCGACGACGGCATCCTGGTCGCGGCGTTCCACGACCCGCCCAAGCTTATCGCCAAGCGTCGCGATCTCGACGAGATCGCCGTCGTTAGGCTCGCCGTCGGCGGTCCCGATGACCTCGTCGCCCGACGCCCCGGAGCGGCGCTCCAGCTCGGAGAGCGCCTCCGCCTGATCGGCGGCCATTCGCTCGACACCTTGCCGTGCGAGACGCGCCTGCTCATCCAGCTCCGAGGCGCCCGCGTCGCGAAGCTCGCGAATCGTGCGCTCGATCTCGGCGCGCGCATCCAGCAGGTAGCGGCGCGCCCCTGCCCGTGACTCCTTCTCGATCTCGCGTTCGCGATGCTTCACGCGCTGTTCGCGCTCGGCCACGCGATGCGCGCGCGCCTGCACCGACTCCTGTCCGAGCGCGACGTCGCGCTCGCGCGCGGTCAGCGCCGCCTCACGCACCTCGAGATCGGCCAACAGTCGATTGACGTCGCGCTCGCCCTTGGGCACGCGCTCCTCCGCGCGATCGAGGACGTCCTCGCGCAGCCCCAGCCGACGAGCGATGCTGATGCCATACGATCGCCCAGGAATGCCCTTGATGAGGCGATACGTCGGGGCGAGGGCAACCGCATCGAACTGCAGCGACGCATTCACGACGCCGGGAACTTCGGTTGCCAACTCCTTCAGTGCGCCGAGGTGAGTCGTCGCAACCGTCAGCGCACCGCGTCGCGTGAGCTCCTCGAGGATCGCGCCGCCAAGTGCCGCACCCTCGACTGGATCGGTGCCGGAGCCCAGCTCGTCCACGAGCACGAGCGATTGCGGTGTCGCGGCAACGAGAATCTCCCCGAGGTTCTTGAGGTGCGCACTGAACGTCGAGAGGCTCGCCTCGATCGACTGCTCGTCGCCGATGTCGGCGAACAGGTTGTCGAAGACCGCGACGCGGCTTCCCGCGGCGACCGGTGCCGGCACGCCCGACTGCGCGAGCGCGGAAATGAGCGCGATCGACTTGAGGAGAACCGTCTTGCCGCCGGTGTTCGGCCCGGACACCAGCAACGTCCGCTCGCCCGGACCCATCTCGAGATCGAACGGAATCACCGAGACACCCTGCGCCAGGAGCAGCGGGTGACGGCCATTGCGAAGCGCAAATCCCTCGACAGGTTGGCAGAGCTCGGTCTGCGCGCACTCGAACGCGATTGCATAACGAGCGCGCCCGTAGAGCGAGTCCAGCATCACGAGTGCATCGAGCGACGCCACGAGCTCATCGTGCAGTGGACGAATTCGGTCCGTTGCCTCGAGCAGGATGCGGTCGACCTCTCGCAGCTCCTCGATCTCGAGCTCGCGGATGCGATTGCCTTCCTCGACCGCGGCCGGCGGCTCCACGAACAACGTCGCCCCAGAACCTGACGTGTCGTGGACGATGCCACCCACGGCGGCGCGCGCCTCGCGACGGATCGGAATGACGTAGCGCCCATTGCGCACGGTGACGGACATATCCGGCACCTGCTGGTGTGACTCGAGTTTGCTCATGACGCGCTCGAGCAGTCGCACCAGCTCGGCCTCGGCGCCGCGCAGCTCGCGCCGCAGTCTTCGCAGCTGCGGCGACGCGTCGTCGCGAACACTGCCATCGTCGGCGAGAATTCGCTCGAGCGCCGCCTCCTCCTGCTTGGCCGAGACGAGGTTGGCGGTGATCGGCGCGAGCACTGCGGTCGCAACCGCCGGCCGGCGCGGATCGCGCAGCGCCTCCGCGGTTCGCCGCGAGGACCGTAGCAGCACGAGGACTGCGAGCAGCTCGGGTCCGGGGAGCGCCGTTCCAGATACGCGCAGGCGAGAGAGACTGCGCGCTACCTCTGGCACCGCTTCGGGAGACCACGGCGCGTCCGCGGATGCCAACGCTCGCACCGCCGCCACTCGTGCGTGCTCGCGCTCGATCTCGGCAATGTCGTCGGCAGGACGGAGCTCGCGGATGTGTGCCGCGCCCGGCGCCGACGATGCATGACCGGCGACGACATCCAGCGTCCGTTGAAACTCGAGTACCGCGAGCGCGTGCGCGTTCACCGAAACCCAACCTGCACCCATGTGCAACAAAAAGCCCGACCGCGCGGTCGCAACCGCTCGTTCGGGCTTGGGTCGACCATGGGCGACGGATTCACCCTTGCCTGCTCAGCTCCTCGCGTGCGATCGCGTTTATCGTGCTGCCTTCCGCGCGTCCCTTGAATTGCGGAACCACTCGGCCCATCACCGCGCCAATGTTGGTGGCGCCGCCGGCGATCGCCGTGCGCACCGCGGCGCGGATCTCTTCGGCGTCGACCTGTGCCGGAAGATAACCCTCGAGCGTCGAAAGCTCCGACCGTTCCTTCGCGACGAGGTCGTCCCGCTTTGCCGAAAGATAAAGCTCGATTGCTTCCCGGCGGCGCTTGATCGCCTTTCGTATCACGTCCACGACGTCGTCGTCCGTGAGCTCGCGACGCTGCTCGATCTCCCGGTTGCGGGCGTCGGAAATGGTGGTGCCGACTACGATCACCGCCGCCTTGTCACCCCGCTTTCGAGCCGCGTTGAGGTCCTGCTGAAGTCGCGTGAGGAGTGCTGTCCCCGGCGTCATCTGGGTCATCGATGAAAACGTAGGGATGCGTCAGCCCGGCGGCCAGTGCATCGATCGCCCGCCGAGCAGATGCAGATGGACGTGAAAAACGGTCTGCCCGGCTGCGGCGTTGGTGTTCATCACCGTGCGATATCCGCTCGCGGCGACGCCCTCCTTCCGCGCGATCTCCGCCGCCATGAGCGAGAGTCGTCCGAGAAGCTCCGGGTCACGCGCCTCGTCGAGACTGGGAACGTGCTCGCGCGGAATCACGAGCACATGCAGCGGAGCCTGTGGGTTGATGTCTCGAAAAGCGATGGAGTGCTCGTCCTCGGCAACCAGCTTCGCCGGAATTTCCTTCCGAACGATACGACAGAAGAGACAGTCATCAGCCATTGGCGATCTCCGGTGAAGCTCCGAGCGCGGCGCGAACGATGGCGAGCGCGGCGACAGCGGCCGTCTCGAACCTCAGAACGTTCGCGCCAACCGACACCGGACGGAAGCGCGCGGCACGAAGTTGCCTGAACTCCTCCCCGTCGAAACCGCCCTCCGGGCCGATCGCGATGGTGACCGGGGCGGAAAGGTGCGTATGCCCGATTGGCTCGCCGGACACGTCGAGCACGAGGCGTGTCTCGCTCGGCGATGGGTCCGCGAGCACTTGGTCGATCGACGCATCATCCGGCACGTCCGGGAGCCAGGCGCCGTGGGACTGGACGAGCGCAGACCGCATTCGCGCACGCACGCGCTCGCGAAATGCCGACCCCTCGCCGCGCGGCGATACGCTACGCGATCGATTCCACAGGATAGGCGTCCAGCTGGTCACACCGAGCTCGGTGCACTTCTCGGCGCACCACAGCATGCGATCCTTGTCGCCGATCGGAACGAGGAGGTGGGCCTCCGGCGGGCGAGGTGAACGATGGACCTGCTCCAGCGTCACCTGCATATCCTGCTTCGTGAGTCGCACGATCCGACCGACACCTCGAGCGCCAACGCCGTCGACGACGAAGACCGGCCCGCCCGCCTCGATGCGACGCACGCGCGCGTGATGCGCTGCTTCTTGGCCGAGCAAAACCGTCACGCCGGGCGCAAGCGGCTGATCAGCCGAGAAGAATCCCGCTAGCGACGCGAGATCGTCGCGCTCCACCAGATATCCTCGACGTCCTCGTCGACGACCACCCAACCAGTGTCTCTCAGGCGGTCGCCCAACATGTCGCGCTCTTCGACGAGAATTCCGCTCAGCACGGCTCGGCCGCCGGGGCTCAGCGCCCCGCTCATTGCCGGCAGGAGCTCGAGGTGAACGCTCGACACAATGTTCGCCAGGATGACGTCGACCGGAGCAAGCAGCGGCAATAGCAGCAGTGCGTCCCCCTCGATGACGTGCACCACGCTCGAGACGTGGTTTCGCTCCACATTCTCGGTCGCGTTCCCGATCGCGTCGGGATCGAGCTCCACCGCAGTGACGGGTCGCGCGCCGAGCTTTGCCGCCGCTATCGCGAGCACCGCGCTGCCGGCTCCGAGATCGGCGACCTTCGCATCGCGAATGACGATGCGCTGCATGAGTCGAATGACGGAGCGCGTAGTCGGATGGTCGCCGGTCCCGAACGCCATGCCGGGATCGACGACGATGGTTTGTGCGGGGTCGAGGCCCTCGGCAAGCCAGGGCGGCGCGATGCGCAGATCGCCGACGGTCTGCACCGAGAGAAGGTCCTTCCACGCCTCCGTCCAGTCGGTGTCGGCTGCGCGGCCGACCGTCACGCTCGCGCCGGGATCAGCCGCTCGAACCGCCGTTGCGACAGCCAGGACATCGATCTCCGGCGGGAAGTGCGTGAGAAGCGCGGCGCCGTCCTCGTGAACCCCCTGCGCACCCGCCGCGAAGAGCGCCGCGAGCGCCGCCTCCGGCTCGCCGGCGGGCAGGACGCGAAGGGAGAGCCAGCTCACCGGTCGGGAATCGGGAATGGGGAATCGGGAATCGGAACAGCCGGGAAGCGGGAGACGGGAGACGGGAGACGGGAAGCGGGCAGGACGACGCAGCGGCCTAACAGCGAATGGCGTTAGGCGCCGAGTGCCTCTTTCATGCGCGTCCAGAACCCCTTCTCGCGCGACTGCGGCACCTTGCTGGTCTCCGCCAGCTTCCGCAGCAGCGCCTCCTCGTCACGTGTGACAGCGTCCGGGGTCCAGAGCTGGACTCGCACGTGCAGGTCACCCACACCCGACGCGTTCACGCGCGGCAGGCCGCGACCGCGAACGTTGAACACCTGGCCGCTTTGCGTCCCGGGCGGGATGCGCAGGGACACGGTAGTCGTCACGGCGGGAACCTCCACGTCGTCGCCTAACACGAGCTGCGGATATGAGACCAGCACCTCACAGTACAGGTCCTCGCCATCGCGCTCGAAGCGCGGGTCGTCCGCGACGTCGAACACGACGAGCACGTCACCCCTCGGGCCGCTCCGCGGGCCAGCGTTCCCCATGCCGCGAAGCGTCATGTACTGCCCGGTCGCGACCCCGGCGGGTATCTGCACCGGAATCGAGTGGTCGCCGCGAGTGCGACCCTCGCCCTTGCACTTCTTGCACGGCGCGGCGATGACCGTCCCCTCGCCAGCGCACGTGGGACACGGCGCCACACTCACGAACTGGCCAAAGAACGAACGCTGAGCGCGACGGACTTCACCCGACCCACCGCATGTGGAGCACCGCTGCGCCTTCGTGCCCTGCTCGGCACCAGAGCCCTCGCAGCGGTCGCACGGATCGAGCAGCTTGGCGCTGAACGTTTTCTGCACGCCGGTCGCCACTTCCTGGAGCGTGAGCTCGACGGTGAGTTTGACGTCGCTGCCCGCGCGGCTGCCGCCCTGCCGACGTCCGCCGCCAGCGCCGAACAGATCGCCGAGCCCACTGAACGCGCCGAAGTCGCGCATGAAGATGCCAAGCGCTTCGGAAAGATCCACGTGGTGGAACCCAGCGCCTCCCGCACCGCCGCGGAGCCCTGCTTCTCCATACCGATCGTACGCGGCGCGCTTGTTAGGATCGCGCAGTACGTCGTACGCCTCGGTAATTTCCTTGAACTTCTCTTCGGCCTCCCGCGACCCGTTGTTCCGGTCAGGGTGGTACTGCATCGCGAGCTTGCGGTACGCCTTCTTGATCTCGTCGTCGGACGCAGCTCTTTGGACGCCGAGGACTGAATAGAAATCGGACATGGTCTTGAAGACTAATACGCGAGTGCTTGGAGCTGGGCGCTGGCGCTAGTCCAGCAGATCGGAGACGAGCCTGGACGCATGCGTCACGACCGCGATCACCTTCTCGTAAGGCATACGCGTCGGGCCGATCACCCCGATCACGCCAGCCAGCGAGCCGGCACGGTATTCGGACGTGACGATCGTGAAGTTCTCGAACCGCGGGTCGCCGTGCTCGTTGCCGATCGTGATCGACAGCCCGGGGTTGATGTGCCTGCGACGAAGCAGCTCGGTGAGGTGCTCGTTGGATTCCGTCAGCGCCAACAGCCGGCGCATCTGATCGCTCGACGCGAATTCGGGCTGGTCCGCCAGCACCGACGTTTGCCCCAGCACGAGACTCTCGTCGCGACGCAGCGGATCGTCGAAGATCGAATCGCGCTCCTGAACGAAGATGTTGAGCAGCTCGCGTGTATTGGATCCGGGGTTCGCGTCGCGCAGCCTCGCCGCGAGCGACGCGCGGATCTCGCGTAGGGTCAGCCCCCCAAGCCGCTCATTGAGAACCACGGAGACTTCCGCCACCGCATTGTCGGCGATTCGCTCGCCGACCTCGACGAAGATCTGACGGACGGCACCGCCCTGTAGCGACAGGACCAACACCAGCCGCTCGCTCGAGAGCCGGACCAGCTCGAGCCGCTGAAGCACGATCTGGTCGAGCCTCGGCCCTACCGCCATCCCGAGCTCCTGCGTGAGCACGGAGAGCGACTGAGCTGCCCGTCGCAAGATCGCCTCGATGGTCGAGCCGCCACTCGCGGAAAGCTGTTCCGCCAGCTTCTCGCGGTCAGGGCTGGCGATCGGGGCGACGCGCATCAGAGAGTCGACGTAGAGACGATACGCGACGTCCGTTGGGACGCGACCGGCCGAGGTATGGGGATGGTACAAATACCCCTTCTCTTCCAGGTCGCTCATGGTGTTGCGGATCGTCGCCGGCGAGACGCCGAGGCCGAAGCGCCGCGAGATGGTACGCGACCCGGCGGGCTCGGCAGTCTCGACGTAGCTCTGTATCACCGCCTCGAGTACCCGCCGCTCGCGGTCCGAGAGCTCCGGAAATCCCATAAGGTAAACTATACTAACGACTTCTGATCGTCGTCAACGACGTGGCGAGGGCGTCGAGACGCAGCCAGCCCGTCGGGGAGAGACACAAACGATCACCGCGCACACCTCCCCATCCGGCGTCGATCCACGGACGAATGAGTTCACGTTCTTCAGCCCGAACGGGCAATCCGTCGGTCGTCCGCAGACCAAGGTACACCTCCTCGGCGATCCGGTTCTCGTCGGTGAGGGATTCCGAGCCGCTCACCGGGTCCGCACCGCTTCTCAATACGCGCAGCCAAGCCGCATACTCGCGCTCGTTCCAACGGCGGACCGTTCCCTCGAAGCCATGCGCGGCGGGACCAAGACCGACGTACGAGGCGCCGCTCCAGTAACCGCGATTGTGACGCGACCAACGACCGGGGCGCCCGAAGTTGGATACCTCGTAGTGGACGTAGCCCGCAGCGCTCAGCTCGCGATCCGCTCGCAGATACTCGGCTTCGTACGCGTCCTCGGTCCCCTCCACGGATGCGCCCCGGTCACGCCAACGTGCGAGCGGCGTGTGGGGCTCGACCGTTAGGCCATAGAGAGAGATGTGTGGTGGCGCGAGCGCGACGGCCGACTCGAGATCGCTCGACCAGTCGCGCTCAAGCGATGCCGGGAGCGCGAAGATGAGATCGAGCGACCAATTCTCGAGGCCAGCCTCGCGCAGCGTGTCTGCCGCGACGATCACGCGCCGGCTGTCGTGTGTGCGGTGCATCCACGCGAGCGCACGGTCGTCGAACGATTGGACGCCGAGAGAGACGCGGTTGACGCCGGCGGATTGCCAGGCGGCGACCGAAGCGACGTCGATGTCGTCTGGATTCGCTTCGAGCGTGATCTCCGCGCCCGCAGCCGGCGGGAAGCGTTCCGCGACGACGTCGATGAGCCGCGCGACGCCATCGGGGCCGAGCCGCGACGGTGTTCCGCCGCCGAGATAGATCGTATCGACGCTCGACGGTGGCGTGCCTAACGCGCGAATGTCGAGCTCCGATGCAACCGCGCTGATGTACTCGTCCGACGGAACGCGGCTCCGCACGGCGATGGCGAAATCGCAGTACGAGCAGCGGCGGGCGCAAAATGGGACGTGAACGTACACGTGGCGGGGCGGCACACGGAAAGATACCCCCCATCTCGACAAGGTCAGTGGCGTCTGTGCACTTCCCCCGTCGGAAGTGTTTCCACGAGGCCGGCGAGTTCCAGCGCGGTCACAGCCGCGAGGGAACGGCGCGGCGTGAGCGCCGCGCGCTCGGTCAGGCGGTCGATGGGTGTCGCCCCGTCCTCCAGGGCAATCCACACCGCGCGCTCATCCCCGGCGAGCGTCGCGGCAACGTTGGGCCGGGCGGAGGCGTCGGGCAGTCCGAGAAGCGACAGCGCGTCATCCGCTCCGAGGATCGCGTGCGCACCATGCTTCAGCAATCCGTTCGATCCAACGTGCTGTGGCGACTCGACCGGCCCCGGCACCGCCCCGACGTCTCGGCCAATGTCGAGAGCGTGTTCGGCGGTAATGAGAGCGCCGCTTCGCTCGCCTGCCTCGACGACGATCGTCAGGCTCGCCAGCGCCGCGATGACTCGGTTGCGACGCGGGAAGGACGCCGGACCGGCGCGCGATCCACACGGAAACTCCGAGATCACGGCGCCGCGTTGCGCGATGCTGGCGTGAAGTGATCGGTGCGCCACCGGATAGGCAATGTCGACCCCTGTGCCTAACACGGCTGCCGTGACACCCCCTCGCGCCAGCGCGGCGCGGTGCGCTGCCGCGTCGATGCCGCGAGCCATTCCGCTCACCACGCAGACACCGGCGGCGGCGAGCGCACCGGAGAGCGCATGGGTCACGCGTTCGCCGTACGGTGTCGCGCGACGCGTACCGACGATCGCGACAGTCGGCCGCGCCAGCACCGACAGGTCACCGAGCACACACAGATACGGCGGCGGATCGAAGAGCTGAAGCAACGAGGCCGGGTAGGCCTCGTCGCCGAGAAGCAGGAGGGTCGCACCGCATTGCGCTGCGTCAGCGGCGAGTCGCGCGGCCTCGTCTCGAAGGCGAGCCTGGTCGCTCGGGTCCACCGTCGCGCCGAAGGCTTGCGCTGCGGAGCCGAACCCTTGCGAGCGTTCGCGGTAGCGGCGAGCGCCCACACCAGGCGCGAGCGCCAGCGCCAACGCATCGACGCGCGCGTCAGGGAAGCTGGACGCTTCCCTCACGCCGCTCCGCCGTTTTGCGGATCCCGAGGAGCTGGCGCCACCAGCCGGCGAGCAACTCGTCGAGCCCGGTTCGCGCCGCCGCGCTCACGGCGAACGTTCCGAACGAGCCGGGCGCTTCCACTGGAGGGATGAACTCCTCGCCTAACAAGTCAAGCTTGGTGAACACGACGCAGTGCGGCTTGTCGGCCAGCTCGCCCGAGTAGGCCGCGACCTCGCGACGCAGGTCCTCGTATTCCTGCTGCCAGTCCATGTCGTCGATGGGAATGAGGAACGCGAGGACTCGCGTACGCTCGACGTGACGCAGGAACTGCAGCCCGAGCCCTTTGCCTTCGTGCGCCCCCTCGATGATGCCCGGGATGTCTGCGACGACGAACGTGCGGGCGTCGCTCAGTTGGACGACGCCGAGGTTGGGGGATAGCGTCGTGAATGGGTAGTCCGCGATCTTGGGCCTCGCGGCCGAGATGACGGAGAGCAACGTGGACTTGCCGGCGTTCGGCTTGCCGACGAGCCCCACATCGGCGATGAGCTTGAGCTCGAGCTCCAGCGAGCGTTGCTCGCCTTCCTCACCGGGTTGCCACTCGCGCGGCGACTGGTGAGTGGCCGTCGCGAAGAATGCGTTGCCCTTGCCGCCTCGACCGCCGCGCGCCACCACCACCTCGTCGCCGTGCGTGAGCACTTCGCCGAGAACGGGTCCTCCGGCCTCGCGAATGACGGTTCCGGGCGGGACGGGGAGCACGACACTCGCACCGGACCGACCCGTCTTGTTCGAGCCCATGCCATGCTCGCCGCGTTCGGCTTGCCAGCTGTCGCGGTACGTATAGTCGAGCAGCGTCGCGAGGTTGTCGTCAGCGCGGACGATGACGTCGCCCCCGCGGCCGCCATCGCCTCCGTCAGGGCCGCCCATGGGAACGAATTTCTCGCGGCGGAAGGAGCTGGCGCCGGAGCCACCCGTGCCCGCTTCCACGCGTACTACCACTCGATCAATGAACACTGCATCGCTCCTCGAGCATGGTCACCTGTTCACAACTCGCGTCAGGAGTTGGCGGTACTGGCGTGAAGCGTCGGCGCCCAACAGATCCGCGATTGCGTCCAGCGCGCTGGCCAGCTCCGCGGGCGATGCGCCCGCATGAATCGCCCCATACAGATGGGAGTGCAGTTGGCGATCCTGACGCGCCAACGCACACGCGCTCACGATGCACAGCTCGCGGTGCTTGAGGTCCAGCGCCGGGCGAGAAAGCACCTTGCCGTATCCCTCCACGATCATCCACGCGTCGAGCGCCGGATGCAGTTGACGAATGTTGTGGCGGAGCCGGTAGTAGAACGGGCCGTACACCGTGGCGCATGTCTCCTCGCCGTCAGCCCGCCAACGCGACGCATTGCCAAAGTCTTCGCCCTCATCGGTAGCGGGCGCGCTTCGCCCGGAGATGCGTCGCCACTCGCGGGCAGCATTGAGCGCGCGAGGGAATCCGGCGAACAGATACGATTGCAGCACGACTTCCTCGACCCACTCAGGCCGGCATTCCGTGGCGGCGCGAGCGAGCGCGTCGCGTAGTTGCGGTTCGGTGCCGGCGGCAATGACCCCCGAGAGCCGGACCAGCGAGACCGTTTCCGCGTCGAGCGCGCTCGCCGACGGCAGTGTACCACGACCGGGCACGTCGCCCGTCATCTCAGTATCGAGCATTGGATCGATCGGTTGCAGCGATTGTGCGCGGAAGCTACCGACTGTCACGCACTGGCCGGGAGCAGTTCGCCAACGACTTCTCCGCGCGTATTCCGGATTCGCGCTCGTCCATACTCCGCGAGTTTTGGCGATATGTTCTCGGGCAGCGCACCGAGGAGCTCCAGCATGCGCAACACCGCGGGGTACTGCGCGCGCGTCGCACCGTCCTCGACCTTGATCGCAAATCCAAGTCCGAGGTCGAATAGCGCGACGCTGTGCACGCCCTCGGCGCCGACCTTCGAGATGACGCGGCCGTTCGTTTCCTCGACGACGAGCGAGTCGAATCGATCGGATCCGCCGAACACGAACGGTCGCGTCGTGATCGCTCGCGTGATGCGCGAGGGGATCTCGTCCCCTCGAGATGCCGCGACCGCGAGGCGCGCGTACGCGCGAGCCATCGCTTCCAGCGGAAGGCCGAAGACCACCACGCCGCAGCCATCGACGGCGCGAATGATCTTGGGTACGGGAACGTCGGTCCAGCGGGACACCTCCTGGAGCGCAGCCATCTGGACCGGGTGCTCGTCGCGTTCATAGCCCGCGAGCGTCCATCCGCTGAAGTGCGCGCGCGCCAGCATCGCCGCGTGCTTCCCGGAGCAGTTGTTATGGAGTCGCGTTGGCCGTGCGCCGGCGTCGCGAATGATCCGCGCGCCACGGGGCGAGAGCGGCTCATGGGGCCCGCACGCGAGGTCGCCTTCCTCGAGCCCGAGGTCACGCAGCATCGATTCCGCTATCGCGACGTGCTCGGGCTCACCGCCATGTGAGGCCGATGCAAGCGCGAGCTCGTCGTCGCTCCAGCCGACCTCGTCGAAGCCACCGGACGCGATCAGCGGCATGACCTGAAACGGCTTCGCGCACGAGCGCCACATCGTGACCGTTTCCGGCTCGCGCGCGGTTCCGACCAGACGGTCGCTGGCGTCGACCACGGCCGCATGGACGCGGTGGCGGGACTCAATGCCCGCGCCACGAGTGACCACGACGTCGAGATCGTACGAGCGCATGGTCGCAAGATAACGGGGACGGGGGACGGGCGACGGGCGACGGCTAGAACGAGAACCCTCGGGATGCCTCACTGTGCATGCATGGCATCCCGAGGGTTCCGCTGTTTAACCGTCGCCCGTCGCCCGTCCCCGGCAGTTAAAACACCTTGATCATCCCCTTCGTATACCTGCCGGGATTCTGCCGGACATCCGCGAGGATCGCGTTCAAGTCCGTGATCGTTTTCGTGAGCTGCTCGTAGAGCTGTTGATCGTTTATCAGCTTCGCCGCGAAGCCGTTGCCGCGAGCCACCTGCTTCACCAGCGAGTCGGCGCCCGCGGTGATCGCCACGAGGTGGGTGTACAGCGTGTCATCGGTCAGCAGCTTGCCGAGCGTGCCGTTCTCGGATCGCATCTGGCGCACCAGCGAGTCGACCGAGCCGATCATGCCGTTCAGGTTCTGGTAGAGTGCCGGATCATCGAGCAGCTTGGCGAAGCTCCCGTTAGGCGCCTGGAGGCGTGTCACGAGCGCGTTCGTGCGCGCCAGCGTCCCGTTCAACTCGTCGTACAGGGACCGGTTCGTCAGCAGCTGGCCAACCGTCCCTTCACCACGCGCCATGCCACCGGTGATACCCTTGAGGTCCCGCGTGAGCTGGATCATGTCGTTCACGGCGCCGCTCGCCTGGACGAGCACCGCCTCGTAGTCGAGCGCTGGCTCGACCTGAAGCGTGTCGTTTGGAGGCAAGACCGCGTACCGCGGCGTGCCGGGCGAGATGTCCACGATCTTGTCGCCCAGGAGGCCTAACGTGCGCAGGCGCGCACGCGAATCCTCACGCACCTGCTGCTGCAGCGACTGATCGACCTCCACGATGACCCGCAGGTTCCGGGTCGTGTCGGCGTCGGGCGGGAGAAAGTCGATCGAGGCGACCGTGCCGGCCAATTGCCCCGCCACCGTGACCGTGCCGCCCACGCGGAGCCCGTTCGCGCTCGGCAGCAGCACAACGAGCCGATACCGCTTGGAGAACAGGTTCGCCGCTTCGCCCAGCTTGACGACGGCGACGGTGAGAATCGCGAGGGCCAGCAGGATCATTCCGCCGACCTTGAGCTGCTCCCACGTGATGAAGGTGGCGCGCTTCATGGCTCAGTACCCTCCAAGGAAATCGCGGATGTATCGCTCATCGCTCGCGGCCATCTCTTCCGGCGTGCCGAAAAACCGGATCGTTCGATCGGCCAGGAGCGCAATGTGTGTGGCCATGCGGAACGCGGACCGAATGTCGTGCGAGACTACGATGCTCGTCACGTTCAGCTCGCGCTGGAGCTTCATGATCAGGTGCGTGATCGTGCCCGTCGTGAGCGGGTCGAGGCCGGACGTCGGCTCGTCGTAGAGTATGATTTTGGCGTTGTTGGCCATCCCCCGCGCGACGCCGACGCGTTTCTTCATGCCCCCGGACAGCTCGGCCGGCAGCTTTTCCACGACCTCGTCAGGCGTGAGGTCCACGAACTCGAGCTTCTCCCTAACGCGGGTTTCGATCTCGTCGTCGGTCATGTCGGTATGCTCGCGGAGCGGATACGCGACGTTCTCGAACACCGTCATCGAGTCGAACAGAGCCGCGCTCTGGAACACCATCCCCATCTGCTGTCGCACCTCGAGGGCTTCGGTGAAGGAGAGCCCCGCGATGTCCTTTCCGTTGACATACACGCGCCCGCTGTCCGGCTGGAGGAGGCGGAGGATGAGCTTCAGGATGGTGGACTTTCCGGTACCGGACTCGCCGACGATGACGAGCGTCTCACCCGGGAATGCGGCGAACGAGACGTCCTCGAGGATCGGCCGGTCGAACGCCAGCGCAACTCGCTCGAGCTCGATGACCGCGTCACGCAACGGGCCCGGGTCTTCGGGCCGCGGTCGCTCCTCGCCGGTATCGTCTTCCGATAGCTCGGTCTTGATCGCGGACCGAACTCGCTCTTCCTGCTTGCGGCGGATGATGTCGTCGGCACGCCGCTCCCGCGCTTCCGCCACGTCTACCGGGTTCTCCGACGTGTCGGCGTCCGTCGGCGCGTGCGGATCAGCCGGCGCTCCGCGGTCGCGATCGATCACGGCACCACCAGCACGGAGAGAAGGATCTGCGTGAGGAAGTAG